>Ga0272448_1004760_pt1 | contig 15322 bp, 10 predicted proteins | sample YNPCB0191_FD_202220 | JGI IMG/M metagenome (GOLD analysis project Ga0272448, IMG submission 202220) | Hot spring sediment microbial communities from Yellowstone National Park, WY, United States - YNP-CB-019-1 | ecosystem: Environmental > Aquatic > Thermal springs > Hot (42-90C) > Sediment...
GTCAGCCTCAGCGCAGCCGGATAGTTGCCGCCGTTGAGCATGGCCGCCTCGATCACGTCGGCCAGCCGCCGATCGCCGCGCGCAAGGTAGCCCTGCACCATCGCCAGCCGGGGACTTTCCCCTGTGAACTTCACACCCCCGATCGCGAGAACCGCCCGTTTCAGCGCCACATATCTGCGGCGAAGCACGCTCTCGCGTTCCATCGGCACCCACTGAAAAGGCGTCCACGGCTTCGGCACGAAGCAGCTCACCGACACCTGAAAGCTTATCGAAGGGAAGTCCTCCGCAAGCAAACGCACCAGGTCGGCGATCGCGGCAACGTCCTCGTCTGTCTCGGTTGGAAGACCTATCATGAAATACATCTTGACTCGAGCCATACCCGCCTGACGGGCGGCTGAGATCGCTGAGCGTATGTCCTCCTCGGTCGATGGCTTGTTGATCAGGTTTCGCAGCCGCGGCGTGCCGGCCTCGGGCGCAATGGTCAGCGTCTTCTGGCCCCCGCGCGCCATAAGAGCGGCAACCGCTGGAGTCACCGTCTCCAACCGCACGGACGACACGGTGAACTGGCCTCCGGCGTCAACAATCGCCTTGCAGAGCGCCTCGGCCTCGGGATGGTCGAAGACGGAGGAACCGACGAGCCCGATCCGGACACGATCGGGAATGTCGCCGATCTCGCGCGCCCACGGCGGCCGAGTGACATATCCCGCCGCGCAAAAACGGCAGTGTCGGCCGCACCCACGCATTACCTCCAGAAGCAGGATTTCGCCGAACTCGGCCTCCGAGGTGCGTATCGTTGACCCCGCAGGATGCGAGGCAAGGTTGGCGGTTATCGAACGCAGCACCTTCGGCGGCGCAGGCGTGATATTGTTCACTTCGATCAACCGCCCCGAAGGCGCATATCGTGGATTGTAGTAGCGCGGTACGTAGATGCCCCCAATCTTAGCGAGAGCCGCAAGTGTTTCCTCGCGAGGACAGCCGCACGTCGATTTGACAGCCTCCACAATTTTTGGGACCAGTTCCTCGCCGTCGCCGATGGCGAACGCGTCGACGAACTCGGCCAGCGGTTCCGGGTTGAACGTCGCACAAGGGCCGCCGGCGATGATGAGCGGCCGGGTCTCGTCGCGGTCCCGACACCTGAGAGGAATGTTGGCCAGCCGCAACATGCGCAGGACGTTGACGTAGTCCAGCTCGTAACTAAGGGAAAAGGCTATCGCGTCGAACTCGGACAGCGGAGAAAGGGTCTCAAGCGTGAAAAGCTCGGTTCGAGATCGCTCGTGTTCGGCGAGATCCTCCGGGTCGGGCAGGAAGACGCGCTCACAGGACGCATCGGGATTGGCGTTGAGCATCTCGTAGACGAGCTGATATCCGAGCGACGCCATGCCCAGCGAATACACGTTGGGAAACGCGAGAGCGAACCTGACCGGCGCGGCCCTGTCGATAGCAACGCCGCCGTGTTCCCGCGCAAGTCTTGCCCTGGCTTTCTCTCGCAAATCAACCGCCATACTTACATACTAGGCCAGTGCGCCCCCATTGCGCAAGCAGGACAGTAACAGCGTGTGTGTTAAGTCATGCGGGACGCAACTCCGCTAGCGCCGAGTAGACCGCCAACGAAGGTCGTGTCGAAGCGCGGTGGAGCGTTGACCGCCCTTCGATACGCTTCGCACTCAGGGCTGGCGGGGTGGACATTCCCAGAAGACTGAACAGTCTCCTCAAGGCCGATAGCCTTGACCGGCGGCTCGCTTCGGAACTATCATGTCGCTGCGCCGCGTACTTCGACATGTTCACTAGTTCCACTCGCTTGGTACGTTCAGCTCTGGAGGCAACCGTGATTGGCAGGATCGTGATTCCAATATCTCTGTGCTTTGTCGCCGTGCTCGCGCCGACGCAGGCGTGGGCCGATGAACAGAACAGCGCAACCGGCACGGTTGAGCAGATCGCCATCCCGGTCAAGATCGAGCCGGGAGAACTCCGCGTCTACGATGTCGCCGTGAAGATGACCGGTCGGATGCCCGGAGGCGACAAGCAGCAGCCGGCGGACTTCGACGCGACATACGCGATCCAGGTGCAGCACCAGTACGGCCGCAGAGAGGCCGACGGCCTGCTGCCACTTGAGATTTCCGCCCGCAAGGCCGAGGCGACGGTTGGCGGACAGAAGCTGACTCTGCTGGGTGCCAGTTTCCCGAAACTGACGCTGCTTTTGGACAAATCGCACAGGATAGACAGTGCGTTCGGACTACCGGACCCCAGGTCGGGCAATCAGATGCTTGGGCTGAACTACGTCAACCTGATAGTGCTTTTCTTCGTGCCCGACGGCGATCAGCCTCACCCGGTCGGAGACAGCTCGGCAGGCTCGGGATGGGCGAGCAAGGTCAAGATGCCCGGCGCGAAAGACAAAATCGATGTTGTGACCAACATCGTGTCCACAGGCCAAGAGAAAGGCGTCAAGACGGTGAGAGTTCACCAGGTCTGGGGCTGGTATGTGCAGAAGATGGCAGACGGCTCGCCGGCATATACTCGGTTCACCGTTGATTCGACCTTTGAATTGGACACCGGCAAGCTGCTGAGATCCCACGCCGAGACTCTGGTCTACGCGAAGAATCCCGAAGTGTACACGCAGGAGCAGCAGCCGTACAAAGTGAATACCAAGATCGACATTTCGCTGGTCACGGGCCGGGCTGACGGCTGACGACCGACGGCCGCGACAACTGCTATGTGGAACATAATCGGCATCATCTGCGCTTCGGCGTGCATATTCGTGGTGCTCTACTGGTGGAGCGAGGGCGTGATAGAGGCTTCCGAAGCAGTCCTGCTGGCAACTGTATTCGGCGGCCTGATGATCGGACTGTTTGCCGCACGCACTATCTGGCAGTTCGCGCTTGCGTTCGTGCCGCTGGCTTCGGCGCTGGTCTATGGCATTTACAGCTGGAAGATAGGAAGTTGGCGAAGCTACTACAAGAAGCGATGCGCGATCTACGAGGACATCATCCGCGCCGACCCGCGCAACTTCGCCGCACGCGAGTTTCTGGCCGAGGCACTTTACAATCTCGGCGATCTCGACCGCGCCGTCGCTGAAATGCAGGCGGCAGTCGATATGGGTGCGGGCGTCGAGTGCCGGTACAAGCTGGGGAAGTGGTCGAAGGAGCTGTATCTTCGAGACACGACCAACCCTGTGTGCCGGTGGTGCGAGACAGAGAACGCTCTTGGCGCACGCAAGTGTTTCAGGTGTGGAGCCGATCTGCCCTATGAGACCGCATTCACCCGCTGGCTGACCGGCGGCAAGTGGGCTGCGGCCAGATACTGGCTGCTGGTGATCGTTGGCTTCGCGATCGCGGCGGTTTCGTGGCTCGTGCTGCCGGCAAAGGTTGCGTTCGTGCCTTTCATCTGCTACGGCCTGGCACTTTGCGGCTGGGCGCTTATAAGTTCGGCGCGCAAGTAAAATAGGCTCAGCTTTGCGTTTCGCTACCTCGAGCTTAGGGTAACGTAATAATGAGCCCGCTGTGGGCGACAGCTCTTTGCTGCGAAGGGAGGTAAGGAGCATTGAGCGATAAGACACCCATCCACATCCGACGCAACGTCGAGTCCTACACTGACCCCTACATTACCGACGAATGTCTGCCCGAAAATACCGAGTGCAAACGATGCGGCTCGGTCTATGCAGCGGGGAGATGGTATTTGAAGGATCAGGCTCCCGAAATGAAATCCGAGGCACCGGTCCATCAGACCATTTGTCCGGCGTGCAGAAAGCAGCAAGACAAGCTGCCGGGCGGGGTATTGACTCTCAGTGGAACATTCATAGCCCGTCATAAAGACGAGATACTCAACCTGGTCCGCAATCAAAGCAGCAAGGCACAAAACGTCAACCCGCTCGAACGCATCATCGACCTGGAATCCAGCGACGACGAGATCACCGTCATCACTACCAACGAAAAACTGGCACAGCGCATCGGGCGCGCCTTGCATAGAGCCTACGACGGCGAGATCGAGTACCAATTCGGTGAAGATACCAAGCTCGCGAGGGTAAACTGGCGGCGGGAACTATAGCAGGGGCGCGCAACGTAAGCCTGGTTGGCTGACGAGTGTACTTATGTGCTCCTGCCAGGAGGATGGTTCGATGAGCGTGACCGACGTAGTGAAGAAATCGCTGGCGTTCGGACTCGGCGCGGCCGTGCTGAGCGCCGAAAAACTCAAGCAGTTGGCGGACGAAATGGTCTCTCGCGGCGACATGACGAAGGATGAAGCGCAGCGGTTTATAGACGAGGTGGCGGCGCGATCCGAGGATGAAAAACGCAAGATCCAGGAGTGGATATCCGAACAAGTGTCAAAGATGCTGCGCCAGGCAGGTGCCGCCGAGGAAAAACGCGTCGAGATGCTCGAGCGCAGAATAGCTGCAATCGAGGCGCGCCTTGATGAGCTTGCTCCCGGCACCGAGGAACCAGCCGACGAGCAAATCCCCCCTAGTTAGGTGGCCTGCCGTTGGTTGTCGGCAAGAGTCGTAAACATCTTCACAGATATCGTGAGATCGCGGGCGTGCTTGCCAGGCACGGCTGGGGTTGGATGTTGGGCAGACTGGGGCTGCCCGAACACCTTGGCAAGCACGCCGAACTCACACCGCGGGAGCACGGCCCGGCTCATATAAGGGAAATGCTCGAGGAACTGGGGCCGACATTCGTGAAGCTGGGCCAGCTCCTTTCCACGCGTCCGGACATCATCCCTGAGCAGTATATCAACGAACTATCCAAGCTTCAGGACACTGCCCCGACCGTACCGCCCGATGCAATTCGCATCGTGATCGAGGAAGAGTTTTGCGCACCGGTGTCAGCCGTCTATGCGGAGTTCGATTACACTCCGGTTGCAGCCGCGTCGCTGGGTCAGGTGCATAGGGCAGTGCTGGCGGACGGCACACCGGTAATCGTGAAGGTGCAACGGCCCAATATTGTCGATGTCGTCGAGACCGACATCGAGATACTCTACAAGCGCGCGGAGTTTCTCGAGGATCACTGGGAACGCGCCCGCACCTACGGGCTTTCGGAAATTGTCGATGAGTTCGCCATGACGATCCGAGAGGAACTGGACTACACCCGTGAAGGCCACAACACCGACCGCCTGCGCGAACAGATGACCGGCGAGCCAGGAATTCGGGTACCGCGCGTCTACTGGCAATTCACGACGCGGCGCGTTCTGACCCTCGAGGAAATCCAGGGCGAGAAAGTGACGGACGCGGCAGCACACATCTCACCCGCGGAAGGCAAGCAGTTGGCCGAGCGAATAGCATCGGCCTTTCTCAAACAGGTATTCATCGACGGCTTTTTCCACTCGGATCCCCACCCCGGCAATATTCTGGTCACTCCGACCGGTGAAGTCGGGTTGGTAGACTGCGGGATGGTGGGCCGGTTCGACGCCGAAAACCGCGCAGGAGCCATAAGAATGCTCATGGCGTTTGAGCAGCGCGACATTAGGGTGCTGGCCGACGAGATACTGCACCTCGGGATCGCGCAGAGCGATGTCGATGTGCGCGTCTTCACCCACGACCTGAGCAAAGTCATAAGGGTCTACTACGACATGCCATCGCGGTCGGTCAACATGGGCCAGTTGTTACTACGTGTGCTCAAGGTCTCCGCAAAACATCGCATCAGGCTGCCGGTGAGCTTCGCCGTGCTGGGCAAGGTGCTTGCAAGCCTCGACTCGATATGCAGCCGACTCGATCCGGACTTCAACTTTACCGAGATTGCGCGCAGCTATGTCGGGCGAGCGGTGCGCAGCGAGCTTCATGCCGAAAACCTGCTCAACGACTTCTATCGTGCCCTTGCAGCGACGCGCAGCTTTCTGTTTGCGCTGCCGGAGCAGTTGGATCGATTGATGCGCAAGGCCGTCGAGGGCACGCTGAGGGTAGAGTTCAAACACCAGAACCTCGACGAAATCGAGGCCACCATCGCAAGATCGGCCAATCGAATCGCCATCGCTATGATCGTTGCCGCAACGATCATAGGATCGTCGCTGATCGTCTCAGCAGGGCGCGGGGCGGCGCGCTGGTTCGGCTTGCCGACTCTGGGCGTGATAGGCTACGTAGTCGCGCTGGTATTCGGCGTGTGGCTGATAGTGTCCATAATGAAGGCGGGCAAGCATCGCTAGAAGCGTTGTGTACCCCGGCTGCTATATCACTCGAACGTAGGCATTGCCCGGCACGCGGCGGACGACGTTTTTCATCTCCAGCACCGTCAGCGTCCCTGACACCATGGGCGCCGGCAGACCGGTTTTTTCGATGATCTCATCGACCGGCATCGGCTCCAGCGACAGGAGCGCGGCGATGTCCCGTTCCTGTTCGTTGAGCGACTCAATCGGCAGTGCCATCTGGCGGATGCTTTCTTGATCTTCACCGGTATCGATGCCAAGCTCTCTGAGGATGTCCGAAGCATCTTGCACGAGCAGCGCGCCGTCCTGAATAAGCTTGTGGCAGCCCCGGTTGCGCTCGTCATCGACGTTGCCCGGCACGGCGAACGTGTCCTTGCCCTGCTCGGCTGCGTAACCTGCGGTTATCAGCGCGCCCGACGCCTGCGGCGACTGACACACGAGCACCCCCAAGCTGATCCCGCTGATGAGGCGGTTGCGGGGTGGGAATCGCCAAGGCTCAGGAACAGCGCCGAGCGGAAACTCGGATATTACCGCGCCGCATTCGGCAATCGCGTCGAAGAGGTTCTTGTTCTCCGGCGGGTAGCCAACGTCGATCCCGCAGCCCAAGAACGCGATCGTGCGCCCGCCGGCAGCGAGTGCGCCTTTGTGCGCCGCAGTGTCGATTCCTCGCGCGCCTCCGCTAACAATCGTAAGCCCCCGACGTGCAAGATCCGCTGCAATCCGCTCCGCAACGCTCTTACCGTAGATGGACGCGCGCCGCGAGCCGACTATGGCAATCGACATCTTGTCCGACTCCACGAGTGCGCCCTTTACGTAGAGGAGTATGGGCGGGTCGTAGATTTGCCTGAGGCTGTCTGGATAATCGGGCGAGCTGATCGGAATGACGGAGATTCGGTGCTCTTCGATAATCTTGAGGTCGCGGTCGAGCGCGGCGGGTGCCGGCGCGAGCACTTTCGCGGCCCCCTTGTCCGTCAATCGCTCCACGGACCTCAGTTCGGCCTCGGAAGCGTCAAACACGGCTTCAGGGCCGCCGAACCGCTCCAGGAGAGCCGCGGCGGCCCTGGGTGAAAGCTCCAGGCGATTCAGCCGGAGCCAGGATCGCAGTTCAGTTTCGTTCATTCGAATAATGGCGGCTCGAACAGGCTCGGCCGAGAGATCATTGCTGCTCTCCCTCAGGCGGGCCGCCTTGCGGCGCGCCGTAGCCTCCGGGCGGGCCATAATCACGCCGATCGCGATGTCGGTCGTAGTTTCGGTCGCTGGGCGGACCGGGCATGCCCTCGCCGGGCGGGCCGGGAGGAGTCGATCCGTCGCCCTGCTGCCCGCGGCCGCCCCATCTGCTGGGTCTGTTACTGCCCGCGGGCGAGCCGTTGTTCGAGCCGGCAGGCTCCTTCGTGCTCTTGCCGACCGGCTGTTTTGTTACTCTGCGCGGCGGAGGCATCGTGGAATCGGCGGTGAAATTCCATTCCTTTACGAGCTCGTTGCCGGCGTAGTCCTTGACGCGAAGCGTGATCAGATGGACACCGTCTTTGAGCGGCTTGACGGCCCCTCCCTTTTCGTCGCCTGCCGGCGTCGTATACGAAACCGTGCCCGTTGAATAATCGGTCTCGAGTTCAACCGGGTCGCCGTCGAGCAGCATTGTGGCGGTCGAGAAATCCACGCCGCTGCCCATGTCATACAGAGTCGCCGACATCTTGATCGGAGGCGCACCCGACATCCTCGTGCCGTTTGCGGGCGTGAGGTAGTAGTAGTCCGGCGGTATGGTGTCCGGCGCGGTCTTCGTGAAGCAGTGAAGAACGCCGTCATCGGTCAGTACGAGCAGCGCGCCCTCGGCTACAACCGGCGAGGATGAAGCATCGGTGAACGTCGATCCGGGGCTCGTCTGCGAGGACGGTCCGACCACATAGCGCCACCTCAGTGTCCCGTCCAAAGTCGAGTAGGCGGCAATGATGCCGTGGGACGCGGTAACGTAGACGAGATCGTTCGCGACGGTCGGGCTGGACATCGGTATCCCGCCGATATCGACCGGCTCGGTCCACTTCATCACGGGCTGCCTGCCCGTTATCTTGTAGCAATACAGCTTCTTGTCGTGGCACGGCACAAACACATCGGTGCCGTCGGTCGCGGGCGTTGCCGCAACGTCGCTGGGAAGCTGGATCATCCATTTCATCTGCCCACTGCGTGTGGTCAGGCCGTACATGACGTTGCCGACCGCCATGATGGTGATATTCTCCGTCATGATCGGCGAGGACTTCACCGGCGCCGAGGGCAGCCTGAACACCCAGCGCGGCTTGCCGGAGGTGTTGATGCCGTAGATGTTGCCGTCCATGCATGATCCGACGATCATACCGGCCCCGTAGGCAATCCCGATGGCGAAGTCGTCGCGCGCGGTGAAGGGCTTGGTCCAAGCCATGTCGCCGGTGTCGGCGTAGATGGTGTAGATGGAGTTGTCGTCCGCGCCGAAGTAGAGTATGCCGTCGGAAACGAACGGCGGGCACCTGATTGCACCGCGCGTTTCGAAGAACCACTCGAACGTGCCAGTGCCGGCGTTGATACAGTAGAGCTTGCTGTCACCGGTGCCGAAGTAGAGCCTGCCGTCGACTACGGCGGGCGTGGCTTTGACGTTGCCGGTCAGGGAGACCTCCATCGGGTATCGCCACTTGAGATTGCCTGTTTCCATATCCACGGCATATACTCGATCGCCGCACGCGAAGTAACATACTCCGTTGGCCACTACCGGCGCCGCAGGGTTGCCCTTGCATTTATTGCCGGTATACTCCCACGACAGCATAAGCGGAGGGTCGAGTTTTTCGGCGGTGAATCCGGTCTGCATGGGGCCGTATCGACCCATGGTGGCATCGTCGCAATAAGCCAAGCTCGACGCTACCATCAGCATAAAAGCAAGCAGCGCGATGCGGCGCATTCTCATCATCGTTCCTCCAACCCGCGCGGGCCACGGCCCGACAACCGGATTATACCTCTCAGCCAGGTTGCCGTCAATCACTCAACCAAACCGGACGTCAAAGCCGGTCCAGCACGACAGCAACCCGGTCACGCGCACATCCGTACGAATCGTTAGACGACACGGCGAGAATGGGGGTTCCACCGACGCCCATTCGGAATGACGCATCTGCAGGCTTTACAACAAGAAATCGCCCGACGCGAATTACCGGCGACCATCAATTATATGGAACCGTAAACCCCTTAGAACAACTGGGACGTAATGTTCGCCTGAGCAGATCGACAGGAGATATCTAGGCACAGCGGGAACCGCCTAGAACAACGAGAACGTGATGTTCACCCCGCCCACGTTAACCGTGCACTGGCCGTTGGAAAGGTCCACGGACGTATTCGGAATGTCAAACGAGCTAACCTGGTTCCCGACCTTGCTGGTGCGCTCGACGCGGCCGGATACCGTCGCGGATACCCTGCCACCCTCGCATCGCACGGTTAAGTTACCTTCGAAACTGTAGGAGGCAACCGCGGTATCAACCTGAGCCCTTACACGTGCTGGGCTCGTGCTCCTGAAACTGCACGACGAGCCGTAGACGGTGAAATCCACCGACACGGCGAGTCGGCCGAGTTCGAGCCTGCCGCTGCCGGACGCGTCGCCGCGCGGGCTAACGGCGATGGAGGCATTGACGATCCGCCTGGGCGGGCAATCCACAGTTCCCTGGCCGCGTAGCCCACTGCTCGAAAGCGTGAAACTGCCTCGGATTTTTCCAGCGTTGATTGACGTCGTGCCCGTTATGTCGCCGCGAGCGGATCGCAAAAGCGTTACACTCGTGCTGCCGGTGTTGGGCACCTGCAGCGTGCCGGTCGCACTGCCTGAACCGTCGGGATTGACCGTCCCACGGATGTCGGTGATCTGAAAACCGCCGATGCTCATCTGCGACGGCCACTGGAACTCCGCGCCCAACGCGCTGGTCGCCAATAACATTATCAAGACCAAAACCAGTCCCGCGCTTCTCATCCCAATGCCTCGATCCACTGCCTAACACGATAACATCTCGCTCGGCGAAAGTCAAAAACGGTGCGTGCCGATGCTTAGGAGAGCTTCTCTTCCCAAAGCATCTTTCGACGATCCGGCCGCTTCGGCGCAGACCGCCTGCCGAGCATTCCTATCGCGGTTGCTATCCACTATTTACAGACGGCGGTCGAATGCCTTATCGCCCGTGATTCTTCAAGAAGGACTTTGCACCCGACTGCAGCAATTGATAACCGTAACATAACAGCATTATCGCCGAATGACGGCGGGGAGGAGAGAGTTGGCCGCAGATTATCGGTCGAAATACTTCACCAGAACCGAAAGCGGGTTCCCTGAGGAAGTCGATATTTTAGGGACGACCTACGTCAAGGTCGAAGACCTTCGCTACGGCACAAATCCGCATCAGGCAGCCAGCTTCTACCGGCCCAAGGACTCCTCGGGACTACCTTTCGGCAACCTCGAGCAGCTCAAATCCGGTAAGTCGGGCCTTTCCGAAACCAACTATGGCGACCTCAATCACGGCGCCAACATCGTCAAATACTTCGACCGCCCGGCTTGCGCGGTCATGAAACACCTCAACCCGAGCGGCGCGGCGGTTCAGGTCGGTCGGCAGGACCTAAGAACCGTCTACGTCAGGGCGCGCGATGCCGATCCCGTAGCAGCATTCGGCGGGACCGCCGTCTTCAATACCACAGTGGACGCCGCAACGGCGAAGGAGATCATGACGACGGTGATCGAGGTCGTCGCCGCACCCGATTTCGAGAAAGAGGCGCTTGCCATCCTCAACGACTACGAGACCTACAAGATGAACAAGGAGATCCGCGTCGTGAGGCTGCCCAATTTGATGAGCCTGCCGAAATGGGTCGGTGATCCGGCAGTTCCGACTATCAAGACGCTAATGGACGGAACCGCCATCGTGGCCGAACCGCTGCTGACAAGCATCAAGAGCGTCCATGACCTGGTGCCGGCAACCACCGAACATCCAAAGCACGGCAAGTTCGCGATTGAGCACGAGCCCACACAGGGCGAGCTCGAAGATCTGCTATTTAGCTGGTATGTCAACCTCAGCGTGCGGTCGAACGGCGTCGTCATCGCGAAGAACGGGGTGACGTTGGCAATCGGAACCGGCCAGCAGGATCGAGTGACCGCCGTACGGCAGGCGATTGCCAAGGCACGCGAAAAGTTCCGCGGCGAGGAGACTCTTGAGGGTGCGGTAATGAGCTCGGACGCGTTCTTCCCGTTCCGCGACAGCGTGGATGCCGCAGCGGAGGCCGGCATCAAGGCAATCGTCCAACCGGGTGGTTCGGTGCGCGACTGGGACAGCATACAAGCGTGCAATCAGCACGGCATTTCGATGGTCTTCACCGGCGAACGCATTTTTTCCCACCACTGAAACATAGGCAATACCGACCATAAGCGAAGGGGCGCAAGGCTTCCTGCCCGCGCTTACTTGATCGCGGATCGGAGTAATTTGTGAGCGGCAATCCACCGTGTGATGAGTTCCTCAGCGTGCTGGAGGGCAAGCTGCATTTCGACGTTGGACAGCTTGCCTTCTGCACTCACTACTCGTGGTTTGGCATTGCCAAGCGGGAACGCCTCGGCATCGAGCAGGTGTTTCTGTTCTATAACCGCTGCCCCGCCCTGCTGTCACCCAACCTGCTGACCTTTCACATGGACGGGCCTCAGGGCGGCAGCGAGTGGCAGAAGACTCGCACAAACACTCCGCTTTGCATCGAGGAATCAGACGGGCGCGGATTCACCGGCAGAATGGCATTTGCCGATTCGGACGTCCTCTACTACTCCGTGAATCTTGACGATAACTGCGATGCGACGGCCGTCCGCGCCAAGTTCCTGTTGCCGGCATCGAATCCGGCGCTTGCGCGCAGCGTCCGCTTCGACGCGTCTTCGCGCCGATTGACAATCGAAACCCGCGCTCCTCGCACCGACGACCGCGACCCCGATCCAACCCACCCATTGACTGTATGCCTCGTCGCGCCGAAGGCATTCTCCGAGATCCGTGCAATCGCCGATGGGACCGGCGTGGAAAATCCCGCCGGGATCACGACCTCAGGCGCGCTAGTTGTCACGTTCACCGCGTCACGAGAGCTGCTTGAAGGCGAGCAGACATTCGTGCTGGGAATCGGCGAGGGACCGACCGCGGACAAGATCGGCGAACGTGTTCACCGTATCCACGCTCCCGGATTCGATGCGGCACTGAACTCATCGACGGACTGGCTTTCGAAAGCTCTGGACAAGTTTGGTTTCGAGCGCGTCTCGAAGCAGCACCGTGTTCACTACGCAAAAGCCGTCTACGAGCTTCTGTCCAATGCGAAGTCACCTCGCGGGCAGATCGGCCGGCACGCGGCCTTTCCGAGTCGGGGAACCTACTGCGCCCACTACCTGTGGGATTCGTGCTTCGTCAGCCAGGGGGTGGCGCTGTTCAACGAGCGCCTCGCGGAGGATTTTCTGCTTGCACTGTGCGAGAACCAGGAATCGGACGGCAAGATTCCGCAGTTCGTCTGCGCAACGTGGAACCGACCCGGAGCGTCTCAGCCGCCGTTGATCGCGTGGGCCGCGTGGCGTCTCTACGAAAGGTTCGGCAACGATCAGCTCCTTCGCGGCGTTTACGGGCCGGTTAGCCGCTTTGTCGAGTGGTGGTTTTCACAGCGAGACGAAGACGGCGATGGGCTGGCCGAGTACCTCGACCGGTTCGAATCCGGTTGGGACGATTCGCCGCGCTTCGACGACGGCCGTATCGCAGGAGTCGATCTGAACTCTTATCTCAACCGCGAAATGCGGGTGCTGGCAAAGATGGCGCGGATTCTGGCCAAAGACCGCGAGGCAGTCGAATGGGAGCGCCGAGCCGACCAGCACGCCAAGCTCATTTACGCAAAGCTCTACGACCCCGAGGATCGCGTTTTCTACGACCGCCTTGTCGGCGAGGACCGGCTTCACAAGGTGCTGACGCCTGCGTCTTTGATGCCGCTGTGGTGCGAAGTCAAGCTGCCCGCAGGACTGGCTGCCGACATGATCATCAGGTTCCTAATCAACCCCAAGCACTTCTTTGGTTCGCGGCCGTTTCCGACGGTGGCCTATTCCGACCGCCGGTTCGATCCCGAACAGTGGTGGCGCGGGCCGGTGTGGCCGAATATCGCGTGGGCAATGACCGAAGTCCTGCAAATGTACGGTTTCGAGCGGGAGCGCAAGGCGGCCGTCCGCCGTCTGCTGGACATGATGTCCCGAGCCGACGATCTCGGCGAGCTCTACAGCGCCTCCACGGGCCGTCCATTGGGCGCCGCCGGCTACGGCTGGACGTGCGCGGTGTTTATGAACCTGTGCACGTCCGCATCATCCTGAACCCGGTTGGCACTATCCACGCCGCAAACAGCGCTTGTATAAATTCATCGCCGCGTCCTCGTGCATCTTCAGAACCGCCGCGTGCTTCTCGGCTGTCACGTCGGTTTTCATTGCCGCGCGTATGCGATAGGCTTCGAACGCCCGAAGCGCCTCCGAGACCAATGCCTTATCGAAAGCGTTTTTTGCACCTGACTGCATGCGCAGCAGTTCGGCATAGGCTTCGCGCATGGACGGCGGCAGGCCGGTCGCGTTCGGACCGACGGGCAACCGCGAGCCGTCATCGCGGATCGGCCGTTCCGCTTCGAGCGCTTCCTTGCCGGCAGGTCGGCTGGAAGTGTTCGGCCAGCCGCCTTCCATCACTATCTCGACTTTGGCCTTTGCGGGCAATGCGTCGTAGTCGAGCGAAACACTGTCAGCGCGTTCGACCTGCAGCTTGCGGCCGTTTACCTTCACGCACGCGACGCGCGGGCCGCCGTTGACGACTGAGATCGTGATGCGCTTGCTGCCGAACCGGACCGGCTCCATCTGGCAGTACTCCGAGATCGTAGGCGGTATATGCGGATACAAGATTAACCTGTCAGACTTATACACATACTCAAAGAGCCCACGGATCGTCGCCGCAGGGATTCCGAGCGCGTCGTAGCAGAGGTTTGTCAGCTCCTTGTCGAACCAGACGCTCGCCCCGAAGTCCTTGAGAGGCGCATCCATCTGGTAATCATCCGCGAGCCGCATGGAGTGAAGCGCAGATCTGCGAATGTCGTCGTATGCGCCCACTCGGTAGTAAGCCATTATCGCGCGCGCCTCGACTGTTGACCAAGCCCCGCCGTTCACCCACGTTCCGTATGCCCACAGACTTTCGTGTTCCCGGCTGCCCCAGTTGTCGTACATGTCGTCGTAGCTGGGGTAGTTGGTGATGATGAAATCGTGCGGGCGGAGTTCGGGCAGCGCGGCGATCCGAGCGTAGATGCTGCGCGACTGGGCGTCATCAACCGCTCGCAGCGCGATCGCATCCACGTTCGCGACCGCGCCGAAGTAGCCGTATTTCTCCTGGCCGAGCACGCCGTGCTTCGTGCCGTCAGGTTCGACCGACCGAACGAAGTAACCATCCTCGGTGAGTAACTGTGCTAAGGATTCTCGCGTAATCCTGCACTTCGCTTCACAGTCGGCGAGTTTGGCCTTGTCGCCGATAAGCCGATAAAGCTCGGCCATTCGCTCCAGCGCACCCAGGTAAGTGATCGACAGCCCGGCCAGGTAGCCTCTGCCGAATGTGCCGTTCGGCTGCTTGACGCCACCATAGGAGGGCGCGAGCAGATCGGCCGCCGGGCCGACAAGAAACAACCCGTTTTTCGGATCGCGCCGGCTCTCGATAAACGCACACGCCTTTTCGAGCTTCGGTAGGTACCGTTTGACGGCTTCACAATCGCGGCTAATCAGCAGCAGTTCGCATTGCATCAACACGCCTGCGGCGGTGAACTCGTAGCACCAGTCGTGCATCCGCCAATTGCAGTCCCCTTGGCGGTACACTGCGCCGTCGGGGAGTGCGCAGTCGCATAGGCAGCCCTCCGGACCGACGAGCTCCGCGAATTGCCCGTAGCCTCGCTTCCTGCCGTCGCCCTGGTTGTCAAACCACATGTCCTGCGAGCGCTGGAGGAAGGTAATCCACGGCTCTTGCAGGAACGGCAGCGCGCACAGGGTGGGCCCGTAGCTGTTCTGCACCCACCACGCGTCCCACTTCGATCCCTCGATCAGGCAGTCCCAATCGGGATAGTAGAGCATCGAGATGTTGGGCACGTTCGGACCCGCATGGAAGAACTCGAATGAGCGGTCGATCAGCCGCAGGTACTCCACGTC
>Ga0272448_1004765_pt1 | contig 15317 bp, 7 predicted proteins | sample YNPCB0191_FD_202220 | JGI IMG/M metagenome (GOLD analysis project Ga0272448, IMG submission 202220) | Hot spring sediment microbial communities from Yellowstone National Park, WY, United States - YNP-CB-019-1 | ecosystem: Environmental > Aquatic > Thermal springs > Hot (42-90C) > Sediment...
AGGGTAACAGCACTTTCGCTGGAATGCCCCCGGCCCTGCCACTTGACCCTCCCGCAGGTTTGGGTAACCTGCGGGAGGGTATAGGCATGCCGATGCACTTGCTTCCAGGGTAAACGTGAACAGTTACTTTGCCTGGTAACTGTTCACCGTTGGGGTAACACGACTTTTGCTGAAATACTTCCACCCTGACCCACCCCCGTGGGCGGGGCAATTTGACCCTCCCGCAGGTTGCCCGAACCTGCGGGAGGGTATAGGCATGCCGATGCACCTGCTTCCAGGGTAAACGTGAACAGTTACTTTGCCTGGTAACTGTTCACGGTTAGGGTAAGGAAGTTGGAAAGCGGAGCGAACTGGCCACGGATTCAGGCGCAGATGGCACGGAATACGGATTGCCGACGGTGTTCTACATGCCCTCCCGCAGGTTTGGGTAACCTGCGGGAGGGTATCAACTTCTTGCGGATGAACCCTGAGGTTGCAGCGCACTTGACAAAGAAACGTTTCTGTTATATGATGCGCATAGGCTATTTGGCTTATGCCATGTTGCCTACTACGCCATTGCGCACAGGCATGGCACCACCATACGCCGAGACCGGCATCACCACAGAAACCTGATCGAGACAGACAAGGAATTGGCGGCAGATGGTGTACTCTGACACCATCTGCTGGGTGAGTGGCTGCATCCCCTTATCACTGCAGTCACCACAGCACAACGATGTGCGGAGCCGCCTGGTAACATCGTCTTTGCTGCAGGATACATTGAACCCTGGGCAGGAACAGTTGATCCATTCTCCAGACGATTGTGATGGCTTGTTTCCTATTTGCTCCGACGCCCGCCCGGCAGATGTCTTGTCACCATATGGTGGCCCACCGGAAGAGCCGGTGAAAACGACGGCGGGGCAAGCACCATCAGGCGTATGCATCTGTAAGGGGGGGCTTTGAGCTACGGCCGGACAGGCTGGCCCTCTGCACAGGAATGACGGCATCGTGCCTGGTCAGGGGCTGAGTGGGCTGTGTATCATGGGAGGCAATTCCTGTCCTGGTAGCTCATCATGACCATCCATGGAATGCCGCACAATGGGGATTGACGACGGCATTCCAGAAAGGAGGGTGGCTGGGAACGTTCTGGCACCTTGTGTTACGTGCGAGGAGTCCCTGTGGTATCCCTGAGCCAGCGATCGGTAACTTCGCTGTAGTGCTATGTGGATCGGTGGAAGGCTGGCATTCCCCGATCTTCACAGATGTTTTGGTGTCTTAATGTTTTAGTAAGGAGGAGGACTACCTATGATGACTCGACGTACGTTCCTGCACACGGCAGCAGTTGCTCTGGGCAGTGCGGCTCTTGCCGCCTGTGGCGCCACGCCAACACCGACGGCAACACCCAAGCCGCCGACCCCAACACCGGTTCCACCAACGGCCACCAAGCCGCCGGCGGCACCAACGGCCACCACGGCCCCGGCTGCCCCGGCCGCACCGACGGCCACCACGGCCCCACCGACGGCCACGCCGGTGCCACCAACTCCCACCGTCGCCAAGGCCAAAGTGACGGGCACGTTCCAGGTGATTCAGAAGGCTGACTTCTTCCCCAGCATGAATGACTACTTGAAGAACGAAATGACCAGGTACTTCAAGGATAACGGCTGGACCGCCGAGATCACAGACGCGGCGGGCTATACTGGCGGCACCAATTTCCTCGAAAAGCTGGCGGCCGCCCATTCTGCTGGTCAGACTCCCGATTGCATGATGCACACCGACGAAATCACTAACCTACAGCGCGCCGGCATTGTCGCCAAGGTCTCCGATATTGTTGATGCCGTATCGAAGACGCTGGGCGCACCATCTAGCCGCCAGAAATTCGACTTCACGTTTGCAGATAAAGAGTGGTACTACGTGCCCTACTTCCAGCGCTCCGATGGCGGCTGGTACCAGGAGCCCGCCTTCAAGGCCAAGAACATTGACCTGCAAAAGATCCGCCTCTACCCCGAACTGTGGGAGGCGTGTCTGACTGTGACTGATACGGCCAAGCAGCTCTATGGCTGGGGCGTGACGATCAACCGCTGTGGCGACGCCGACTGGTTTATGTATCGCGTCATGCACGGCTGGGGCGCCTATATCCAGGATGAGACCGGCAATTATGTCACGATCAATACCCCACAGATGGTCGAGGCCGTCACCGTCATGACCAATCTGTATATTGACAAGAAATGGGCACCCATGCTACCGCCCGGCGTCCTGTCCTGGACCGATCCGAGCAACAACGAAGCCTATCTGGCCGGCAAGCTGGCCTATACCCAGAATGGCGGCACCGTTTACGGTAAGGCCATTCTTGACAAGAATCCGGTGGCGGCCATCACCCGCTTCCATCCACCGGCCGGCGGCCCGGTCAATAAAGAGTTCAACAGTCTGTCGGCGAACTACTGGGCAATTTTCTCCAAGGCAAAGAATCCTGAGGCAGCGCGCCAACTGATCAAGGACTTTGTCGGCGACGTGACCAGGATGGACGGCATCCTCAGCAATGCACCGGCCTTTGCTCTGCCGGCTTACGAGAAGCTGTGGGATCTATCCAAGTTCATCCCCACCAACCAGGTTGCCCTGGATCAGAAGCCGGTTGCTATCTCACCAACAGGTAACATCGTTCCTGGCACATACCCAGGTCCGGCCAACAACCCACCCATGGCCGCTGCTGCTACGCAAGGTATCCTGAACAACATGCTTTCCGCCGTCCTCAAGGGTGCCAAGCCAGCCGACGCGGTCAAGGAAGCCCATGACGCCTACGTCAAGATCTTCAAGGAAATGGGCAAGCCCGGCACCAAGTAGCTTTTCGGATGTGCGGGAGTGGCCAGGAACGCTACTCCCGCACACTCCCCGATGAGTACGGCAGCTCGTCGTGTCCCAGCCCTGTCTGCTGGGACGCTTGGCGCCCGCTGTCTTTACTACCTGCATTAGGAGCAACTGATGATTAGAGAGAAAGCGGCGAAAGCAGCGCAGACCACGTTGCCGATGGCAGGGTTGGGTATTTCCTTGAGCAGGCGGCTACGCAACCTGCTGGGCCCCGACTGGAATGTTGCCTGGCTGTTCATGTTGCCAACAATTGTTCTCATGGGTGGCCTTATTGCCTTCCCATTCATCCGCGCAACGTACATCAGCTTCACCAATACGACGACACTGCAGATCGGCCGCTGGGTTGGGCTGGAGAACTACCGGTATCTGCTGAAAGACAACTTCTTCCGTAGTGCTCTCATCGTCACCACCCAGTTCACCGTTGCCTCGGTTAGTATCAAGCTGGTTGTTGGCATTCTGTCGGCAATTCTGCTCAACCGTCTGGCCGGGCGGGCCAGTCTCTTGGTTGGGTTGGTGCTTTTGCCCTGGATCATGCCTGACGTTGTACGGGCCATCACCTGGAAGAGCCTGCTCGATCCGCTGTATGGAGGCGTCAATCGCCTGCTGGTGGATGCCAAGATCATTCCGGCGGCGATTCCGTTCCTCGGCGATCTCAAGCTGGCGTTGCCCAGTGTGGTTATGGTCAACCTGTGGCAGGGCATACCTTTCTTTACAATCAATCTCCTGGCCGGTCTCAAGTCCATTGATCAGGAGCTGTACGAGGCTGCCGCCATAGACGGCGCCAGCTCCTGGCGCCAATTCCTGCACATCACCCTGCCGGGCTTGCGCTACGTCATCATCGTTGTCACGCTGCTCTCCTCCATCTGGACGTTCAATACCTTCACGATGATCTTTCTACTCACGGGCGGCGGGCCGATGAACTCGACGACGGTTTACGCCATTTACGCCTTTCGCTTCCTGGGTGGCATGCGCTACGGTGTGGCCGTGGCGGCTGCCCTGGTGGCGGCTCCTATTCTGGCCATATTTATCGTCGTACTTGGACGCTATATGATGCGCGGCCGCACACTCTATGCTGACACAACTGAGAAGGAACCAGGTGTCGTTCTGAAGACCCTCAGCCTCATCTTCCTTCCGGTTATGTTGGTTCTGCGGGGTGTTGTCGCCGTCTTTTGGTTCATCAACGACTCCCTTGAGAGTCTGGCCGATGCCATCAGGCTAGCTATCAAACGAGCACGCGGAGTCCGGGACGATGTGACCCGTATCCGTCGGCTACCAAAATGGGTGGGGCTGCTTCCAGCCTGGATCGCGCTCATTGCCCTGCTCACGTTCGAGCTGCTGCCCTTCTACTGGGTGATCATTACTGCCTTCAAGACTGAGTTGCAGATTACCCAATGGCGGAACATTTTCTGGCCTGATCCATGGTCAACTGTGCAATTCCAGCACCTGCTGGGCCCCAACCGCAACTTCCTGGTCTGGCTGCGCAACACCGTGATCATTTCGATCGTCACACCGGTTATTTCGACGATCGTTGCCGCTGCCGGCGCCTATGCTCTCACACGACTACGCTGGAAAGGGGCCAGCATCATGTCTAGCTCGGTGCTGGTGGCCTACCTGATGCCCGGCATCATGATGGTCATTCCCATCTATCAGCTTCTCAACACACTAAAGCTGACCAACAGCCTTTGGTCGCTTATTGTGTCCTATCCGACATTTGCCCTGCCCTTCGCTATCTGGCTGATGATGGGGTACTACGCCACAATTCCAGAAGAGCTTGAGGCGGCAGCCCTCGTTGACGGCTGCAACCGTTTCCAGGCGTTTTTGCGTATCGTGTTGCCGTTGACCCGGCCGGCGCTGATGGCCGTTATGCTCTTCGGCGTCACCCAGGCCTGGAGCGAATTTCTCTTCGCCTATGTCATGATTGACAAGAACAGCCAGATGACGATTCCCGTTGGTCTCTCATTGATGATTCGCGGCGATGTGTTGCCCTGGGGCGAGTTGTGCGCTGCTGCTTTGATTATGTCGGTGCCGGTGCTCATCCTTTATACCATTGGGCAGAAGTTCATGGTGGCCGGCCTGACGGCCGGGGCGGTGAAAGGCGGGGCGTAGGGTTAATGGCCCTCCCATAGGGTTGGGTAACCTGTGGGAGGGTATGCGAACTGGCGTGCCGATAGGGTGCGGTTTCCCTGTGCCTGTCCGGCACAGGGCAGGCAACCGCCCGCAAAGATGTGTCCAATCACCGGGCTGGACTGCTCCCGTTGCAGAGGGGGTTTTCGGAGCGACGACGTCGGCCCGAAAAACCCCCTCTGCTTTTGCGCTTCTCTTCCCGCCAGGCGGGTAGACCGGGTTGGGCTAGGTCAGCTTCTTCAGATCTTCTTCGATCTTCTGCACCGTCTCTTTGGGCATGCGGTCGGGGGCAAGGCGCGCCAACTGGTTAAGCGTGTAGTTCGCGTCCCAACGCAGTCTGGCGTAGGCCTGCAGGCTGCCCAGATATTTGCGCACGATCGCCCGGCCCTTTCTGTCGCTGAGAATCTCTCCCAGGCGCGAATCGGCCGTCAGCGGCAGACGATCAGCATTGCCCGATGCCCCTTCGTAAACAAAGCGCCCCTTAGCCCTGATATCTCTAGAAGAGCTGCCGACCAGGACCTCAAACTCGCCCGGTTCGGCAACCCATGCACCCTTTGCCGGATGGTAGAAGGCCAGGTCTTGCCGGGTAAGCGTGAAAGCCACTGTCTTGGTTTCACCCGCTTGCAGGCTCACTTTTTGAAAGCCCTTCAGTTCCTTGGGAGGCCTGATCAGTGTACTCTCGACGTCGTGCAGATAGAGCTGTACAACCTCTTGCCCGGCTCTCGCTCCGCCGTTCGTTACATCAATAGTGACCGTGAGCACCCCATCCCTTAGCGCCCGTGGGCTGATGGTCAGATTGCCATAGATGAACGATGTGTACGACAGCCCGTGACCAAAGGGGAAGAGCGGTTCCAGACCGACCTTGTCATAGTAGCGATAGCCGACAAAGATGCCTTCGCCGTAGCGCACCTCGTCGCACTCACCCGGGTAGTTGATGAATGATGGCGTGTCTTCGAGACGCTTAGGGAAGGTGGTGGGGAGCTTGCCCGACGGATTGACATCGCCGAAGAGCACAGCGGCAATGGCATTGCCACACTCCTGCCCGGGGTACCAGGCCTGGAGAACCGCATTCACGCGATTGATCCAGGGGCTCATGTTAACCGGGCTACCACAATTGAGGACAACGACCGTGCGTCTGTTAACAGCCGCCACGCGCTTGATTAATGCCACCTGATCACCGGTCAGCTCCATGTCCGGTCGGTCATAGCCTTCGGATTCGTAGCGGTCGGGCAGGCCGGCGAAGACAATGGCCACATCCGAACGGGCCGCCAGGTCAACAGCCTTGGACATGGCATCGGCCGCCAGGGGGATGTGGCATCCCACCTGGATGGCGTACATTGACTCTTCGTTGCGGCTGTACTCGACGGTGAGGTCGTAGGTTGTGCCGGCAGTCATTGCTGCGCCGCCGAACACAAAGGCGGTTGGCGGGGTAAATGCCGGCCGCGGTTTCGGCTGCCAGTTGTTCACGATCGTCCGCCCGTTGACCAGAATGCGGCTCTTGCCGATACTGTAGAGACTGAAGCGGTATATACCCGTGACGGGGGCAACGAATCGGCCCGTCCACCTGGCAGAGAAATTGGAGTTCACCAGGTCAGGCGGTAGGCACTCTTTGTCCAGAGTAACAGTACTCTGGACCATGGTAGCCACAGGCGCACCACGCGGGGTGGGCTTGGCAAAGTATTCGGCCAGGAAACCGTGTTCCTGCTTCGTGTCTACCGGTGCCAGATAGGCCGAATGCAAGGCGGGGAATGAGCCGTCAATGCTGCACCCCTGCTCATAGGCCAGGCTGATCGAGGCGGGACACCGCTTCTTCAGCCCCTCCAGCGGCGTCACGGCATAGTATGGATTCACATGTGCACTGCCGCCGCCCTGGATGATGGCGGTTGTAGCCGCCGGGCCAATGACGGCGATGGATGTAATGGCCTTCTCATCCAGAGGCAATAGACGACCATTGTTCTTCAACAGCGTCATTGCTTCGCACGCCACCTCCAGCGCCAGTCGCTCGTGCTCAGGATTGCTGGCCAGCGATGGTACGGGTGCCTTATGCTCGTCGAAGAGCCCGGCTTTGAAGGCGATGCCTAGGATACGGCGCACCTTGTCGTTGATTGTGGCCTCGCTTACCTGGCCACTCTTGACAGCCGAGAGGAGCTGCTGAACCTGCCAATCACCCTTGCCCGGCATTTCCAGGTCAGTGCCGGCATTGGCTGCTGCCGCGCGGTCGTAGACGCCGCCCCAGTCCGACACGACAAAGCCATCGAAGCCCCATTCGCCCTTCAACATATCTGTGATCATGGGCTTGTTGTGCGCCGATGAGACGCCGTTGATCCGGTTGTAGGACGTCATCACCGTCCAGGGCTTCGCTTCTGTAACGGCAGCCTTGAAGGCGGCAAAGTAGATCTCGTGCAGCGCCCGCGTGTCAACCTCTGAGCTGATGGTCATGCGCTCGAATTCCGAGTTGTTGCAGGCGAAATGCTTGAGCGATGCGCCGACACCCCTGCTCTGCAGCCCCTTGATCCAGGCCACGGCCATGCGTCCGGCCAGGTAGGGATCCTCTGAGTAATACTCGAAATTGCGGCCGCCTAGCGGTGAGCGATGGATGTTCACGGCAGGGCCGAGCAGGATATGGCTGTGGCGCGCCTTGGTCTCGTCGGCAAGGGCCATGCCAACGCGCTCGATCAGATCGGGATTCCAGGTCGCGGCCAGGGCCGAGCCGGTGGGAAAGCAGGTGGCCGGAATGGTTTCGCCCGTCGCATCCGAGATGGTGCGACAGCCGTGCGGCCCGTCGGTCATCCGTAGCGATGGAATGCCGAGTCGCTCGATGGGACGTGTGTGCCAGTTGTCGGCACCAATGCACATAGAAACCTTCTCTTCCAGAGTCATGGCCTTGACCAGGGACTCGATTCGCTCTTCGACAGTCATCTTTACCTCCCTCTTTGATCAATTATTCTTTTATCGCACAACACGGCTCTTGCCGCTGCCCCCTGTCTGGCGACCCACTATCTGGCGAAACGCCCCTGCATGTGATTGTTCACTGTTGGCGTAGCCAGACTCCCATTGGAGCCCCCTTCCTCTCCCGCTTGTGGGAGAGACATATCAATTATACACCATTCGAGGATACAAGGGAGAGCCTTTTTGTGGGTTTTCGCCCGCTTTGCGGGCAAAAAACCACTTCCCAGATCCTTGCACCCCTCGCGTAGCACGCCCTGCGCCATCAGACGCCACGTAGGAAGGATACGGGGTGCCCTGCTCACTGCCCGTTGTCTCTGGAGCACGAAGGCTGCCTGACAGCACGCCCACAAAGCCCGCTGCAGGGCTGTAGCCGGCTTCGTACCGGTTGACTCTCCCGCAGGTGTGGTAACCTGCGGCAGGGTTTCACCGCCTCACTCCGAGCGGCCGACATTGTCGCTCACGGATGGCGGATGCACTCCGGCTGACGACCCTCTATGATTCACGCCAAGAATAGGGTAAAATAGCAGCACCAAGGAGGAAAGTGAGATGACGGCAATCTGGAAACCCTACCGTAAGAGCCTGGCGCCTGACATTGTCCGCTTGTGGAATCGCTGCATGGGCGCTCAATTCCCCATGACCGAGCGCCTGTTCCGGCAGAATAGCGAAGGCGCGCCCGGTTTTCGGCCAGATGATAGCACCATCGTTGTCGTCGGTGATCACGTCATCGGGTATATTCTGACCAAGCGTTTTCGCGAAGACGATCCTCTGCGTGATCAGCTCGCCAGCGTAGGGTGGATCGAGGCTGTGCTTGTTGATCCGGCCTGGCAGCGTCAGGGGATTGGTCGCGACCTGCTGGCCTGGGCCATCTATCGGTTGCGCAGTGACGGTGCCACAACGATCCATCTCGGGGGAGGCTTCCGTCACTTTTTCCCCGGCCCTCCTGCCGACCTCCCCGGGCTGGCGGAGTTCTTTGGCCGGGCCGGATTCAAGCCATCGGCGACCGTCTATGATCTCAAGGGCAACCTGCGCGGCTTTAGCGCACCACCATCTGCCAGGGAGGCTGTGCTCGCCGTGGGTGGTCAGGTCGCACCGTGTCAGACCGAGGACGTGGCGGCCTTGATGGATTTTCTGCTGGCCGAGTTCCCGGGACGGTGGCGTTATGACACGAAACGCTTCCTCGACCAGGGTGGAGCGCCCGAGGACATTATGATTCTACGCCAGGGGGAGAAGGTCATCGGCTTCGCTCATCTGCATCACCGCCGCTCAGCCTACCAGGGACCACCCACCTACTGGCACCAACTCGTGGGGCGCCATTATGGCGGTTTGGGGCCCATCGGCGTCGCGGCAGCAATGCGTGGCAAGGGACTGGGACTCGCCTTGCTCCAATTGTCGCTCGAGCATTTGGCCGGGCTGGGTGTGGACGATGCCGTCATTGACTGGACAACCTTGCTGGACTTCTACGCTCGCGTTAGCTTTATACCCTGGAAAGCATATACCAGAATGGAGATGTAGCATAGCCAGTGCATAACGTCATGGCATGATCATCGTCTTATAAGTACGACAAAGGATTTGACTTGCAGGTATTGGGGCATAGAAGGAGAGCCAGTCATGAGAGACCCACGCAATCAGCTTATCATCGCCATCGTCTTTGCGTTGCTCTTGGGGATAATCATCGTCGGCGCCACCCGTTGTGGCTCAACCAGCGCGACTCCGGCCGCGACGCGTACGCCAACAGCCAGCAAGACGGTCAAGCCAGGCACGCCATCACCGGTGCGCTCGGTCACAGTGGCAGCAACGCGCACGACAACCGAGACCGTGATTCTGCCGCCAGGCGGGCTGCCTGCACAGACACCAACGCCGATTTCGGTTGGCCCTCAGCCGGTGGCAACACCTTCACAGGTGGCAGCCCAACCGATCACTCAGCCGGGCGGCGCTCCCCAGCTACCACCAACTCCGACACCCGTTGTGCAGGCACCGCCGGCCACCACCGCACCGTCAACCGGCTTGACCTACACCGTCCAGCGGGGTGATACGCTATCGGCCATTGCCAAACGCTTTGGGACGACCGTTGATGCTATTGCTCGGGCAAATGGCATCACTAACCCCAGCCGCATTGTTACGGGGCAAAAACTGATTATCCCCGGAGCCACCACATCGAGCTCGTCGGCAACCGGCGGGAGGGTCTACATTGTCCAGCGGGGCGACACCCTGTCTCGTATTGCGGCGCGCTACGGTACAACGGTCAACGCCATCGTCAAGGCAAACAACCTGAGCAACCCGAACTACATTTATGCCGGCCAGCGGCTGATCATTCCATGATCTGCGAAGCGGGTTTTTCCGCCCACGCAGCGGGCGGAAAAACCCGCAAGATAGAGCCTCCCGATGCCGGTCGCCAAAGACCTGGTTTTCAGCGCTCGACGTTGATGGATATGGCCAAAACAACATGGTCGCCACGCGTCCCGTCTTCACTTACAGCCTCCAGGCGGCGATCGGTTAACGGATCGTAAAGTCCAACCTCGATGATGTACTCTCCCGGTGTTGCCTCCGGCTTCACCACAATCCGATGCCGATCGGTGATGACCTCTCCGGCCATCCAGCCTGTGGTGGGGCGGGCGGCTTCTGCCGGCAGCCCATCATGCTGGCCATAGATGCGCCGATCCTCACCCAGCAGGTGGGTAAAAACGCTGTATGATCTGCTGCCTGCGGCGCCCTCTCCGGCCTGCCAGTAGAGTGTCACAGTAAGCGCTTGCCCTGCTTTCAGCGCGGTTGCATTCAGATCGTAGCCTAACAGGGTCGCTACACTGCCAAACCTGGCCTGCTGCCGATGGCCAATGGCCGGCACGATGGTGACGCGCTCGACCGGCACAACCTCTAGACCGGCCAGCACCTGGGGTACACCAACTCCATCGAGGCTAACTTCAACCTGTACCTGTGCCGGGCAGTCGGCGGGAATGGTGAGGTCATAATAGCCGCGCCACACACTCCCTGCCGGCCAGGCGGTCGTTGGATAGCTCGGGCCGGCCAGGTCGGCGCGTTGATCCTGAACGACGCTACCGTCCGGCGTCAGCAGACGCAGACGCAGGTGATAATCCTGCCGAATCTTCTCCGTATTGCGCCAGGCAATCTCGAAATGAATCGTCTCCCCTTGCCGAACGGTGCGGTTGCCGAGGTTGGTCGCCACAAGCTCAATGCCGGCGCCGAGTCCGATCTGCATCATGCGCCCCAATCCTAGGCTGTCTACCCCCGGCGGAGTGGGCGGTGGGCTAACCTGTACCGTACCGATGAGCGTCGTCACCCCGGCGGGGTTTCCGGCGTTGTCTAGAATGTCCAGGTTCTGACTGCCTGCGGCGTCAAACACCCCAACCTGCAGCCAATACTCGCCGGGCGGAGTCCCCGGCAGAGTAGGAAGCAAGGCGTGGCCGGGGATCGTTATCCCAGGCTGCCAGCGCATGGTGGGGTAGGTGTAGCTGGCCGGTCGCCGATCGAGTCGGCCATAGATATGGCCCTGTGCATCAACCAGCCGCAAGGCCAGCCAATAGTCCTCGCTCAGTACCTGGCGCGCCTGCCAGTAGAGCGTCAGGTCAATCGGCTGACCCGAGGGGACGGCCTCACCGGCCAGGCTATAGCCCAAGAGCGTCAGTTTGTTTGCAATATTGGCGTCAACGGGGTAGGCGATGACCGGGCGCGTGAAGGTTGTGCCTGCAACAAAGCGATAGTGTCGCAGCTCAATGCCCCAGAAGGTGTTTTGTGTTGCCACCTGTTGCGCCTGCGCATCGAGCAACGCCGTCAACACCCCGTTGGGGTCAACCACCTCATTCTGCCACAGGACCAGCCAAACACCCGAATGGCCGACAGCAATCTCATTCAGACGATCCACTACGTCATAGGATAGAACGGCGCGTGTGGATAGGGTTTCCAGGTTGGGTATCCTGTAGACATCACCGTCTTTGAAATAATAGTCGAAGACGGGGAACATGTGTCCTGAGGTAAGGATGATCGCCTCGTCGGGCTGTCTGTCAGCAGCAATGCGCGCGGCAACCGAGCGGAAATCATCCCGCACGTACACCTGGTTGGTGTAGTTGTTGACCAGGGCATAGCCTGATGTGGTGACGACAAAGAGCAGGCTGGCGGCCATGACCAGGCGGACGAGCAGGCGGGTCGTGCTGGCCAGCCAGGCCAGTCCGGCGGCAATCAAGATGAAAAAGGACGGTGATGCCAGCATCAAATAGCGCGGGTTGAATTTGGGCCGCAGTGCCGAGAACAGATAGAGGCAGAGGAAGGGGATGGCCAGGTAGAGCACGAGGAATAAGAGCTGCCCGCTGCCTGTCTTCATCTTCCTCTGCATTGCTGATCCAGAAAAGGTGGTGGCCAACCGACAGGTCTGGTGGTCATGCACGACAAGAGCTACACTGCCCGCCAGCGCCAGAACAATGTAGCCGGCGGTTATGGCCTGCGCCTGGGCTTCGAAGACGGTGTGGCCTGTCGCAAAGGCCAGCAGGGTCTTGCGCACGAAATCGAGGGAGAGTGTGCCCTGCCAGTAACTTTCATCAACGGCATAGCGGTTGAGGGCAAAGCCGGCCCAGGGCACATAAGCTAGGATGGTCGCCAGCAGTGCTGCCATCCCCTGGCGCAGGGTTTGCGCCGGTCTCCCCGCCAATAGCCACCAGATGGCAAGGAACATCGCCTGGAAAGCGACGATAAAGAAGGCATAGTAGTGGGCATAGATAGCGACGATGTTCGTCAGAGCGTACGCCGCCCAGATAGACCGGTTCGCCCATGGCCTGGCAGCCGCCGGCGCTGTGCCATCTGTATCGAGCGCGGCGAGGAGCAACCAGCTTGAGAGGACGCCGAGCATGGTCACCAGGGTGTACATGCGCGTCTCTTGTGCGTACCAGACATTGAACGGCGAGATGACGATAAGGAAGGCTGCCAACAAGGCGGTCTGCTGGCCGAGCAGGCGACAAGTGAACACATACACCAGGGGAATGATGAGCGAGCCGAAAACGACGGAAAGGAAGCGAACAGCAAACTCGCTGCGGCCGGCCACCAGCATCCAGGCATGGAGCAGATAATAGTAAACAGGGGGTTGAATGTCGCCCGCCGTGCGCGCTGTGATCTCGGCCAGCCCCATGCCTGACAGGTAGACACTAAAGCCTTCATCATACCACAGGCTCTGACCGTCCAGATGATAGACGCGCAGGGCAAAGGCGAGGAGCGTGATGACCGTGATCGCCAGAGATGGCGTGCGAGTTGTCTTCATCGCCAGTCTATATTAACACATCGGCGTAGCGATGGCAACGGCACGCCCCGCCGTCACGGTTCACCGTTAGGGTAAGGAAAGTTGGAAAGCGGAGTGAGCTGGCTATGGATGCAGGCGCGGATGGCACGGAACACGGATTGCCGGCGGTGTTCTACATACCCTCCCGCAGGTTTGGGTAACCTGCGGGAGGGTATAGGCATGCCGATGCACCTGCTTCCAAGGTAAACGTGAACAGTTACGCTCCGCCCCAAATCTCATTGACCGGAGGCAGTCATCATGCTATAATATCATCATACAACCGACAACACACAAAAATCACCGGACAGGCGTGACGCGGGTGTCGCATGTTTGAGCGTGTGGTCGTTCCCGACCTGCAACAAGCTATCCAGCAGCAGATCAAGCGCTACATCCTCGACAAAGGACTACGTGAGGGCGACCGTCTCCCCACGGAAGAAGAGCTGGCCCATCAGTTGGGCACCAGCCGCACCGCCATACGTGAAGCTCTGTCTGGTCTGGAGGCGCTCGGCCTTATCGAGGTGCGCCATGGATCCGGCCGTTATGTTCGCCCCTTCAACTTCAGTGCCATCCTCGACAACCTTGCCTACAGCATGCTCTTTGATGTGCACAGTTTTGAGGAAATCCTCGATGTGCGCGTCGAACTCGAGCTGGCCTTTCTGCCCCGCGCCCTGGACACCTTGAACGATGATGACCTGCGCATGCTGCGCACAATCCTGGAACGCATGGAGCAAAGAGGCGCCAACGGTACATTCGACGAGGCGATGGTCGAAGATGACATTGTCTTCCACCGTACCATCTATCAGCGCATAGGTAACGACCTGCTGCTTAAGCTGTTGGATGTCTTCTGGACAGTGCACAAGCAGTTACGCTCTCGTTTCCCTTATGAGACCCAGGATGTGTCGCGTTATCTCCAGCAGCATCGGGCACTGTACGAAGCCATTGCCCAGCGCGATATCGGTCTGGCCAGGCAACGCTTGAACGACCAATTTGAAGGTGTGCGCACATGGGTGGCGCAGACACGAGGGGGCAGAGAATAGGAAGACGGGACTCGGTGACCCAGGATACGTGGTACAGTGGGCTTCATCTTGCCTGCTGATAGCATATCCCAATCATATTGACGGAGGTTAGTGTCATGGCTAGCTACACAATCGGCGATTACAAGTTCGACACGGCAGCATTCTTCCCAGAGCGACTGTTCAACGAGCTGACCAATCTACGCGTTAGGGGCGTAGCGGGTATTCTGCAGAGTGAGGCTGAGGCTCGCCAGAAGCGTCCTGAGCTGACATTGGACGGCAAGCTCACCATCCTTGCGGCTGACCACCCCGGGCGTATGGTCACCAATGTCGGCGATGATCCCATTGCCATGGGCAATCGGTTCGAGTATCTAGGCCGCGTCCTGCGGGTCATCACCGATCCCACGTTTGACGGTCTGATGGGCACACCCGACATCATCGAGGATGTCTTTCTGGTCAACTATCTGTACAAGCAGCGGGGTGGCAAGAGCTTCCTCGACAACAAGGTCTTGCTGGGCTCAATGAATCGTGGTGGCTTGGCCGGCACCGTTTGGGAGATGGATGACCGTTACACCTCCTTTACGCCTGAGGGCATTGCCGCTCTCCGCCTGGACGGCGGCAAGGTAATGTTCCGCATTGATGTCAACGACAAAGGATCGGGCAAGACTCTTGACTACACAGCGCAGACGATCAACAAGATGGCCGACATGGGGCTGCCCATCTTCGTGGAGGCATTGATGATGGAAAAGACCGCCGACGGCAAGCTGCGCACCAAGAAAGAAGCCACCGCCATGATCAAGGCTGTGAGCGTGGGGGCCAGCCTGGGTACAACCACGGCCTACACCTGGCTTAAGATCGCTTATTGCGACAACTATACGGCCGTTGCCCGCTCGACTACGCTGCCCATCTTGATGCTTGGTGGCGAGGCCAAGAACGATCCGACGCCCATGATCAATGAGTTCGTCAACGGCATGGCTGTTGGCGGCAGCGTGCGTGGTGCCCTTGTTGGCCGCAATATCCTCTTCCCGGGCAAGGATGATCCGCTGGCTGTCGCCCTTGCCGTCAATGGTATTGTTCACCAGGCATATACGGTGGATCAGGCCATTGAGTGTATT
>Ga0272448_1004768_pt1 | contig 15313 bp, 9 predicted proteins | sample YNPCB0191_FD_202220 | JGI IMG/M metagenome (GOLD analysis project Ga0272448, IMG submission 202220) | Hot spring sediment microbial communities from Yellowstone National Park, WY, United States - YNP-CB-019-1 | ecosystem: Environmental > Aquatic > Thermal springs > Hot (42-90C) > Sediment...
CGGTTGTCGGCTTGATGCTGACCAACCCCAACACCCTCGGCCTGTTTGACGAACACCTGGAGGAAGTCATCCGCCTGGTACATGGCTGCGGCGGTCTGGTCTATGGCGACGGCGCCAACCTGAACGCACTGCTGGGCATTATGCGTCCGGCCGAGATCGGTTTCGACGTGATGCACTTCAACCTGCATAAGACCTTCTCCACGCCGCATGGCGGCGGCGGGCCAGGATCGGGGCCGGTGGGCGTGACAGCGTCGCTGGCCGATTTTCTGCCCGGCCCCATCGTGGGAATCCTGGAAGAAGGCGATGCCGATTTGCCTCCCCTCTTTGGCTTTGTCCAGCCGGCCAAGAGCATCGGGAGAGTCAAGGCCTTCCATGGACATTTCGGGATGCTGGTGCGCGCCTACACCTATATTGCCATGCATGGCGCGGAGGGATTGCGCCAGGTCGCCGAAGCCGCCGTTCTCAACGCCAACTACCTGCGCGTGCGCCTGCAAGAAGCCTACCCCATTCCCTACAACCGCACCTGCATGCATGAATTCGTCGCCGAAGGGCGTTTCCCCGGGACGGATGTGCGCGCCCTGGATATTGCCAAACGCCTGATGGATTACGGGTTCCACCCACCCACGAACTACTTCCCGCTCATCGTCCACGAGGCCTTGATGATTGAACCAACCGAGACGGAGAGCAAGCAGGCCCTGGATGCCTTCGCGGAGGCGATGCTGAACATCGCTGCCGAGGCGCGCACAGCGCCCCAATTGTTGCATGAAGCCCCCCACCGAACCCCGGTGGGACGGGTGGATGAAGTCAAAGCGGCGCGCGAACTGGTCTTGTGTTGCTCCTGGCCAGAAGAAAGATAAAGCGGCATACGGGTAGGAAGACACAGGCCGGGACGAGCCATTCAAGCGTCCCGGCCTGTTTTTCTATTGTTCCCGTTACGCCTCGCCCCTGCGAACAGAGGCTGGTATATGGTAGATCAGCCCAGCGCCATCTGCCTCAACTCTTCCTCGCCAATGATTCTGATCCCCAATGCCCTGGCCTTTTCCAGTTTCGAGCCGGGATTCTCTCCCAGCACCAGATAACTGGTGTTGCGGCTGACCGAATCGCTCACCCGACCGCCATGGGACTCAATAAACTCCTTCACCTCCTCGCGGGTGAAGCCGCGCAGCGTGCCGGTAACCACGAAGGTCAGGCCTGCCAGCCGGCCGGCGAGGCGGCCCTCAGACGGCGGTCGTTCAAGCGGCCAGACTCCGGCCTCTTTGAGTTTCTTCAACACCTGTCGGTTACGCTCGCGGCTGAACCAGTCGCGGATGGATTCGGCAATGTTCGGCCCAACGCCCTCCACGCTTTGCAGGTCTTCCAGCGAGGCCTGAGCCAGCGCATCGAGTGAACCAAAGCGCGCCGCCAGCGCGCGCGCCACCACTTCCCCTACGCCGCGTATCCCCAGCGCGGCAATCAGCCGCGCCAGAGGCCGCCCCTTCGATTCGGCAATCGCCTGCAACAGGTTCTCCGTCTTCTTCTCGGCAAACCCCTCCAGCGAAAGCAACTGCTCGCGGCGCAGGAAGTAAAGGTCAGCAACGTCGGTGACCAGGCCGGCCTCCACCAGTTGCTCAACGATTTTCAGGCCCAGCCCGTTGATATCCATGGCGCCTTTGGAAACGAAGTGTTCAACGTTTCGCACCAGCTGCGCCGGACAGGCGGCATTGACGCAGTACCACGCTACTTCGCCGGCCAGGTGCTCCACCGCCTGGCCACAGGCCGGGCAGGTCTGCGGCGGCTGATAGGGCTTCTCTTCTCCTGTGCGCAGGTCTGGAATTGGGCCGATCACGTAAGGAATCACCTCGCCGGCGCGTTTCACCAGCACCCGGTCGCCAGGGCGAATGTCTTTCTCGGCAATGTAGTCGAAATTGTGCAACGTCGCGTGGCGGACAATGACGCCGTTAATTTCTACCGGTTCCAGGATGGCTTTGGGCGTGAGCACCCCTGTGCGCCCGACCTCGACTTCGATTGCCAACAAGCGGGTGGTCACCTCGCGCGCCGGGAACTTGAAGGCGATGGCCCCGCGCGGGTCTTTGCCCACGTAGCCGAGTTCCTCCGCCAGGCGCAGATCATCAATCTTGATGACCATCCCATCGGCCTCATAGGGCAACTCGTCGCGGCGTTGCTCCCAGGTCAGAGTATAGGCCAGCGCCTCCTCGAAGGTCGCAAAACGACGCGCGGCATCGGTGACCGGAAAGCCGAGCGCCGCCAGCCACTGGAGCAACGCCCATTGTGAAGTCGGCACCTGACCGCCCTCGGCATAGACCACCTGATAGACCAGAATGGAAAGCGGGCGGCTGGCCGTGATGCTCGGGTCCAGTTGACGGAGCGAGCCGGCTGCCGTGTTGCGTGGATTGAGATAGGTGCGTTCGCCAGCCTCCTGCAGGCGGCGGTTGAGGGCCTCAAATTCGGCCAGCGGGATGAATGCCTCGCCCCGCACAACCAGATAGGACGGCAGGGAGACAGTCTCTGGTGGGATGGCGGACGGCGCTTCGAGGCCGGCAAAGAGCGGCAACTCCGGCGCCGCCGGAGGCCGGCGGTCCGTGGCTGGCAGGGGAATGCGCAGCGGAATCGCTCGCACCGTGCGTAGGTTGGCAGTGATGTCCTCGCCGACTTCACCATCGCCGCGCGTCGCGCCCTGGACGAAGACGCCGGCACGGTAGTGGAGGACCACGCTCAACCCGTCAATCTTGGGTTCGACGACGAAGGCGGTCCGGGCAACGCGGCTGTCCAGTTTGCAGAGGCGTTCGTACCAGGCGCGGGCATCCGCCTCGCCGAAGGCGTTTGCCAGGCTGAGCACCGGGCGCGGATGGCGCACCTTCTCGAATCGTTCCGCCGGTGGCGCCCCGGCGCGCTGACTGGGCGAATCGGGCGTGACCCAGTCCGGGTGTTCGGCCTCGATTTGCCGTAACTCCGCCATCAGCCGGTCGTATTCCGCATCGCTGATGACCGGCGCATCCAGCACATAGTAGCGGTAATTATGGAAATGGATTTCCTGCTTGAGTTGTTCGTAACGCTGCCGGAGAGAAATCGTGTCCACGATTTCATTATAACCCAATGGATGCGCCTGAGGTGGCCTTTTCCCCAGGGCCTCTCGGCGCACAGGCTTCCCCGCCCGCAGGTGACGGGCTGGATTAAGGCGCTGAGCGGCCCCGTCTCCTCCCCAGGCGGCGGGCGGCCAGGAGCGTCATATCATCCGTCAGCGGCGCGTCGCCGACAAAGGCCCGTACCTGATTCTGGATACTCTGAAGGAGCGCCGGCGCACTATGCCAGGCCTCGTGCTGGAGCAGGGCGCGTAAGCGCGCCTCGCCGAACATTTCTCCCTCGGCAGAGAAAGCCTCGGTCAGACCGTCGGTATAGAGAAGCAAGACATCGCCGGAACGCAGGGGCAACGTCCGCTCTTCAATCCTGGCATTCTCCACCACTCCCAGCGCCATGCCGGTTGGAGGCAGGGGCTGAATATTCCCGCTGGCCGCCTGTATCCATAGCGGCGGATTGTGGCCGGCGTTGGCGTAGCGCACTTCGCCGCTCTCCGCAGAAATCAACAGGTACACGGCGGTCACGAACATCTGCTGATGGTTATCGGGGATGATCAGATTGTTGACGCGACGCAAGACCTCGGCGGGCGAGAGGGTTTCGCGCACCACGGCACGGACGAGGGTGCGCGTCAACGCCATGAACAGGGCCGCCGGCATGCCCTTGTCGGAGACATCGGCAATGAGCAATCCCAGCCGCTGACGCGGCAATTCGATCACGTCATAAAAATCGCCGCCCACTTCCCGCGCCGTTTCCCAGTGCGCGGCCAGTTCCCAGCCCTCCAGTTCCGGCAATTGTTGCGGCAAAAAGGTTTGTTGAATGCGCCGCGCCAGTTGAAGTTCGTGCTCCAGGCGCGCGCGGTCACGCATCTGACGTTGCAGATGTTCATTCTGAATGCTCAGCGCGGCTTCCTGAGCAATCGAGGTAATGATTTCAATACGTTTGTGACGGAAGCGCCGAGCTTTGGCGGTCTCCTCCACGAGGAACGCGCCATAGAAAGCGCCTTTGATGAGCAAAGGGAAAGCCATCAGCAAGTGCTCGCCTGCCGTCAGCCAGTAGCGGGCTTCCTCAGGGGTTGACGGCAAGATAGGCTGCAGCCAGTCCGCCGGAGAAGATGGCGAGAGCAGACCGAAGACCATTTGCCCTTGTCGGCGCGCCTCATCCAGCAGAGGGAACTCACCCTCGCCGGGCGTGCGCGGTAACAGGGCCTCCACCTCTTCAGGAAACCCATAGGCTTGCGCCAGACGAAAGTCGCCCTCTTCCCACAGGTATATGGCGCAAGCCTGAACGCCAACCAGCAAAGGCGTCAGGCGAGCCAGAGCGGCCAGCACGTCTTCCAGCGTGGCCGCGGTGGCAACCGTCTGAGCCACCTGTAACAGGGCGGCGGAAGCATAGGCCTGTTCCTGAGTCGCGTCGTACAGGCGAGCGTTCTCAATGGCAACGGCGGCATAACTGGCGAAGGTGGCCGTGATGGCCTGGGCTTCGTGTCCATAACGGCCTGCCTCATGGTGAGCGAGGGTCAACACGCCGAGCGGGCGATCACCGATGCGCAGGGCCGCCGCAATGGAAGAGTAGTCCGCCGGGAAGCCCAGGGCCGCTCCGCTGGGGCCAATCGGATCGGTCGGACGGCGGATGGTCGGCTCAACGGCCTGTAAAGCAGAGGCCAGGTAGGTTTTCGTCTCAGGCCAGAAACGAAGTGCTTCCTCCACCGCCTCAGCCTCCGCCCCATGCAACTGTGCCAGGACGAGATCCTCGCCATCCAGCAACCAGATCGCCGAAACATCGCAGGGAAGATTGCGTTCCAGTTCGGTCAAAATGGCGTCCAGCACATCGTCTACGCCGACTTCTGCGGAGAGGAGGCCGGCCACCTCGCGCAAGCCTTCGGCCACCCGCCGCCGCCAGCGTTCGGTGCGGTACAGGTCAGCGTTGTGGATGGCAATCGCAATGGTATCGGCCAGGGCTTCACAGAGGAAGACGTCCTCCTCGGCGAAGGCGTTGAGACGATCACTTTGCAGGTCAAGGATGCCCACCACACGATTATCGTAGAGGAGCGGCACGGTCAATTCGGCGCGCGTATCCTCCGGCGGAAGGGGAGAGGGGCGATAACGCGGTTCGCGGCTGACGTCGTTGGCGAGCACAGTCTGTCCATGCCGCGCCACCCAGGGAATGATGCCTTCGTCACGATCGAGGTGTAACACATAACCGCTGGCGTAACGTTCGCTGCGTGCGCCGCTGCCGGCCTCATAGATGATTTGTCGGCGGTTGGGATGGACGGTGAACAGGTGAACGTAAGGGAACCCCAGGCGTTCCTGAATCAGGGCGGTTACCCGGCCGAGTAACTTTTCCGGTTCGAGAATGCTGGTAATTTCATCGCTGACCTCGGCCACCAGCGCCAGCTGGCGGGCGCGCTTCTCCAGAGCCGAATACAGGCGCGTGCCCTCCAGTGCAATCGCAATGGTATCGGCCAGGGCGCGCAAGACCAGCAGATCGTTGGGATGGAATGCCTGAAGGCGGTCCGATTGCACGTCCAGCACGCCGAGGACGCGCTCCTCGATTTTCAGCGGCAGGACGACCTCGGCGCGCGTTTCGGGCAAACTGGCGACATAGCGAAAGCGCGGTTCGACGCTGACATCGTTTGCCAGAATTTCCTGACCGGTCTGCGCCGCCAGACCAATCAACCCCTCCCCCAGGCGGATGCGCAACGGCTCGGTCGGGGGGAAGCCGCGTTCGGCCGGCGCGCTGGAACGTAGGCGCAGGACAGGTTCACCGGCTTCGCAGGTGAACAGGGCGACATAGTAGTAGTGGAACGTTTCCTGAATCAACCTGGCAACACGCTGCGCCAGTTCATCGGCGTCGGTCAGGCGCGCCAGTTGGGCGCTGACGCGGCGCACCAGCGTCAGTTGCTCCAGACGCCATTCCTCCACCGCCAGCCGATGCGCCGTATAGATTGCCAGCGCCACATGGCCGGCCAGGCCCTGCAAGAAATCGAGTTCCCGCCGACGGAACGGTTTGCCGCCAGCGCGCCCAATCTGCAAGGCCCCCAGGAGCATGCCCTGGGCGATCAACGGCGCCGCGGCCCAGACCTGCTCCCCCTCGCGGCAGTGATAGAGACGACCGCTGGCCAGCGCCTGCGCTATGGCTCTGGCCGGTGGAGCCGGCGAGAAAGCAGGAGCGGTTTCTATTCCCGGCAGGCGAAATAACCATTCATCCAGCCAAAGTTCAGCCTGAGCCTGGAACAGTTGCTCCGCCGTCGCGACAATTCGATCGCGCTGGGCCGGGAGCGAGCGCAGGCGCAGCAACTCCTCGCCCAGCCGCAGGATAGCAGACCAGTCAGCCGCGCTCATGCACTCCCCCGCCGGCGTTTGATCATCGTGAGCACGTTGCCAGCCTCACCCCGTGCCTCGAAATGCACTTCGTCCATCAGGTGGCGCATCAGCAGCAGACCCAGCCCGCCCACCGGGCGCTCGTCCAAACCCAGCGACAAATCGGGCAGCGCCACCTTCGCCGGGTCGAACGGTTGACCGTGATCGCGCAGGGTCACGGTCAGCGCCTCATCGCTCGCCTCACAGGTACACTCGATTTCGCCCCGATTCTGACCACCGTAAGCGTGTTCGATAATATTAGAACAGGCCTCGTCCACTGCCAGCTGGACGGCATAGACTTCGGAATCGTCCATGCCCATCTCGCGGGCGGCTGTACCCACGAACTCGCGGACGGTAGCCAGTGACTCGAAATTGGCCGGAAAGACGCGTGTGTGCATGACAAACCAGAAGAACGCTGGAACACAGCGACCGATTTGAGTATAACGGACTTCAGCGGCGCCGACAAGTTGCGCCGCTTTACCGACGTGCCCGCAAGAATTTTCCGCCAGAAGCAAGGCTGATCACAGCCATCCCCGGCATCCAACGGTCTTGCCGGCCCGTCGGCACGGGGGATGGATGGGGCTTTTGTCGTATCCAGGCCCTGTCATGCCCCATGCGACCCGCATCCGCCGCTTTACTCAATCACAAGGTAAATGGCAGCCATAGCCAGAGGAGAACCGTCTGCCGGGCTGAAATCCCAGAATTCCACACGCACAGGGCCATGAAGGGCAGGCGCGTCGGCGCCCAGGGTCAGGGTAAAAGTGCCGGGCGCGCCCATTTCGGGAGCCTCTACCATCAGCGGCCCCTGGGCCAGCACCTCGCCGTCAGCGGTCAGGATTTTATAGACCAGCGTGCTCTCAAAAGGAGCCACAGTGACACGGCCAGTTACGGTCAGTGGGATCGTCACCCGGGCATTATCGGCCGGGGATTCAATCGTAATCACGCGCACTGGGGCCGTTGCCGTCGCCCGCGACGTGAGATGGGTGAGCCACAGGCGGTTGCCCAGCAGACGGTAGGCCTTGCTCACCTCTTGGGAGGGACAACAGGGATGATCGCCAACGCCATGTGTGGTTGCTTGCAGAGTAATCTCACCATCCTCGATAGTCAGGCTGTGGAGAACAGGCAAGTCTTCCAGAAAGGCCGGGGCAGGTTGTATCGCCATGCCGTTCTGATTGAGCCAGGGGACAAGCGCGGTCAACGTCCTCGCGTTGCCGAAATCCAGCACCAGCGTGACGACGGCATCCTCCAGGCCATCGTTGTTCAAATCACCCCAGGCCACCTGTTCGCCCAGTTGCGCCAGAACGTACCCCCCTGGAGAGACCTGCGGATCAGGCCGGTACACGCCATCGGTGAGGGGAATGGTGCGGAGCGATCCATCGGGAAAAAGCACCTGATACGCGCTATTCCGCAACCTCTCCAGCGTGAGCGGTACGGATGAGGGGACGGCAGTTGCCATGCCACTGGCCGGCGGGAGAGGCAGGCAGGACACCAGAGCAGACAACGCCAGGAGAACGAACGCCAGATGCGCGCTGGGCCTCATGACATTCTCTCAATCTTCTGCCTGCAGACGGAGGCGCAATTTAGCCGCGCTGGCCTGATAGGTAGCCAGTTTTTCGCGTTCCTTCTGGACAACGGTAGGGGGCGCCTTGTGGGCAAAATCAGAAGCCAGCAGTTTCTCCAGACGGGCAATCTGCGCCTCAGCCTCCTGCAGTTCGCTTTCCAGTCGAGCGCGTTCCTCGGCGCGATTGACCAGGCCGGAGAGCGGCAGATAAACCTCCACCGCGCCGACCACGAGCACGGCACTCTCGGCAGGCTTCTCGTCCAGCATGGCATGAATGGCCAGACGGGCATCATCCAGGCCGGCCAGCGTCGCAATGACCTGCCGTTGCGCCTCGAAGAGAGCGGCCTTGTCGCCGCCAACGAGCGTGGCCGGCAGACGGGACGATGGCGCAACTTTCTTCTCGGCGCGCAGGTTGCGAATGGCGCGAATCACCTCCTGCACCAGCGTAAAATCGGCCATCCTGGCGGCCTCCCAGTCCTCCGCCGCTCGCGGCCTGGGCCAGGGAGCGACAATGAGCGCTTCTGGCCAGTCGGCGGCCAGCGAGGCCAGCGGCGAGTCCAGCACGGCGCGGCGCAGGTGTCCCCAGAGTTCCTCTGTCACGAAGGGGGTAAAGGGATGGAGCAGGCGCAGACAGAGGTCCAGCACGCGGACCAGCGTCTCGGCGGTCTGGCGCTGCGTCGGCGCGTGCCGCAACTGCAATTTGGCAATTTCCACGTACCAGTCGGCGAAATCGGACCAGAAGAATTCGTAAATCTGGCGTCCGGCTTCGCCATACTGGTACGACTGGAACAGGCGCTCCACATCGCGGATGAGTTGTTGCAGGCGCGCCCAGACCCAGGAGTCGGCCAGGGTCCAGGTTGGCGCTCTGCCCTCTGTCGTCGGCGATCCACCGTCCGGCAGTGAAGCGAGGGCGGCAATGACGAACCGGCCAGCGTTCCAGATTTTGTTGGCGAAATTACGGTTGGCTTCTACTTTTTTCAGGCTGAGGTTGGTATCGTTGCCCGGCGTGGAGCCGACCAGCAAGGTAAAGCGCAAGGCGTCGGTACCGTAGGCCTCCATGACCGGCAGCGGATCAACCACATTGCCAAAGGATTTGCTCATCTTCCGCCCGTGTTCATCGCGAATCAGGCCGTGCAGGTAAACCGTGTAGAAGGGCACCTGACCGGTAAATTCCAACCCCATCATAATCATCCGCGCCACCCAGAAGAAGAGAATGTCGTAGCCGGTCTCCATGACGGTAGTAGGATAGAAGTAACGCAGGTCGGGGGTCTCTTCGGGCCAGCCGAGGGTGGAAAAGGGCCAGAGCGCCGAGGAGAACCAGGTATCGAGCACGTCGGGGTCTTGTTGAATGTTGGGGCTGCCGCAGTGAGCGCATTGCCGCGGATCGGTACGGGCGCAGGTCTCACGACCACAGTCAGCGCAGTACCAGACCGGGATGCGATGCCCCCACCAGAGTTGACGGCTGATGCACCAGTCCTTGATGTTTTCCAGCCAGTTGAAGTACACTTTCTCGAAGCGTTCCGGCACGATGCGAATGTGGCCCTCGCGCACGGCTTTCAGCGCGGCCTCGGCCAGGGGTTGCATCCTGACGAACCACTGTTCGGAGATGAGTGGCTCGATGATTTCACCGCCGCGTTGTGAGCGCGGCACATTGAGCGTATAGGGTTCTTCCTTGATGACCAGCCCGGCGGCGCGCATATCCTCCCAGAGTTTCTGGCGGCACTCGAAGCGATCGAGACCGGCATACGGCCCGCCGACTTCGGTCACTTTTGCCTCCCGGTCGAGCATGGAGAGGACGGGCAGGCCATGCCGCTGCCCGATCTCGTAGTCATTCGGGTCATGGCCGGGAGTGATTTTGAGCGCGCCGGTGCCGAACTCGCGATCCACGTAGGCATCGGCGATGACCGGGATTTCGCGCCCAAGGATCGGCACCACGACCTTGCGCCCGACGTATTTCTGATAGCGCGCATCTTCCGGGTGGACGGCCACAGCCGTATCGCCCAGAATGGTCTCCGGGCGCGTGGTAGCGACCGGGATGTATTCGCCACTGCCATCGGCCAGCATATACTTGAAGTAGTACAACGTGCCGGGTTCTTCGGAGTATTCCACTTCCAGATCGGAAACAGCGGTTTTCAGCCCCGGCGACCAGTTGACCAGGCGCAAGCCACGGTAAATAAGGCCTTTCTCATAAAGACGGACGAAAGCCTCACGCACCGCGCGGCTCAGGCCATCATCCAGCGTGAAACGCTCGCGCGTCCAGTCGCAGGAGGCGCCGATGCGGCGGATCTGAGTGGTAATGATGCTGCCGTATTTTTCCTTCCATTCCCACATGCGTTTCAGGAAGGCTTCCCGGCCAAGTTGTTCGCGCGTCAACCCCTCCCTGGCCAGCGCCTTTTCCACCTGAAGTTGGGTCGCAATGCCGGCGTGATCGGTGCCCGGTACCCAGAGGGTGGGGTAACCTTTCATGCGATGGTAACGAATCATCAAATCTTCCATGGCGACGAACATGACATGGCCCAGATGCAGTTCGCCGGTCACGTTGGGCGGCGGGATGGAAATGACGAAAGGCTTTCTGGCCGGGTCGAAGTCCGGTTTGCGCGGGTCATTGGACGGCTGGAAGTAGCCGCCTTTCTCCCACATCTCGTAGATGCGCGGCTCGGTAGATTGAAAGTCGTATGCTTTCGGCAGGCTATATTCGGCCATCGTTTCCTCCACGAAAATCAGGATGCGCAGGTAACTTCAATTCGCCGTTCAAGACGGTCACCGCCGTACCGCCAACACGTACCGCCTGAATGTCCTGAGGCGGGCCAACCACTTCCACCCTGGCCTGGCCGGGACGACCCAGCCAGTGGCCCTGTTCGGCGATAAAGGCAGGTTGCGACAGCAAACCATAATGCCACAGGTAAGCCGCCATGGCTCCGGTCGCCGAACCGGTGAAAGGGTCCTCCAGCACATCGGGCGGAGCGACGATATGACGGGCAAAGGTCTGACCGACCTCCACCCCTTGCAGACAGAAAAGGTGAACGCTGAAGAAATCGGCGCGCTGCCGCAGCGCCTGATAGGCGGCGAGGTCAACCTGCACGCGGCGCAATTCCTCCAGGCTCTTGAGCGGGACCATCAGTTGGGGCGTGCCGGTACTGACCGTTTGCAGAGGGAGATCGGGCATCACGTCGGCGGCGGTCAGGTGAAAGACCGGCAGAATCTCTTCGGGACGATAGCAGGAGAGGAAAGTGGGTTTGGGTTGATTCATCACAATCCATAAGCGGCCGCGTTCCAGGCGCAAATCAACCGCAATGACCCCCGCCGCCAGTTCGAGGGTCACGGTGACGGCCTCGCCGCGCCAGGGCAGACGGCCTGTTTCTACCAGCGCGTGGACGGTGGCGATGGTCGGATGCCCGGCCAGCGGGATTTCGCCAGCCGGGGTGAAGTAGCGCGCGCCGAAATCAGCGACCGACGAACGGCGCACGAAGGAGGTCTCCGAAAGGTTCATCTCGCGGGCGATGGCGAGCATCGTGGCCTCGTCCAGGTCTTCCGTGTCGAACAGGATGGCGCAGGGGTTGCCCGCCAGCGGACGTTCTGTAAAGGCATCCACCTGCAAGAAAGGATATGTGGGCACGTGACCTCCTGTAGAAAACGAAACGCCTCTCGTCGTTGAGGACGAAAGGCGAACCTTCCGCGGTACCACCTCCATTCGTCGTTCTCTCCACGCCAGGGATTTGCTCTGGACGGATAAGAACAACGCTCTCGATCGCCGACCACCATCGGCCTGCGCGCTAACGGGCGCACCCGCGCCGTTCTACTTTCCCACGCCGGGGATTTCTTCGGCGTTACTCCGGGCGACTTCGGCAAAGGTCTCACGGCGGGGGCTTCCAGCCAGCGGCCACTCCTTCTCTATCCGCGTACCGCTTTGCCTACTCCTCCCGGAAAATGTTGCTATGATTATAGCGAGAGCAGAAAAGAAAGTCAAGCATTTGCCGGGCGGGTGTGGCCCATTTTTTCGGGAAAATGCAATTCCCTGCCGGGATCGTATTGGCGGGCGAGCCATTGACACATAGCGGACCACGAATATCCGCGCCGCCTTCGTTGATTCGTTCCCCTTTCGTGGACGGCCTGTTTCCGACAGGCTGGAAAGCCTGCACTACGGTTGTCTATCGTCTCCATTGAAATTGTAAATACTCTTTTTCATTTTTCATGGTAAAATATCCCCGTGCTCATTCCCCGCCCCACCCTCCAGCAAGCCATCCAGAACGCCCTGCGGCGCAGCCGTATTGTCCTGCTCATCGGCCCGCGTCAGGCCGGCAAGACCACCCTGGCGCGCCAGTTCCTGCCCCCCGATTCGCTCAACTACTTCGACCTGGAAGACCCGGTCAGCCTGCTGCGCCTGGAACAGCCGCTCACCGCGCTCCAGCCGTTGCAGGGTCTGGTTGTCATGGACGAAATTCAGCGCAAACCCGACCTCTTTCCCCTCCTGCGCGTCCTGAGCGACCGTGACCCCGCCCCGGCCCGTTTTCTCATCCTCGGCAGCGCTTCCCCCGACCTGATACACCGGGCCTCCGAGAGCCTGACCGGCCGCGTGGAAATCCTCTCCGTGCCCGGCTTTTCGCTGGCCGAACTTGGCCTCGAAGCCCTGCGCCGTCACTGGCTGCGCGGCGGATTGCCGCCTTCCTTCCTGGCCGAAAGCGAAGAAGACAGCCTGGCCTGGCGCAAGAATTTCATCCAGACCCTGCTGGAACGCGACCTGCCGCAGTGGGGTGTGCGCATCCCGGCCCCGGTCTTGCTGCGCTTCTGGAGAATGCTGGCTCACTATCACGGTCAGGTGTGGAACGCCGCCGAGCCGGCCCGCGCCCTGGGCATCAGTCAACCCACCGCCCGCCGCTACCTGGACGTGCTGGAAGAGATTTTCATGGTGCGCGTCCTGCCACCCTGGCATGAAAACCTGAGCAAGCGTCAGGTCAAGGCCCCCAAAATCTACTTTCGCGATAGCGGCCTGCTGCACTACCTGTTGGGCATCCGCAGCGAACTCGACCTGCACACCCATCCCAAACTCGGCGCTTCGTGGGAGGGGTACGCCATCGAAGAAGTGCTGAAGGTCGTGAACGCTGACGAAGTCTACTTCTGGGGCACGCACGGCGGTGCCGAACTGGACTTGCTGATCTTCAAAAACGGGCAGCGCCTGGGCGTGGAATGCAAACGCAGCGACGCGCCGCGGCTGACCCCCTCCATGCGTGCCGCCCTTGCCGACCTGCGCCTCGACCGCCTGCTGGTCTTCTACCCCGGCGAACGCCCTTACCCGCTGGCTGAGCGCGTCCATGTGTTGCCGCTTTCGCGCCTCGCCGATCCCGACTTCGACCCGCTGACTGTGATATAACTCCCCCGACTGACGTTTTTACTCGAAGGAGATTTCCATGTCCCGCTTCCCCCGCACCCTCAGCCTGATTTTGACCCTTGGCCTTTTCCTCACCTCTTGTAGACCACAGACCGCCGACCGCAGACCGCAAGCGGACGGTGGACAGCCGTCCACCCCCTCTCCCACCCCCACCGCAACCCTCACCCCTACCCCTGCTCCCACGCTCACCCCAACTCCCACCCCTACCCCCACCCCCGACCTGGCCGAAGTGTTGGGCGCTCCTGCCGAAGTTGCCCGCGTGGAGATGGTCAACGAGAACCTGGCCCTGGGCTACGACGCAGACGGCAATCTCGTCTCCTGGTATGGGGCAAAAGACAGACTCTGGCACACCGGCCAGGAGTTGCGCTTTGTGCCGGAAATTATGCAAATGCACGGCGAGCCGGTGCCGGCGATCATTGAATTCGTCGCAGAAGAAGGCAGTCAGGATGCAGAAGCAGTCAGGGGGAAATTGAGAGAAATTGACCCGAGGGATGGTATCGGTGAGATATTTCATCCGCCCGGCGCAGATTTTATGGGTGTAAATTTAGATCCTGCTATCCTGGTTCACAGAATAACAGAAAAAGTTACTCTTTTTCCCGGAGATAATGACAATGAAGAAACCGTGTATCAGGCCGACTTGACCTATGCCTACCGGGCAGGGGGAAAAGTGCACCTTATCCAGGCGCCGGTTCTGGGAATAGTGAATACGACTTACGACCAGTTTTATTTACTTACGCCGGAGTCTATCCAGGAACTTCCGCCTATCGGTTCGCGCCAGTATGTAAGTTTGACAATACCTGTCAATACCAGAACTCCTGATTTGAATGAATATCAACAAGATTCAGAAACTTATTGCCCATTCACTCCTCACCAGACAGCGTGTTTTTATCATTATTGGATTGATTTCCAGAGACTTTACAGTGTTGAGGAAGTCAGGGATTTAATCTATAACTCTTCAGGTCTAGTGGTACTTGGGGAGACGCATATAAATACGATTTTTCCTCGGCCCTAAAAGACTTTACTTTCTCTCTCTTTTCTTGCAGAATTAAGTTATGGGGAAAAACCGGCGGTTGATAACAAGGGTATTTTTTGTGGCGGTCTTTTTGGTCTTGGGTTTGGTGATAGGTGTAAGCAGGGTTAAAGCGGACAGTGTCTGTCTGCCCGAAGTAAAGTTGGATTACTATTATTGCGAGAATGATGCACCGAAAAGTGGAAAATGTGGCTCAGTTGTATATAGAGGCGGGACAAAAACATATCAATGTAATACCGCCGACCCGCAGTGCCGAACCACCACAGGGGCCTGTTCGAGTAATGATGCAGGTTTGGGATGCCATGCTGTTGGTAATGGTCAATATGCAACTTGTATTCCCAATTCTCCAGGATGCAGTGTGGGTTATTGCTGGTCGAGTGAAGGTCCAACGCCCACGCCGGGGCCGGAGAGAAAGTTACCAGATTATTTTGTTAAACTCCATTATCCCGCGCCCCAATACGGCATGAATGCCATGCTACAAAATCTTTACGATTGTGATCGATTCTCAGGGCAATACTATAGACATCGCCTCCCTTTGGCGTTATAATGAGATCAAACTCACGAAATTACGCCAAACATGGAACTCTTCCAACGCACCATCACCCAGAAACTGCTCGATGACTGCTTCCAGGGACGCGCGCTCATCCTGGTCGGCGCGCGGCAGACCGGCAAGACGACCCTCGTCCGTATGGCGCTCGAACAACTCGGCGACCGTTACACGGTCAAAACCATCAACGGCGATGACCCCCTCGACCGCGACGCCCTGACCGACAAAAGTCTGGATTACCTGCGCCGCGTGCTGGGCGATGCCCAAATCCTCTTCGTGGACGAAGGACAGAAAATCCGCACCATCGGTCAATCCGTCAAACTGCTGGTGGACCACTTCGGCAGCCAGCGGCAAA
>Ga0272448_1004769_pt1 | contig 15312 bp, 15 predicted proteins | sample YNPCB0191_FD_202220 | JGI IMG/M metagenome (GOLD analysis project Ga0272448, IMG submission 202220) | Hot spring sediment microbial communities from Yellowstone National Park, WY, United States - YNP-CB-019-1 | ecosystem: Environmental > Aquatic > Thermal springs > Hot (42-90C) > Sediment...
GGGGACACTCTACCTGAGCGCGTGTGGCGCGCGATGAGGGGTCGCGTGTGGTTGTTGGTATCTGCACGATCCGCCTGAGCCTGCCCGGCTGCACGTCGCTGAAGGACAAGCGCGGCGTGCTCAAGTCGCTCATGGCTCGGGTGCACAACCAGTTCAATGTGTCGATCGCCGAGGTGGGCGACAACGATAGTTGGCACTCGGCGGTGCTCGGTGTGGCAGCCGTTGCGAACGAGCCGGCCTATGTCTCGGGGCTGCTGAACCGGGTGGTGCAGTGGATCGAAGAGAGCCGGCTCGATGTGTCGCTGGTGGACTTGGAGATCGAGCTCGTGAAGTGAGTGGCCCCAGGCTCCCACGCGGGGATGTTGGGCTGCGGGCCCAAGGCGGGGGTAGGGCGAACAATGAGCATCCTGAGCCAGGCGAGCGGGGTGGCTGCAGTGATCCTGGCAATCGAGATCTTTGTCATCGGCCTGGCCGTGCTGGCCGGGCTGTATGCGGTGGTCGGCGCAGTGGGCCGGGTTGTGCCCAGGGTTCGCTTCAGGCTGCGCCTTGGGTTCGCCAGGCTCCTGCAGGTCGAAGAGGTGGTCATCACGGCCATGCACTGGCTCTTGGCGCCCATCCTCTTTCTGGCCGCCTTTTGGGCAGGGCTGGGAGAGGGCGTGCGCGCCCTGAGGAGGAGATAAAGACTGATGAGCACGGAAGTGAGTGTGGAGGAGGAAGCCAGGGCTCTGGCACAGCGCGAGGACCGGACGGCCATCTTTCTGGGGGCCGCTGCGGGGGCGCTGGTCGGCGGCATGTTGGTGTGGGCCTACCGCCGGGCACTGATCCGCCAGGCCGAGGAGAGGGGCGAGGTGCGCCCGGCTACAGCCATTGGCCTGCCAGACATCGCGAGGGTGGCTCTGGCTGCTCTGGGCTTGCTCAGGCAGGTTGCGGAGCTGGGCCAATAGGGCAGCAGGGAACTTGCGTTGCCCGGTGAGAGGGCCGGTCCGGGCTGGGCGGGCCTGCAAGGCCCGCCCAGCACTCCCCCAGGCTCTCAGGGCGCCACTGTGGGCGTTCCTGCGGCAGCCGTGCCGGCTGCGGGCACGCAGGTCTGCAGGAGGGGCGCGGCCGTCTGCAGCTCTGGCACCCTCGTCTGCAGCTGTTGGGCTGCGGCCTGCACGTTCGCGGCTGCGGTCTGGATCTCAGGCTGTACGGTCTGCGCCAGGTCGTTGACTGCGGCCCTGACGGTTGGCTCAAGGGTGGGCGCTGCCGTCTGTAGCCGTGGGACCAGGGTCTGGAGTCTGGGGATGGCCGTCTGGCCTCTGGCCGCGGCCGTCTGCATCTCGGGGACCGTCGTCTGGCCCAACTCGCGTGCGGCGGTCTGAGCCATCGGCACCGCCGTCTCTACCTTGGGCCCTGCGGTCTGGGCGATGGTCCCTTGGGTTGCTGTTGCCTGCGCCTGTGGCGCATTGCCCTGCAAGGCAGCCGTGCCGCAACTCGCAACAAGTGCAATGGCGGCGGCGGCGGTGAGCAGCAAGAGGAATCTGTCTTTGGACATGTTAACCTCCAAGAATGGCCATTCTTGGCCTGGTGCCAACCCAGCAATGGCCGTGCCACAGGGCCGGAGAGGGCAGTGTCGCCTGCAGGGCGTGCTCGGCGGAGCGGTGGTTCTGTGCGCTGGCGATAATGGCCGCCGTGGGAGTAGCGGCAACTGCCCCCTCTGGCGTGGGAGAGCAGAGAGGGGATGGTGAGCGTGTCGCTCGCCCTAGGCGCGGCCGGCCTGCTCCACCGCGCGGAGCCGTAAGGCCAGCGCAAGCTGTAGTACGCCGTAGATCAGCCCAAAGAAGCCGATGAAGAAGGTGAGCGCGAGTGCCCCGGTGCCTGGACTGACCACGACGATCAACCCGAAGAACAGCGACACGATGCCCGTCGCGATGAGCAGCCACTCGTTGGCGATTGCCTGGCGCAGACGGACGCCCTCGGCGATCTCGACGATTCCGGCCGCGATCGCCCAGAACCCGATCACGTAGAGCAGGATCAGCCCGCTGATGCTGGGCCAGACGAACGTGGCGATCCCGGCGGCGATGCCGATGAGCCCCAGGACTACCAGCGCCCATGAGACCCCTTGGGGCTGGCGTGCCCCTGACACCACCGCGGTGACCCCTTCCACCAGCACAAAGATCCCAAAGATGTAGATCAGTGTGAGCAGGGTTGGCGCAGGCCAGAAGAGGAGAGCCAGACCGAACACGACGGCAGCGCCACCGCGGACGGCGATTGCCTGCCAGTTGCGGGCGAGACTGTCACCTGCTGTCATCTTCGACCTCCTGTCGAGTGAGTGGAAGATTCGACTGCTGCGCTGCAAGCAGAATCTGTGCCAGGACGAGAGCGGTTCTTGACACCGTGCGGGAATCGTGGAGAATACCAGCGGAGGCGGCCGCAGGGCAGGTGCGTTGCGGGGCCGCGAGGATGAGCGCACGGCCGGCGCGGCATGTGGCGTGTGCGCGGCTTCCCGGGAACAAGGAGGTGAGCCGGTGTATCGGATCGTGGCCAGGGAGGACCTGGCTCCTGTCACGAAGCTCTTCGTTGTCGAGGCCCCTGAGGTGGCGCGGAAGGCCGAACCGGGGCAGTTCGTGATTGTGGTTGTGGGCGAGCATGGCGAGCGCATTCCCCTGACGATTGCCGACTTTGACCGTCAGGCGGGCACGGTCACCATCATCTTCCAGGAAGTGGGCAAGACTACCCGCTGGCTGGGCACCAAGAAGCCCGGTGAGGAGCTCTTTGCCTTCACTGGACCCCTCGGCATTCCCAGCGAGATTGAGAACTATGGCACTGTGATGTGCGTGGGAGGGGGCGTGGGGATCGCCCCGATCTATCCCATCGCCCGGGCGCTGAAAGAGGCGGGCAACTGGGTCATTTCGGTCATCGGTGCGCGCAACAAAGACCTCCTGTTCTGGGAGGAGCGGATGCGCTCGGTGAGCGATGAACTGGTGGTCACGACCGACGATGGCTCTTACGGCCGCCAGGCCCTCGTGCCCAATGCCGAGAAAGAGATTCTCGCCTCTGGCGTGCATGTGGACCGCATCTGGGCCATCGGGCCTGCCATCATGATGAAATTCGCGGCTCTCGCTAGCCAGCCTTTTGGCGTCAAGACCTTGGTCAGCCTGAACACCATCATGGTTGACGGCACGGGCATGTGCGGGGCCTGCCGCGTGGAAGTGGCTGGAAAGACGCGCTTTGTCTGTGTCGATGGCCCCGAATTCGATGGCCACGAGGTGAACTGGGACCTCCTGATGGCACGGCAGCGCATCTACCTGGACGAGGAGAAGCGCGCAGCGGCGCTTTTCGAGGACCAGTGCCCATCCTGCCGGAGTGGGAGTCACTGAAGGAGATAGGGACAATGGCGAAGGAAAAGACACCACGGCAGGAAATGCCGCGCCAAGCGCCCCAAGTGCGCCGCCACAACTTTGACGAGGTGGCGCTGGGCTATTCGCTCGAGACCGCTCTAGCCGAAGCCGGGCGCTGCTTGCAGTGCAAGAAGCCGAGCTGCGTGGCCGGCTGCCCCGTGCAGGTACGTATCCCCGAGTTCATCGGCGCGCTGCGTAACCAGGATTTCCGCGCTGCGGCGGACCTGCTCAAGGATAAGAACAATCTGCCGGCGATCTGCGGACGCGTGTGCCCACAGGAGACGCAGTGTGAGGCCCAGTGCATCCTGGGGCGCAAGGACAAGCCGGTTGCCATCGGCCGGCTGGAACGCTTTGTGGCCGACTGGGAGCGCCGCGCCGGCGTGCAGATGCCGCAGATGGCCCCGGCAACGGGCCACCGGGTGGCTGTCATCGGCGCAGGGCCGGCGGGCCTCACCTGTGCCGCTGACCTGGCCCGCTTTGGCCATGCGGTTACGCTCTTCGAGGCGCTGCACGCTCCGGGTGGGGTGCTGATGTATGGCATTCCCGAGTTCCGCTTGCCCAAAGACATCGTGCAGGCAGAGGTCGACTATGTCCTCAAACTCGGCGTAGAGTTGCGCCTGAACAGCGTGATCGGCAAGTTGGGGTCGGTCAATGAGCTGCTTGCCGGCGGGTTCGAAGCCGTGTTCCTGGGCACCGGCGCCGGCCTGCCGATGTTCATGGACATTCCGGGTGAGAACCTGATCGGTGTGCTCTCGGCCAACGAGTTCTTGACGCGCAACAACCTGATGAAAGCCTACCGCTTCCCTGACTATGACACGCCCATCAAGATTGGCCGGCGGGTGGCGGTGGTGGGCGCGGGCAATGTGGCGATGGATGCCTCGCGTACTGCTCTGCGCCTGGGAGCCGAGGAGGTGCACATCGTCTACCGGCGATCGCGCGACGAAGTGCCGGCTCGGCTGGAAGAGTTCGAGAATGCCCAGGAAGAAGGCGTGATCTTTGACTTTCTGACCAACCCGGTGGCGGTGCTGGGCGATGAGAAGGGGTATGTGCGGGGCCTGCGCCTGCAGCGCCAGGAGCTGGGCGAGCCCGATGCCTCGGGCAGGCGGCGGCCGGTGCCGGTCCAGGGCTCGGAGTACGAGATGGCTGTGGACATGGTGATCATGGCTCTGGGCACCCGCCCCAACCCCATGGTCTTCAGCCGCGCCACGGGCCTGGAGCGCACCCGTCACGGCACTGTGGTGGCGAATGAGCTGACTGGGCGTACCAAGCTGGAGCGGGTGTGGGCAGGCGGCGATATTGTCACCGGCGCGGCCACGGTGATCAGCGCCATGGGCGCCGGCAAGCGAGCGGCGGCCGACATCGACGCCTACCTGCGAGACCCGGGCGCTGGCCCGTGGTGGGTAGAGCCGAAACCTGCGGAGTAGGCTCCGTCGGCGGAGCCCGCAGAGCCGAGGTAGATAGCGGCGGCTGGACTGCAAAGCGCACCAAGGTCACAGGCGGCTTCTCTTGCTCTGTGGACTTGGTGTGCTTTGTGGTTCAAAGCGCCGGCGGAGCCTTCGCCAGCAGCGCGTACAGGCGCGCCTCGGTCTTCAGGACCTCCGCGTCATCTGGCTGCCGCTCCCAGGGTGGTGTCTGTAGCGTGATCTCGGCGCGGATGGAGGCCGGCCGCCCATCGAGCACCAGGATGCGGTGTGCGGCGAGGGCCGCCTCGGCGGTATCGTGGGTGACGAAGAGTGTCGGGCGTGGGCGCCGTAGCCACTCTTCCAGGAGTAACCGCACCAGGGCCAGGCGCAGGCCGATATCCAGCGACTTGAAAGGCTCGTCGAGCAGCAGGTAGGCAGGCTGTACGGCAAACGCTCGCCCCAGAGCCACTCGTTGGCGCATGCCGCCTGAGAGCTGGTGTGGGTACAGGTCGGCGGCGCTGCTCAGGCCGAGCTGATCCAGGTAACCGGCCACGACGGTGTCGCGCGCCTTCTTGGGCAGCCCCTGTGCCCGCAGCCCTAGCCCAAGGTTCTCGGCTGCGGTGCGCCAGGGCAGCAGGCGTGGCTCCTGAAAGACGTAGCCCGGCTGCCCCCGTGGCCGCCGTACCGACCCGGCATCGGGCGCAACCAACCCGCCCGCGATGTGGAGGAGGGTGGTCTTCCCGCAGCCTGACGGGCCGAGCAGGCAGACGATCTCTTCGGAACCCGCCTGCAGCGAGAAGCCATCGAGCACGCGGTTGGGTCCGTAGCTCTTGACGATCCCTTGCAGTGCGAGCATTCAGGCCTCCCGCCGCCAGGCTGCCGCGCGTCGCGCCAGCGGCCCCAGGAGCAGCCCTTCGCTGAGCCAGAGGAGCGTGAGCGCGACCAGCACCCAGGCTACGACTTCGGCAGTGTTGAGCTGAGTGCGGGCCAGGGCCATGGCGCTGCCGACGCCCGCATCGCAGGCCAGGAATTCGCCCATCACCCCGATACGGACGGTGAGCGCTGCCCCTGTAGACAGGCCCGAGAGCAAGTGGGGCGCGAGGGCGGGCAGATACAGTTCGCTAACCAGAGCCGCGCCGTGCAGCCCGAAGGCGCGGGCCATGGTCAAGAGGTCGCGGTCGAGGGCGCGCATGCCCTGGAGCGTTGCGCCAAAGACCACCGGCGCGGCCACAAGGACGGCGACCACGACGGGGGTGAGGCTGCCCGTGCCGAACCAGATGAGGGCCAGGGCGATCCAGGCGATGGGTGGGGCGCCCGCGGCCAGGCCCATCCCCGGCCGCAGCAGGCCTGCCAGGGCCTCGCTCTGCCCGGCCAAGAGGCCGAGGGCCACTCCGAGTGCTGCTCCAAGAGCAAACGCGGTCGTCAGGCGGATCACGGTGAGCCCGACGGCCTGCCAGAGGCGGCCGCTCAGCGTGAGGCGCACCAGGGCGGCGAGCACTGCGCCCGGCGACGGCACGAGGATGGGCGGGTAGATGGCAGCAAGCGTGGCCCAGAGGATGACAAGGAGCGCTGCCCCAGCCAGGGGCCAGAGAAAACGCCTGGGGCCCGTTGCCATCGTTGCTCTCACCCCCCCACCGGAGCGTAGAAGGCGTCAGGGGGGAGGGCGCCTCCGATCAGGTCGGCCGACAGGGCGTACATCTGCGAAAGGAAGAACTCGACCTCGGCACGGACGGCGCTCGCTTCCTCGAACTGGAACTGGATGTACGGCAGCGAGTCGCGCATCACCGCCGGGGGGATGGCCTGGATGGCCTGTGCGCCCGCCTGCGCGGCCTCTTCTGGGTGCGCGGCTACCCAGGGTACGGCGTCGCGAAAGGCGCCCTGAAACCAGGCAAGGAGGTCGGGCCGGCCCCGGGCCAGGTCCGGCTGGGCCACGACGCCGGCCATAGGAATGCGGGCCTGACGGCCGGTGGCTGCGGCCCAGGCCTGCGCATAGTCGAGCGCCCGATAGAGGGTGATGCCGTTCTGCTGTGCCTTCTGGATGGCCAGGGTCGCCGAGGGCTCGGACAGTACGGCGTGCTGGGCACGGCCTGCTGCCAGGAGTTGTGCGGCCTCGGGGGCAGCGCTCAGATAGCTGGGCTGGACGTCCTTGCCCAGGCTGAGGCCCTCGTGCCGCAGCAGGTACTGGGTGAGGATGTCGGGCAGGTCGCCGCGGAAGGGGATCAGGACCGTCTCGCCCTTCAGGTCGCCCAGCGAGGCTAGATGTGGAGTGCGGCTGACCAGGTAGAGAATGCCCCAGATGTAGACGTTCAGGAGTCGCACCGCCAGCCCCCGGTTGAAAAGGGTGGCTGCGACGTTCACCGGCACTCCGGAAAAGTGCGCCTGGTTGCTCGTGATGCGTGCGCGCACCTCGTCGACCGTGGACCACACCTGGAAGCGCGCCGCTGCCGCCAGCTTCGCAGGTACCCCCTGTTCTGCCACTCGCAGGAGCGCCAGGCTGGGCGGCGAGGCTGCACCCTGGATGATGACCGTCTCGAGGGGCTGGGCAGCCGGCCGGCAGCCATCTGCCAGGCCTCCCAGGGCGGCTGCGGCGCCCGCATATGTGGCCCACGACAGGAATTGCCTTCGCGTGATCCTCGCCATTCTCTGCCTCCCTTCCCCCATTTGCATTATAGCATCGCCCCTGGCCGTGCACAAGAGGGCGGGGCACGGCACGGCACGAGGTGTGCCCGAAACCGTCGGCGCACTCCATCTGCCGGCCTGCCGCGGCCACGCAGACGGGCGCAGCGGTCAGAGCGCCTCATGGGAGGCCAGCCTGGAGCCAGGTGCCGGCTTGCCGTAGCCAGGCGGGGCAATGCGCGCCTGGGTTGGCGCCTACGCCGGCGGCTCGGAGACCTTGCGGGCGAAGGTCGTGAAGAGGTCACCCAGGTTGATGGAGATCGGCCACTGGGCAGCGCCAAGGGTGCGAGCGGTCCTCCGGAGCAGGTGCGAGAGGCGAGGATTCACGGCGCTGAATTGCTCAAGGAGATAGTCGAGCAGCAGGTAGCGCCCCTGGCAGAACTGGCGGATAACCTGGAAGCCTGCCGCCTGCAGCATCATGGCCAGGGTGCGCCGCGAAAAGTAGTAGAGGTGCATCTCCATCAGCCACGGCCAGCGCGGCCCGAGCAGGCGAGGCATAAGGCTGCCGATATCGATGGTATGGATGCAGACCACGCCACCTGGCTTGAGCAGGCGGTTTACACGCTTCAGATCTGCCTTGGGATCGGTCAAGTGCTCGATGACGTCCCAGAGGGTCACCACATCGAAGGAGGCGGGGGCGAAGCCGGCGGAGGCCAGGGTGCCGGTGACGACCCGCAGCCCGCGCTGGCGCGCCTGCTCGGCTGCCCACACCGAAGGCTCGATGCCCCACGCGTCCCAGCCGTGGCGGGCTGCGATCTCGAGAAAGACACCGGCGTAGCAGCCCACGTCGAGCAGCCTTGGCTGCGCCGGTTCGCTGACCAGCGCCAAGAGCGGCCGGAAATTGCGTTCGAAGGTCAGCACCCGGCCACGCCGCTCCTCCACGTAGAGCTGGTCGACTACCGCCTCATAGCTCTGGCGGATGGCCTCGTCGCCGCCGCGAGGCGAGGCGTACACCAGGCCGCAGCGTCTGCAGCGGACGATGGCGTGGTGGCGACCGTAGCCAGAGCTTGTGCAGCGGTAGCGCTCGACGCTGCCAGAACGCGCATCATCGCCAAGGGTGTTGGGAAAGAGCTGACGGGCGTCGTCGGCCCCGCACAGGTTGCAGGGGATGTTGTCAGACACGGTTGAAGGCACTCCCGATGCAGGATGAAGGTCCGGCATCATTGTAATTGAAGTACTGCACTTCGCAAATCGTTCGCGGCGCCCAGTCGCCGCTTTGGGTGCGATTCCGCCCAACTGGCTCGAATCGGTGGCGCAGGGCGCGGGGGCGTCTTTGACAGAGCGAAGAAGTCGCGTAAGCTGTGGGGCACGTTGCGAGAGAAGCGGAGGATGGAGCCCAGTGCGCCGGTTGAAGAAAGCCTGCTACGCCTGTTTCGGATTCCTCGTCATTGTGGGGCTGGTGGCTGCGTCGGGGGGCTATCTCTGCCTCCGCTCCAGCCTGCCGCCGACCGCAGGCCGCCTCACGGTGGCGGGCCTGCAGGCCCCTGTGGAGGTGATCCGCGACCGCTGGGGTATCCCTCACATCTACGCCCAAACTGAGGAAGACGCCTTCTTCGCCGAGGGCTACGTTCACGCTCAGGACCGGCTGTGGCAGATGGAACTGGGCCGGCGCGCTGCCCGGGGCACGCTGGCGGAGGTCCTGGGCTCCAGCGCGTTGCCGGGCGACAGGCTGGCTCGCACCTTGGGCTTTGCGCGCGCCGCCGAGGCCGAGTGGGCGCAGATGGATGCCGAGGGGCGGGCGGCCCTGGAGGCCTATAGCCGCGGGGTCAATGCGTATCTCGCTGCGCCGGACCGGCTGCCGCTCGAATTCCGCTTGCTGGGGTTGGTGCCCGACCCCTGGCGGCCGGAGGACACGCTGGCCTGGGCGCGGCTCCTGGCCTGGTGCCTGGACGGTGAGTGGCGCGGGGAGTTGGTGCGCGCGCGTCTGGTGCAGGCGGTGGGCGCGGAGCGCGCTGCGGAGCTGGAGCCCGCCCTCTCTGACAGCCGGGTGCTGGCGGCCGGCAGCGACTACCTGACGGGCCTGCCGGCGAGTACCCTCCTGGAAGCTGGGGCGCAGGTGTGGCCATGGGCCGGGCGTTTCGATGGCCTGTCACTGGCCGTTGGGGGGAGCAAGACTGCCGGAGGTGGCGCCATTCTCGCGTCTGCGCCTGCGTTGCCTGCGCAGATGCCTTCACCCTGGTATGAAGTGCAGGTGGTGGGTGGGCGCTATGACGTCATCGGCGCAAGCTTTCCGGGGCTGCCCGGGGTGGTGCTTGGCCGCAACAGGGCGATTGCCTGGGGTTTGAGTGGGGCCATGGCCCGCGACATGGACCTGTATGTGGAGAGAATCCGCCCCGGCGACCCGCCGCAGTTCGAGTTCCAGGGGCAGTGGCAGACAGTGACGGTGCGCGAGGAGACGATCCGCGTGCGTGGGCAGGCTGCGCCTGAGCACATCGAAGTCTACGCTACCCGGCATGGCCCCCTGGTGGGGGGCTGCGGCTTGGATGGGCAGGTCGATCTGGCGCTCCGTTGGGCAGGTGCCGAAGGGCCGGCGGCGCTGGTCCGCGGCATCCTGGCCGTGGACCGGGCTGGCAACTGGTCCGAGTTCCAGAGTGCTGTGCAGGGCTGGGCTGCGCCGGCGCTGACCCTGGCCTATGCGGATACGCAAGGTACGGTGGGCTATGCGGCGGTGGCAGCCGGGCCGGCGGGCAATGGCGCGGATGAGGGCCTGCCGCTGCCAGGCTGGACGGGGGCTTGGGAGTGGACAGGGGCGCCTGCCGCGGGCCTGCGCAGCGAGGTGCGGGCGCCGATGGCCACGCTACTGGTCACGCGTGGCATGGCGACGCCGACGGGTTGGCCCGACGGTGCCGTGGGTGGGGCTGAGGCTCCGGGCGTGGCCGGGCACATTGCGCAGCTCCTGGACAGCCGCGGCGAGGTGACCCCGGAGGATGTATGGGCGATCGCCCACGACGATCAGGGCGCGCAACAACCGCTGCTGGCCCTGCTGCTGGCGATGCCGCCCAAGGGGTGGCTCCAAGAGCGCACGATGCCCTACCTGCGGGCGTGGGACCTGCGCTACGATGCGGAGAGCCTGGGGGCTGGTATCTTTGAGACCTTCTGCTGGAAGCTGGCTCACAACACATGGGATGATGAGCTGGGCGCCGAGCTGGTGGATGCCTATCTGAATTCCTGCCCGGACTACCGGGCGGTGCTGGAGCGGCTCGCCAGCGCGCCCGACAGCCCCTGGTTCGATGATCATCGGACGCCGGAGCGAGAGGGGCGCGACATAATCGTGGCGCGCAGTTTTGCCGACGCCGTGGACTGGCTGGGCCGCCGCTTCGGCGACCTGCCGTACGAGTGGAACTGGGGCCGCGTGCACAATGTGACCTTCCATCACAGTCTGGGGCAGAGCTGGCCGCTCGACTTGCTGCTCAACCGGGGTGCCATGCGGGCCGGCGGCGGGCCTGGCTGCGCCTATGCCGTGGTCCCCGACTATGCCCACGGCATGGCTGTGGCCGAGGTGCCCTACTCGATGGTGATGGACCTGGGAACAGGCGGCCGGGCCATGGCGATGAATAGCACCGGGGAATCGGGCAACGCGCTCAGTGCCCACTATGCCGACATGATCGGAGCCTGGCGTACCGGCGACGCCCACCCTCTGCTCTATGAGCGGGAGGGAGTGCTGCAGGCCGGCGGCGAGGTACTGAACCTGGTGCCCGTGGCCTGAACCAGGTTGCAGGGTCGCCCAGAGTGGTGTTCTTCTGCCCGGCCGGAGCCCCCTTCCCGCTCTGCAGGAAGGGGGCTCCGGCCGGGCAGGTGTGATAACCGCGCAACTCCTGCGGTGCGAACGGCATCGGGCCTAGTAAAAGATCTCGGCCAGTTGGTACAGGGCGGGGTCTACGGTCTTCATTTTCGACATGGCCTCGGCAAGGGGCACATCGACGATATGGTTGCCCTGCAGGGCAGACATAAAGCCGAACTTGCCCTCCTGGACGCGGTCGGCCGCACGCACGCCGAGGCGAGTGGCCAGGACGCGGTCGAAGACCGTGGGCGAGCCGCCGCGTTGCAGGTGGCCGAGCACCACCGAGCGGGTCTCGAAGCCAGTCTGGCGCTCCACTTCCTTGGCCACCGTTTCTGCCAGGCCGCGGCGATCGAGCCGCACGTGCCCAAAGGCGTCGGTGTCGCCCAGGTCTTCATTCACGCTCATGTCGGTGATCTGGGCGCCCTCGGCGACCACGATGATGCTGAAGCGCTTGCCCATCGCGTAGCGCCGGCGCAGGTGTTCGCACATCTTGTTGATGCTGCAGGGCACCTCGGGGATGACAATAAAGTCGGCGCCCCCTGCCAGGCCGCCGATCACTGCCACCCAGCCGGCATGGCGGCCCATCACCTCGACCACCAGGGCACGGTGGTGCGCGCTGGCGGTGGTATGGAGCTTGTCGAGCGCTTCACAGACGGTGGTCGTCGCCGTGTCGAAGCCGATGCAGTAATCCGTGCCCCAAACGTCGTTGTCCATGGTCTTGGGCACGCCCGACACGGGGATGCCGTGCTCGCGATAGAGTCGTTCGGCCACCCCCAGGGTGTCTTCGCCGCCGATAGCCACGATCGCATCGAGGCTGAGCTCGCTGATCGTGGCCAGGGTCTTCTTCAGGTCCTCTGGACGTTTGAAGGGATTGGTGCGCGAAGAGCCGAGCATGGTGCCGCCCACATGCAGGATGCCGGACACGCTCTTCAGGTTGAGCGGATCCACCTGGCGGTCGACCAGGCCCGCCCAGCCATTGCGAATACCGTAGACGTCAAAGCCGTACTCCAGGCTACGGCGCGTTACCGCACGGATTGCTGCGTTGAGGCCGGGGACGTCGCCTCCGCCGGTCAGGACACCGATTCTTGTCATGGAGACCTCCCACTGCATGACGGTGGTCAGTTGTCGCTAAGCAGTCGGCCGCGGCTGCGTGGGCCCTGGGCCGACGGCCGCAGACAACTGATTGCAACTACTCTACCGCGCCAAGTTCGGCGCTGCGAAACTGGGCCTTCGGGCTTGTGAAGCCGCCGGCCGCATCGATCACGCCCGCCGAGCCGAAGAGCCGGATCTTTTCGCGTACGGCCTCCTTGACGGCATCGCGGCCGAGGCCAATGCTCTTCCTGGGGTCGGTCGAGTCTGGGAACTCGGCCAAGCCCTTGCGGATACCTTCGAGGAAGGCCTGGTTGAGCGCCGTTGCCACGTTCACCTTGCAGATGCCGTTGGCGATCGCCTCGACGATGCTCTCGTGCTTGACGCCCGACGACCCGTGCAGGACGAGGGGCGTATTGGGGATCTGAGCGTGGATGGCCTTGACACGTGGGATATCGAGCTCTGCCTCGCGCGAGGTCATGGCATGCACCGAACCACAGGCGATGGCCAGGGAGTCGACCTGGGTGAGTTCCACGAAGCGGCGGGCCTCATCCGGGTCGGTCATAGCGGCGGTCACCTGCTCGGGCGTCACATGGTCGCTCGTCTGGAGCACTTTGCCCAGCTCGGCTTCCACGGGCAGGTCAACGGCATGGGCGATCTCAACGATCTTGCGGGTTGTGGCCACGTTCTCGTCGAAGGGCTTCTTGGAGCCATCGTACATGAGCGAGGTGAAGCCGGCGCGCAGGCAGCGTACGTTCTGATCGAAATCGGTGCCGTGGTCGAGGTGCAGCACCACCGGCACGGTGGCGATGCTGGCCGCGATGCGGACCAGGCCGGCTGCGAACTCGAGGCCTGCGTAGCGGATGGCGCCTTGGCTCACTTGCAGGATCACGGGGGCGCGCTCTTCCTCGGCTGCCTCGATGATGGCCTGGACCTGCTCCATGTTGTTGGCGTTAAAGGCACCAACGGCGAAATGCCGGCGCAGCGCCTCCTGGAGAACGGGCTTGCTACTGACGAGAGGCATGACATCCCTCCTGTTTGGTGATGGGCATGAAAAACGAGCCCACATGAGATGGCCCGTGTTGCGCATTGCGGGGCTGGCTGGGGCTGGGCGCCTTTGCCGGCTCCCCAAGGCTCCGGGCATCAGGCAAAGAATGAGGGCTGAACCCCATCGGGTTAGCCCTGCTCCTGACCTCCATTGGCGGCTGCAAAGGCGGGGAGATCGTTTGTCAGAATCCGCCATGCCAGTATACAATGAGGTGCCGAAGGTGGGACTCGAACCCACACGGAGTTTGCCTCCAGCGGTTTTTGAGACCGCCGCGTATGCCATTCCGCCACTTCGGCGCGCGCAAAAGTATAGGCGGGGACAGGGATTTCGTCAAGTGTAGTCGTGGGCAACGGAAGCAGCCCTGCGCGGTGGCTGGCCACTGCGCTAGCCGACGGGAAGGCGTAGGCAGCCATGGATGAGCAAGCGCTGATCGCAGAAGCGCGCACAGGGAACCCCCAGGCGTTCAACGCTTTGGTCGGTGCCTACCAGGGTGTGGCATACAACGTTGCCTACCGCGTGATCGGTCACCCTGATGCGGCGGCGGATGCGACGCAGGATGCCTTCCTGGCCGCCTACCGCGCACTGCCTACGTTCCGCGGCGGCTCGTTCAGGGCCTGGCTTCTGCGCATCGTGGCCAATGTGTGCTACGACCAATTGCGCCAGAGAAGGCGGCGCCCTCAGGTGTCGCTGGAGGACATGGCCGAGGATCCCGACTATGCGTCGTCGCTGTCCGATGGCCGCGAGAGTCCCGAAGAGGCGGTGCTTCGGCAGGATGTGAGGCGGGCGATCGAAGTGGCCATTGCCAAGCTGCCTTTCGACCAGAGGGTGACGGTTGTGCTGTCGGACGTGGAGGGATTCAGCTACGAAGAGATCGCGGCGGCCACAGGCGCCTCGCTGGGGACGGTGAAATCGCGGCTGAGCCGCGCCCGGGCCCGGCTGCGGGATTATCTGGCTCAGGGCCGGGAACTTTCGAGGCGCTGATTTCGTCTTGGTGATGAGTTGTTGGAGCGGGTGCGAGATAGGGAGAAGGGCGATGCTGGATTTCCTGGGTCGATTGCGGCGCTCTGAGCACAGCTACTGCCAGGAAAACCTATCGAGCTACCTGGATGGGGAGCTGTCGCCCCGCGCCCGGGAGCGGGTGGACAGGCACCTGGCGGAGTGCGAGCGCTGCCGTTGGGATCTGGAGACGTTGCAGCGCACGGTGGGGCTGCTGCGTGCCATGCCGCGGCCGAAGGCCCCTCGCTCCTTTGCGATCCTGGAGACAATGCCAGCTCCGGCCCTGCCATTCTGGATGCGCCCTGGCGTCTATACTGCGCTGCGCGCGGCGACGGCTACCGCCGCGCTCTTCTTTGTGATGACCGTCGCCGGCACGGTGCTATCGGTGCCGATGCAAAGCCGCGCTCCGGCAGGCGCTGCGCCTATGCTGGCGGCCGCTAAGGCGGCGGCCACTGCCCCTGCCGCAATGCCTCTGCCGGCGACTGCTGCGCAGAATGCTGAAGCGCTGCCCAACGGTACCCCGGCAGCTCCCAAGTTTGGGGCCGGCGCCGCGACCCCGTCGGCTGCGCCCGCTGCCGCGGCAGCAGCGGAGGCGCCGGTATCGCCCGCTCCCGGCGAGCCGACCCTGACCGCTGAGGAGGCAACCCGTCGGGCTGGCGCTCCGCTGGGCAAGGGAGGTGGATCGCTGCCCGGGCCGACGGCCGACCTGGCAGGCACGGCGGCGCCCCCGTCGGTAGCCGCCCAGCCGACGCCCGAGGAAGCAACTGGGCGTGGCACCCCGAGTGAGGCGACACCCACTCCTGCGGAGGTGGCACGTGCCTTGAACGTGCCTCAGGAGGAATCTACAGCCCGGGCCGGCGACGTCACTGGGCCGGACCGGGGCCAGGCATCGGCTACCGCCGCGGCCAGTGTGTCGCTCGAGGCTCAGCCAGGTGCGCC
>Ga0272448_1004771_pt1 | contig 15303 bp, 10 predicted proteins | sample YNPCB0191_FD_202220 | JGI IMG/M metagenome (GOLD analysis project Ga0272448, IMG submission 202220) | Hot spring sediment microbial communities from Yellowstone National Park, WY, United States - YNP-CB-019-1 | ecosystem: Environmental > Aquatic > Thermal springs > Hot (42-90C) > Sediment...
TGAAGGTAAGCATAGGCCAACTATATTCTTTGTTCAGTGATAGAAAAATCTTTCCTAGGAGAAGAGTTGACCCCTTTGTAAAGGCAATTGGAGTTAAAGTTTACACTCTAGGATTAAGTTTAGCTCAAGTAAAAGAATTCTTAGAAGGATTAGGCTATAAAGTAAGTAGAGAAGCAATAAGGCAATGGTATTTAGAAGCTGGCAAACTTCTTCTTAACATTAAGATAAAGAGAAGAGGATTTATAGCTACAGATGAGACTATAATATTTAATTTTGCTAAGAAAGCCTATCTTTGGGCAGCTAGAGAAGTGAAGAGTAGTGAAGTAGTAGCACTACAAGTAACTAGGGGGAGGAGATAGGAGAATGTTTAAAGTTCCTAGAAAAACTAAAAGAAGTATGCAAGAACAATCCTACTGTTTATACTGATAGAGGACCATGGTACAACTGGCCAATGAAATAGGAACCTTAGGTTCCTATTCAGAAAGATGGATAGCATCGTGGGTGGCCTTAAGTTGACAGTCTCTCTTATCGAAAAACTTAAATATCTTTAAAAAAAATACCTAGAACTTGCGATAAGATGCGCGATACAAAGATATGTAATAGTTTTTTAGAACTTTCTGTAGATTCAAAATCCGGTGGAATCAGTAAATTATTTAACAAAAAGACTTCTACAGATTATTTGAAGAAGACTTCTCTTCATACTTTTTACCTTTGGTTCTTGCAGACTGGCAAGAAACCAAAGCCGTACGCAAATGATGATGAGCCATTTAGGGTGTATACTCCTTCTGAAGATACGTTAGTTGACGTACGTAAAAGTGAAGATGAAAGAAGTAGCTCAATCGAAGTAAAACACCAATTAGAAGATTCTGTTGAAGTTTTACTTAAGTATAGTCTTTTTCAAAACTCACAACTAATTTTTTGCGAGATTAGTATTAGGAATAGTTCAAAGCTGCAATATCCTGGAAATGTTGTAGCAGTAGGTTTTCCTCAAATAGAGTATGTGAGAATAGGCGATAAGATTGAAGATAGCATATTGGTAAGACCAAATAGATTTGGAGAAAAAATACAAGACCCTATCGGTAAAGCAGGGACTTATCAAACTTCACTGTTATATGGTGGATTCGCTTCAATGATGTGGATGGATCTCTACAACAAGAGTGGTGGACTATACATGGCAAGTTATGATAAGTCTCTTCTATTAACAGCTTTAGAATCTGTTCCTAATCTTCGTCTCAGTACTATTACAATGGGGTTTAGAAAATATGCATATATACCTATAGGCGAATCCTGGAAGTCCGAGTTATTTGTTATAGGTATACATGAAGGAGACTGGCATTGGGCAGCTGATAGGTATAGAGAATGGGCTGATTCTTGGATGACGAAACCAAAAATTCCTAGAAAGCTAAAATCAATGGATGGCTGGTACGGAATAAATTTTAAATCCGAAGAAAATATAAAAAACCGTTTTAAAGACATAGAAGAGATTTACGACGAAGCGCAGTATCTCGGACTAAATCACATTCAGTTTTGGGGACAAATGGTTGGAGATAATTGTTGCTATCGCTTTTATTATCCTGACCCAAGACTCGGAACAATTGATGACCTTAAGTCCGCAATAGCCAAAGTAAAAGAAAAAGGTGGTTACATTGGTTTTTATTTTAACATCCAAGCCTTTTCGCCATATGTTGAAGAGTACCTATCAAAGAGAGGTTACACGATTCCTGATAATGAAAAAATTCCAAATTGGCTTAATGAGTTTAAAAATTATGCTCAAATAAATTTTGATGGGTCTGCTACCGTGCAGTATCCTAGTAGAGAGTTCGAAAATGATGGCTTTAGAATAATGTGTACGGCTTCTGAAGGTTGGCAAAAATACATTCTATACTGGGTAATAGAAAAGTACCTAAAAGAATATGGTGCTAATTTTGCCTATATTGATCAAGTATTCTCACCACCTGTTTCATACTGTTTTAACTTTGAACATGGCCATAAGCATCATGGTTGTGCGGTACAGGGTAGAGTAAGTCTGATAAAAGCTATTAAGGAAAAGGGAATCGAAAACGATCCTAATTTTGCCATTTGTATTGAAGGTAACGGCGACTCAATTGGACAATTTTGCGATCTTCATCTTTACACAAGTTTTTCTAGTCAAACAAAGTATCCCGCACCTGAAGTATTTGCCTATACCTTTCCTGATTATATCATAATAGATGGGTTTGCAAATCCTCCTGCTGAGTGGATAAAAAAGTGCTACTATCCTGATGCAGAGGAACCTATAAAACTTGAAGATCTTATGAATAGAGTTTATCTTTTTGGGTTTAGGTTCGATGTAACACTAGGAACAAGGATTAGAAAGGGTGAACCCTTGGCTGAACACATAAGAAAGTTAATAATACTTAGAAAAAAGATTAAGCATGTTCAGTATAACTCAAAATTTATTGATGATCTTGGAGTTAGATGTTTTTGTGAAAAAGTAATTTTGAAAGCTTTTAAAAGCTCTGATAGCAGCACCCTACTCATTAATATACTAGACTATAGAAGGAAGAAAGAACCATTTACAATAGAAGTTGATAAATCACTAATAAAAATTACAGATAAAAAACTAATAGCAAAAATATACACATTCGAAGAAGAACGCGAATTGAATTTTAAAATTAAAGTAAACTCTTTATTTTTAGAAGTACCAAGCTTCGAAGGAAATGTAGCTAGTATAATCTTAAGTTGAGTCATTTATCTTCCATTTTTTGATTAACTCCTTCTACTATTCACATAAGTTATATCTCAAGTTTAGCTATCATTACGATCTTTCCTTTTCATCTACAACAGTAGCATTGGACATTAGCTCGTATGCGTCACTATTAGTATATGTGTGTACAACGTGTCTAAATTCTTATTAGTTTTTGCCTACATATTATAACTTAAGGTCCTTTAAAGTTAATTCAGAACTTCATTTCTTAGCTAATGGAGGACGGTTACGAATGTTAAAGAAAAACAGCTTAACACGACATATAGATCTTAGTTCATTTCATAAAACTTAAGTTAACGAAGTAATTCTTCTTTCACTTGTCTTTTTACATCATAAACTAAAAGAACAATGAAAGTAATTGTAATAATTATGACTATAACATCTACTATAAATTCAGCGCTATCTCTCTTTACGATCATTAATGAAAAAATCGAAAGTAACAATACTAAAATTCCTATGTTGAGTGCAATCCTGCCGATTTCTGGGTTCACTTTAGGTCATCTTTATGTTGGACTACAAAAAATATTTAAATATTTCTCTCTTAGTTAAAAGAAGACAAGCTATGCAGCTTAGACCTTTACTGAGTATACGAAACTTAACTGTTGAGTTCAGAGTTCCAAGAGGCATACTTAGAGCAGTGGATGACCTTAGCATCGATGTGTACGAGGGTGAAATCTTAGGGTTGCTAGGCGAAAGCGGATGTGGAAAATCAGTTCTTGCACACGCAATATTAAAAATAGTTGACCCAAATGGATACATCAAATCAGGCCAGATCCTTTTTAATGGAAAAGATGTTCTGAAAATGCAAAAAAGTGAATTAAGAAAGTATAGATGGAAAGAAGTAGCACTTGTATTTCAAGGCGCGTTCAGTTCCTTGAACCCTGTACTTAAAGTTTCTACTCATTTTATAGATACCGTTGAAGCTCACGAGAGAATTTCTAAAAGTGAGATACTGTCGAATGGGTCAGCACTATTAAGCATGGTAATGTTAGATCCAAGTGTAGTCTTTGAAAAATATCCTCATGAACTTAGTGGAGGTATGAAACAGAGGGTGATTGCAGCACTTTCTCTTATTTTAAAGCCAAAACTAGTGATACTCGATGAACCAACTTCGGCTCTGGATACATTAACACAGAAAATTTTTATAAAACTATTGCGAGATATGAAAAATAAGTTCAACCTGACAATGCTTTTCATAACACATGAAGTAGCATCCATGGCTGAAGTATCTGATAGAGTTGCAGTAATGTATCTAGGAAATATAGTCGAAGTTGGAACTACAGAAGACGTATATTTAAATCCACTTCACCCATACACAATGGCTTTACTAGAATCTGTTCCAAGTATCCATTCTGACTTGGACAAGATAAAGGCAATTCCTGGGCCTGTTCCAGATCCTGTAAATCCACCTACTGGATGTAAATTTCACCCAAGGTGTCCTTTTAAAATGCAAAAATGTATGGAAAACACTCCTCCTCTTAAAGAAGTAAAGCCTGGTCATTTTGTGAGGTGCTTTCTTTATGAGTGAAACTTTATTAGAAACAAAAAATGTAACTAAAATTTTTGAAGTAAAAACAAAAACTAAGAAAGAAAAGTTAGTTGCTGTTGAAAATGTATCCATAAATATTGAAAAAGGTAGAGATCTTGTAATAGTTGGAGAAAGTGGATCGGGTAAAAGTACGTTGGGAAAAATTGTCTTAGGTTTAATGAAGCCTGATTTTGGAACTGTGCTTTACAAAGGTAAAGACATATGGAAGATGACAAAAGAAGAATGGAAAAATTTTAGAAGAAATGCGCAAATCATTCACCAAGATCCATACTCCTCACTCAATCCAATGAGAACTATTTTTCAAACTCTTTCTCCCCCTTTGATACAGCATAATCTTGCAAAAAGCTCTCAAGACGTACAAAAAAGAGTCTCTGAGCTCCTTTCGTTAGTTGGATTAGTTCCTCCTTCTGATTTCATGAATAGATATCCTTCAAGAATGAGTGGTGGACAAATGCAGAGGGTAGCTATAGCCAGAGCTATCTCCATTAATCCTGAGCTTATAGTTGCTGATGAAGCTGTTTCAATGCTTGATGCTTCTCTAAGAGTAGAAATTGTAGATTTACTTCTTAACTTAAAAAATAAGCTTGGAACGTCTTTTCTTTTTATAACTCATGATTTTGGAATAGCAAGATACTTCATTAAGAAAGGTGGTGGAAAAGTTGCCGTAATGTACTTAGGAAATATAGTTGAGCTTGGAGAAGGCGATTCAGTAATACAAAAACCGATGCACCCATATACTAAGGCTTTGATAGCTTCAGTCCCTATTCCCGATCCAGTAAAAGCAAAGGCCTCTGAAGTTCCTTCATTAAGAAGCTTAGACTTAACTCAACCTAGGATAAACTTTAAAGGCTGTAAGTTTGCTAGTAGATGCTCATACGTACGGGAAATTTGTAATAATGAAGCGCCCTTACTAAGGCTGGTAGACGATAGAGAAGTTGCCTGTCACTTGTATGATTAACAAAAGGTAAGAGAGAAAAAACTCAATTGTTTCTTGGTTTATTAATCTGTTATGTTAATTATTCTTGAGTATACAGTATCTTATGAGCACCTTATTTAACATAAGAATGTTGTTTCGACAATTATCTACCTCTTACTTTACTACATAAGAACTTAAGTTCTCATTTGAAGGATCAAAAAATAACTATAATTTCTTTAAAAGTTAAAACTTATTTTTAGAAGTTTTATATTTGAGAAAAACAAATAAAGTTATTTATGCACACTGTTGTGACTTGAAGTATTATCTATGTAAGAATGAGCTTAAAACCTTAAGTTAACAGAGCACTAGTATAGTGAAGAAAGATTTAAATTAAGAACAAATCAAAATAAATTGGAAGCATTAAAGTGAAGTTTGACTTTTCAGGTGAACTATTCAAAGTTCAAATCGAAGAAAAGAAGCTATCTCTAGGAATTACTTCTCCACTATGGCCCGCTTTGCAACTGGATCCATTAACCTGTGAAATCAGGGTAAACGACAACAACTGTAGCCCAGAGAGAGTCGATATAAAGGAAGCATCTACTAAAGAAATACTTAATATTACTTGGGTGTTCTCGAAGCCTGCCATTCACTTAATCCAAAACTTCATTTTCTCTCCAGAAGGATGGTTACACCTCCATAGCGAACTTAATAATCTCTCTGAGAAAAGTCTAACTCTTAATTGTGTGTCATTGCTGAAGCTGAAACGTTCTAAGAAACAAATGTTTGGAACGGAACAAGAGAAATCGAAGGTATATGAAGATGGAGGTTACTGGGGGCAAGTTCGACCTTTAATAGAAGCATCTGGAATATCTCAAACCTGCTGGGAAATTTATAACCCAATAGATCATATGGCTTTGCTTGTTGGATACATGACCTTTGAGCGGTGGTTAGGTACAGTTAAGGTTAGTTATAACTCAACTATGGGTGTTACAGAGTGGGTCACAGGTTTCGATGGTGGCGATCTCCTAATAGATTCGAATCAAACACTCCCTCTGGAAGACGTGATCTTCATGATAGGACAAGATCCTTGGTGCTTACTTGAGAAATTCGGCGATCTGATTAAGGAAAAGCATCACCTCAAACCTTTAGAGAAGCCTCCGGTTAGTTGGTGTAGCTGGTACCCCTACCGTTTGAGCATTTCAGAAGAAAAGGTTCTAGCAAATGCTAAAGTGGCTGCTCACCGTCTTAAGTCCCTAGGTTTAAGCTGCATCCAAGTAGACTATGGGTGGGAAAAAGAATATCTACCCAGCTCCTACGAAGAGAATGAGCAATTCCCTCATGGTCTGAAGTGGCTTTCAAAAGAGTTAACGAAATTTGGTTTCAATCTTGGTATCTGGGTTGCACCCTTTATCATAAGCGAGTTTGATCCCATAACCCACGAGCATCCTGAGTGGCTTTTAGGCAGTAACGAAGAAAAGCCAAAACCTAACTCAACATGGTTTTGGAAACCTCATGGTAAAGTTTATGCTTTTGATTTAACGCATCCAGAAGCGCAAGAATACCTTCGTGAAAAAATTAGAACATTAGCTCTCAAGGGAGTTAAGTACTACAAACTCGACTTTACTGGAGTTCCATGTAGTCCTCCTTTACGTAACCGACATAACCCAAGAATAGTAGCTGGCGGAGGCACAGAAGCGGTACGAATAGGGTATAAAATAATTACTAAAGCTATAAGAACGATAGAGCCCCGATGTATTGTTCTTAGCTGTAACCCATATGAAGTTTGCGGCGTAGGATACTCCGACATGCTTTATACTTGTAAGGATTCAGGAAATACTGGTTACTTACCTTGGTCGTTCATGAAGGAAAATTACACCTCCGTTGCATGCCATCTATGGAAAAATCATCGATTAGGCTTAATCGAACCATCATGTCTTTGTGTAGGATTGCCCGGTACCATAGAGGAGGCACGAATTCGCGCTACAGCTACATTCTTATCAGGAGGAGAAGTAGTCGTCAGTGACGATCTTACTACACTACCAGAAGACCGATGGCAAGTTTTATTGTCTATTTTACCGCCGCTTAATAAGTCAGCTAAACCACTAGATCTTTTTGAACCGCTGGTCGTAGAGCAATTATCTTACAACGACATGAGCAGTAGTGGCCTAGAGAAACCGATAGAATGTTCTGAGCAGGAAGGTTCAAGTGTGTGGTACATACCTATAGAGACTACGTGGGATAAGTGGATTCTAGTGGGATTGTTTGCGTGGGAGCCGTCAATGTCTAAACCTGGAAAGCAAGAAACTCCAATTACGAGATTTAAACTTGAGTGGGAACGTTTAGGCTTGAACCCGAATAAGCGTTACTGGGTCTATGAGTTCTGGTCTGGCCAATTCTTAGGCGAGGTTCCTGGTTTTTACGAAGCACCAAAGAGCTACGTCCACCCAGGAGATGCTAGGACTTTACTCTGGAGCGCACGACAAGGAATACTCCAAGTAGCATTCTTTGGTCCATCTGTGAAGTTGTTGGTAGTCCGTGAGGTCCGTCCGCATCCTTGGATTGTTGGCACAAGCTTTCATGCAAGTGGAGGTTTAGAACTACAAAATGTGAAATGGAATGAGAAAAAACAGGAACTAAGCGGTAAACTCCTTAGACCACCGGGTGAAGAAGGATTTGTATTAATTGCTGGGCTTAATGGAAAATCTACTCAAGCTACTGTTGCTAATCATTCGAGCTCTATCCTTCCAGGTGCCAATGGTTCTGTGAAAGTTCCAATAGCAACGCGTAGAGAAGTAACCTATTTTACCATAAAAATAACCTAAACTGCAGTAACAGAAATCTCGAGATCTGCAGTGGGGAATCTTAGTACTTTTATTGAAGAAGCTAGAAAAAATATTATGTAGCATATAAGTCCTTTTGTCTCGAGACGTTACAAGTAATAAAGTAAAGCCTGAAGATTTTAATCATAAGGTAACTTAATTTATAAAAAATAATACTTATAAAATATATTTTCATAAATTACTTATACGTAAAGTTTATAAGATTCTCTGCACTTTAATAGGGATGGTGAAAAAATGAAAGAAATCACCAGAAAAATAGTCTTAGTAATTTTCGTAAATCTAATTCTCGCGTTGATCTTAGCTCCTGAAGCGCTCTACATAACAAACGGCCAACAAGAAACCGTTACTGTTTGGAAAAGACCTTTTGGATATAACCCGCCACCAGTAGGTCATTTTAATCTCTTTGCACCAGGTAATATACCTATACAAGATTGGGTTTGCGGAATGTTAACACACTACTTTCCGACTAATAATACCTATATACCCGATCTCGCAGAAAATTGGACTCTTGCTAGCGATTATCTTTCCTTTACAGTAAAATTAAGAAAAGGAGTAAAGTTTCAAGATGGGCATGAATTAACCGTAAAGGATGTACTTGCGTCGTTTTATTCAGGTCCTTATCTTCTTAAGGATAGAATTTTTTACTACATAAAAAGTTTCGAGACAATTGATAACTACACAATAAAGTTCATCTTTAGCGAAAAAACAGACTATCCTGTTTTTTACATACTTTGGCACTGGAATATTCTGTCTTATACGCAGTTCGGTAACTTTTCAGACAAAGTCATAGAACTAATAAAACAAGGCAATGATATATTCAGAGACGATCGTCCTTTCTTAGATATAAAGAGTGCTCTTTTAAACTATAAACCTACCACTCTCATTGGTGCAGGTCCTTATAAGATAAAAACTATTTCAGATCAGATGATTGTACTCGAAAAATATGACGGTTATTGGAGAGGGTCCCCGCCGATAGATCAAATTTGGTTAATAAGATATACTTCGGCTGATGTACAAAATCAAGACTTGCTTAAAGGAGATATAGATTATAGTTGGTTACTCTCTCCAGCTCCCGAGCTTGCAAATGCAATTAGATCTTCTTCCTTTGCTTGGACCACTACAATTTCAAGACCAGTTGGGGCCTGCTTCTATATTAATTCTAGGAGATACCCACTAAGTTTACCAGAAGTGAGAAAAGCAATAGCCTATGCTATTAACAGAACAGAAGTAGCATGGGTACAATATCCTGCTGGTCCTGTTACAGAACCATATCAGATTGGTTGGATAACTTTTGGTGGTGCGAGCCTTTCAACCTACTTTAACCAAAGTTTTATTGATACATACCTTTCTAAGTTTAAGTATAACTATGATCCTAAGAAAGCAGAAGACCTATTAAAGGGATTAGGGTTTACTAAAGGTTCAGATGGTATCTACGTTACACCAAATGGAACAAAGTTATCTTTTGAGCTTCTGACTTCTGGTTGGCTATCTCCGCAAGCCTGCGAAGATATAGCTAGCCAACTTGCAAAAGTGGGAATAAAAGTAACAGTAAGACAGGTTGAAAGTGGTGTTGCAACAGATCCGAGAGGTCCATTCTATCAGGGTCAATATGATTTTTTTGCATGGGCTACAGGTAGTGCTTCTTTTATGTTTGATGAGATATTTAACAAATATATAGCACTGTATCCTGGACATGGTTTACCACAAATGCAAAAAGTTCCATGGAGCGACAAACCTATAAATGTAACGCAGTTAGCAAGAAACATAAACTTATACCCTGCATCGTTGACCCTTTCTGAGTTATACAATATTTATGCGACATTATCATATGTTGCTGGAGACCAACTTCCAGTAATTAATATTGCTACTCCACCAGTAATTGTATATCTAAATAAGGATAAATTTGTTTTCCCAACGGATTACACCTACTGGTCTGGTCTTGGTAGTTATGAGCTTCATGGTTTATCATATCTATTCAGGTTTAACTTGATAAAGCCAAAGTTGTCTCTTCAGATTGAAGTCAATCCTTCTGGTGGAGGAACATTAAGTTTAACTCCAGGAACGTATTACTATGCTAAGGGCGACAAGATAACCATTACTGCCACTCCTGCAAGTGGATATGCATTTGAAAAGTGGGTCGTAGATGGAACAGACGCTGGAACTTCTACAACACTTACAATAACAATTGATAAGCCTCACGTGGTTAGAGCTGTCTTCTCTAGAGTTCCATATGAACTCTACATCGGTGGACTAATAGTCGTAATAGTAGTTGTAGCTGGAGCTTATTACTTTCTTAAGAAGAGTAAGAAGTAGACAGTAACAAAGGAAAAGTTTATAAAATTCTTTTTTTATTTTTCTTGTTAAGAATGCGCTGGATATTTCGTAGAATTATACTGCTGTTTAGTACTGTAGTCATTGCTACTTCTATAGATTTTGTTTTGATCCGTCTAGTTCCAGGTAACCCGGTAGATCTGTACATTCAGGACTTACTACTACAGGGATACCCTTACGATGCTGCTGTAAAGATGGCTGCTTCTCTTTTACCATTCGTTCCAAATGAGCCTTTATACAAACAATACATTAACTTCTTGCTTGAAGCAATAAAAGGAAACCTCGGCAGATCAATATACTTTGGCCAAAGTGTTACTGTAATTCTAGGTTATGCGCTTCCTTGGACCCTTTTTGTTGTATCTATTTCCTTAATATTAAGCTTTATTGTTGGAGTGATTGCTGGAATGTTCATAGCGTACAAGCGAGGAGGCGTAATTGACAAATTTGTTTCTCTGTGGTCTTCGGTGTTTACGTCTATTCCACAATACATAGTTGCATTCTTCTTAATCTTTCTCTTTGCATTACAACTTAAAATGTTTCCATCTATGGGCGCATATAGTCCTTGGGTAACTCCTGGATGGAATATAGAGTTCATTAAAAGTGTTCTTTACTACGCCACTCTTCCCATACTAGCATACTTCCTTACTAGCGTTGGTGGCTGGATTTTAACCATGAAAAGTAGTACGCTTTCCGTACTCGGAGAGTATTACGTAACTGCTGCTGAGGCTAGAGGACTAAAAGATAGAAGAATAGCAATAACCTATGTTGGAAGAAATGCAATTCTTCCATTATTTACAAGACTTGCAATATTGTTTGGGTACATCTTTGGTGGCTCCGTTCTTATAGAGAATACGTTCTCTTATCCTGGAATAGGGCGTTTTCTTAATATGAGCATAACTTATAGGGATTACCCTCTAACCTCAGGTTGTTTTCTTATAATTACCTTTTCAGTCGTAGTTTCAAACTTCATAGCTGACCTTCTTTACAGCAAGCTAGATCCAAGAATAACTTTGGAGTGAAAAAACAATGAGTGCTAAAATAAGACGCTTAAATTCTTTCTTAAAAGTCTTCGTTAAAAATAAGACTTCCTTCCTCGGTGCGTTCATCGTACTAATGTTTGTACTTATGGCTACCATTGGAAGGCTTCTTTATCCTTTTGACTCTTCGTACCATCCAGAAAACAGGTATTTGCCACCATCTTTAGAACACCCACTAGGAACAGATTTCGGTGGAAGAGATACACTTGGAGAATTGATATATGGATCATCCGATGTTCTCATTGTAGCATTTTTAACTGGTTTTTTCACGACACTTCTAGCGCTCGTAGTGGGCGTATCTTCTGCTTATATCGGTGGATTATTTGATGCATTTCTCGTAGGGGCAATGGATGTGCTTCTAGTTATTCCAAGTTTTCCTTTACTCATGATAATAGCTGCAATGATTCGTAGAGCAATCTCTCCAGTAGAAGTAGCCCTTATTATTAGTTCGGTTGGATGGCCTGGATTGGCTCGGACGATTAGGTCTCAAGTTTTATCCATAAAAACTCGTCCTTTCATAGAAGCAGCAAGATGCCTTGGACTAAAGGAGCGTCATATACTCATGAGCGAAATTGTTCCAAACTTATTACCTTATGTACTAATGAATTTGATCATGGCTATAATTAATGGAGTGTATACTCAGGTAAGCTTATACTTTTTAGGTTTATTGCCATTTTCGTCTATAAATTGGGGAGTAATGATAAATATAGCTCTTGCTCAAGGAGCGCTTCTATTTCCTAAAGCATGGCTTTATCTATTCTCTCCAATCATGTGCATCATTTTTCTACAAACTGGTTTTGTTTTACTTTTAAACGGGCTAGAAGAAACACTTAACCCAAGACTTAATAAAGAGCTATAATTGTTGATGGTTGAATTGAACGTAAGTGAAATATATAATAAGAATACCACTTTTATGGATAAGTCAGTCGCATCCTACATAAAAAATCAAATTATGAATAAAAGAAGTAAAGACTTTGGTGGATACTGGAATTCTAACATTCTGCGAATGGACCCAGGATCTACATGTGGGCTTATTTATAATCTTCTAGTTGCCTACTACTTTAAAGACTCAAGTTTTTATAACTCAAAAAATATACTTAAGAGAACTGAAGCAGCTTCGTACTACATACTAAGATCTCAAAGGAAGGATGGTACCATTGACCTACCTTTTTCTAACGTACACTCAGTGCCAGATCTAGCTTTTGCAATTAGACCGATTTGCGAAGCGTATAAATTATTGCAATCCTGCGAGAGCAAGGAAACGAAACTTCTTAAGCAAAATCTAGAAAAATTCATTAAAAAAGGTGCCAACGGCTTAAAACTAGGCGAAGTACACACACCAAACCATAGATGGGTTGTCGTAGCAGCCTTAGGCGCAGTGAATTCGATATTCCCTAACGAGGAATTACGATTAGTAGCTGAAGATTTCTTATCGGATGGAATTGATGTTAACGATGAAGGCATGTACTATTATGAGAAAAGTGGAATATACAGTGCTATAAGCAATGATGCACTTATAGATATAAGCAATTTTTGGAAAAAACCTCACTTGTTAAACTTTGTTAGAAAAAATCTAGATTTTATGATCTATAATGTTCATCCCAATGGTTGTATTGTCACAGATTTTTCAAGGAGGCAGGACAGAGCAAATGAAATGTTGCTTTCACCACTTTGGTACAAAGTCTACAAAAAGATGGCTCTTATTGATAAAAATGGATTGTACTCTAGTATGGCTAAATGGATAATAGATCTAAACTTAAGAAGAAATACTCCTATTGGTTATGAGCATAAACATGAATTCGAAGAACTATTCTCTCTAAGTTCTACTCCGTTGCCTAGTTCTTACGTTGCTTTCTTTCCAATTTCTAAACTAGTTAGAATAAGAAACAAAAACCTGAGTATTACAGTTATGGCTGACAACTTCGACAACTTCTTCTCATTTAGAGTAGGGAATATCGGAGTGATAAGTACAAAAATAAGGTATAACTTATGGGGTTGGAGGTATTTCAACCCTCCTCGAATAACAAGACTTAATGATAAAACATTTATACTTAAAGATAATTACTTTGGAAAAATTGTTCAAGCAGGTAATAGAGAATATCAACTCAGGACAAATTTCTTAATCAATGTAAAACTAGTACACCTTACTAATAAGGTTATGATGGACATAAATACAACTGGTGAAGACAATGTTGTGTTACGAATAGACATTAAACTCAAAGACGAAGGTACTCTCGTAATTGGGCAACAAAAAATAAACCTTAAGAAAATGAAAGATAGAGGCATTCCATTTGTACAAAAATATGCAACAGTTAAGGATAAAAATGGAGGTCAAGGAGTCCTTATAAGTGGCGGGCATTCTTTAGAACATAACGTTGAAGAATGGTGGCGTGGCTACAATCCTTGGGACAAACTGGACAAGAAAGGGTTTACATTAAACATAAACTTAGTAACACCAGTCAAACATAGAATTACATTCAAAGCTTTTTAAGTAAGTTTCTTAATGTAAGGAAGATGAAAGCTTCTATGGACAAAAACTCTGCGTTGTTGCCGGAAGCACGTATACTTGATGTTTTTAAAGGCAAAAGACCAAGTGCGATTCCTTTTTTTGCCGATTTAACTTACTGGTATTCTGCTGAAGTAAAAAAGAAGACACTTCCACAAAAGTACTTAAACGATGAAGGTAAGTTATTACTTTACAAAGACTTAGGATGTGGAGCTCACGAAGAGCTTTATCTTCCAGTTCACAGTACGGTTTTCAAGAACGTGCATGTAAAAGTTTTTGAAGAAGAAGCAAAAGATGGAACCATTAGAACAACTGTTTACTATACACCATATGGTGAACTAAGAAAAGTAGATAAACGTTCTTTTATTTCTTTTAGTACTGCAACGTTGAGGTACCCCATAAATAATGAAAAAGACTTAAAGTTATTGAAATTTATATACCAAGATATAGAGTACACAAAAAATGCTGAAGTTTTTAAAAGACAAGAATTCTTAATTAATTTGTGGAAAGGATGGGGAATAGTTGCTTCGCTTCCACCTAGAACTCCTTTTCAAAGGCTAGTAGTTGAATGGGCTGGAGCATACAATACTTTTATCTTAGAATGGCGTAATAAAGAAAGCTTAAGAGAAGTTTTAGAAGTTATGTATTCTTCTGATGATCCAATCTATGAATTCATTGTAGAATCACCCGCAAGGTTTGTTTACTTTGGAGAAAACCTTTCCAGTGATGTAATAAGCCCAAAATATTTTGAAGAGTACTACAAAGATTATTACACTAAAAGAGTAAGTATGCTTCATAGAGCTAAAAAATTCATATACTTGCACATAGATGGAAAACTTAGAGGATTGCTTCCATTGTTAGCTTCCACTGGGATAGACTGCGCTCAATCTCTAACTCCTTATCCTGCCGGAGACTTGAAAGTAAGTGAACTAAGAAAAGTTGCTGGAGATAACATCATTCTTTGGGGTGGTTTGCCTGGAATATTTTTTAGCTCAGCTTATAAGCCTGACCTATTAATGAATTTGTTAAAGGAAATACTCGATCTTTGCAAAAAGGATCATAAGTTTATCATAGGCGTTGCAGACCAAGTTCCACCAGACGGAGACATCCAAAGGGTGAAGTTAGTTTCAAACATTGTAAATAAGACTACTGTTGATAGTTGAGTTTGTTGTTCTAACTTTTTAATTGGCTCTTTTTAAGAAAGCTCATACTTCCCTTGAATTCCCTTAACAACTTTGCTTTCAACTTTCTTGAAGTATGCTCCAAATGCTAAGGCTAGTCTTTTAGCTTCATTCGGATTTTCGTCTATTACATTTTTCGTTTCTTTTGGATCTTCTACTAAATTGTAAAGCTCATCAGGTTGTCCTTCTGGTCTTTG
>Ga0272448_1004773_pt1 | contig 15301 bp, 9 predicted proteins | sample YNPCB0191_FD_202220 | JGI IMG/M metagenome (GOLD analysis project Ga0272448, IMG submission 202220) | Hot spring sediment microbial communities from Yellowstone National Park, WY, United States - YNP-CB-019-1 | ecosystem: Environmental > Aquatic > Thermal springs > Hot (42-90C) > Sediment...
CTTGGTGGCTTCGAGGCAGGAGGCGCGCAATTATAACCAGCAACGCTACCACCACGCCCGCAAGCACGATCCAAAAAAGCAAACTGGCGCGTCCGCTCAGCCATGTACCCCCGGTAATAGCACCTTTTTCAAGTGCTTCTTCCGGCCCAAGAACAGCCTTTTGTTTGGGCGCTGCCAACAGTTGGCGCGCGGCAAGGTCAATCTCGTATCGTGGCTTGGTAGCGCGCTCGTTGCCGTAGTACAGGTAGATCGGTTCATTTGTAGTGGACTTGAAAATGATGCGTTTGACACCGTACCTGAGCTCGAAGTTTTTCAGGTCCAATGGTGGGTTGTCACCATTTTCGATCTCAAGCATGAGTAGGTCAGTTGTGGGCGGTGCGAGTGTCAGCACGAGTTTTCCCCTGCCCTGCTCCGGTGTACGTCGCCACGTTGCCGCTGCACGTGTGACGGTGTACAGGTTACCGCGCTCGTCGGGGACCTCCTCAGTCACGGCAACCTTTCGCTCAAAAAAGGGTGCGTCTGTGTCACAAAACAGATGAGTGACCGGCACCCCCGAATACGGCAACTTGATCCGCCACAGGCTGAACCCGGGTCGTTTTGGATCATCGGCCTGCTCGACCTGTGGTACAATGCTGCGCATTGTGCTGGGCCGCTCGAGCAGATAGGGGATTTGTTTGCCGGCGCGAACGACGCGTAAATCCTCCAATTCGATCCCAGCCCGTGCAAGCGTTTCCGGATCAAGCTCAAGCTCCTGCACGCCTGATCCGGCCAGTTCGATCCGTTTGCGAAAGCGCCATTTCGAAAGGTCAATTGGCGTACCATTATCAGGGATGTCAGGTGCAGGTTCACCAGGGCAATACGCTGGATTATTCGCAAGTGCTGTTACTGTGCGAGGTCTGACGTTCATGGGCTTCAAGTCCGTCGGTAGTGTTGCGAGGTCGTACTGTGGTGCGGCGCATTTCTGGTTACCGCAAATGAAGTGGAACGTGCCGGGCCTGTTAACCAACCATGTGGCAAAGACCGGCCGATATATGGCGCCAATTGATGTTATGGTAAGCGGTGGCGAGTCGCCGTTTACAATCGTCAAGATCAACTCGCGGCTTGGCAGGACAACGTCTCGCGCAAAGGTCAATTCGGAGACTGTCGGGTGTCCTTCCAGTGCAACACGGTAAATTGTGGCCTGAACGAGCACCCGATTTCGGACCTCGCCTTCGATGTATTCACGATACGCCAACCTGACCTGACGTGTGAACAACGGATCAGCAGCTTCAATTTGTAACCCTGCCAAGGTCACGTTTGCTGCCGGAACTGCGAGCGTGAGCCGTGTTTGGCCCGGGCTTTCGTCGCGCTCGATTATCGTGACATCAAGAGGTTCCTCAGGCAGTTGGTCGGGGGCGGTCTCACGAATCGTGACATTTGTAACCGGGATGGGCAGACTGCGCCGGTCATCAATTACAACACGCAATTTTGCCCATGCGCCAGGTGCAAACTCGATGTCTGTTTTGGCTGCACCAGGTTGGCGGAATATAGGTTGGTTACGCGTAATCTCTTCCCGATGTACACCGTCTTTGGACCCTTCGACCCTGACAGACTTTATGAACTGTTCCGCTGGTGTCTCGACTGCAACCTTGTCAACCGGGCGTTGCGTGCGGGTCTCGACCGTGAGCACTGTTTCATCACTGCTAATTGCCACCTGGAGGTTTTCTGCCGGCACAACCTTTGGTTGCACCTGCGCAGGTCGTTCGATCCGGAACGGCACTTCGCGGCCTTCGGCATCGAATATGCGCAGGTCTGACAGATCAGGCCGTGCGGCATCCAGCGTTTCCAACGGTATGCCGATTTTGACCAGGCCAGTCTCGGCAATTTCAATTGTCTGGTAATACTTCCAATCAGCCGGGAGCGACACCGCAAAAGCCGCGTTGCAAACTGCGATTGCAAGGGTTGTCAGAGCAGTTGATTTCATTGTTGGTCTGATTGTTGGCGTTCTGTTTTTGGAAAGATATGGCGCTGGTACAGGTATGAAACCGAGATCAACACCAGGGCAAGACCGATTAGCGAGCCGATGCGGTACAGCCCGCCCAGATTCCACAGATCATGTAAAAACAGTTTGAGCAACGTGAGGATGAGCAAACCAAGGCCGGCGAACCGCGCGCCGCGTATGTTGCGCAGAATCCCGACCAGCAACACAACAAACGCGTATGCACCCCATGCAAGTGAGTATGTCATGTCACGCGCAAAGTCACCCGAAAACTTGAACGTGATGGTTGTGCCGGTGCTGAAATAGTCGGCTATCTGGATGTTTACAAGCAAAAATCCGAGCACGCCACCCAGCCCAGCCAGTACCGCGCGAATGTTCAGCCGCCCGATCGTGTTGTGCGGCTCCGACAACAAACGCGCCCCTGCAAAAAGGCAAATGGTAACAATTCCATACGCGTATAGGTACCAGTTCAACACCGGCGTTGGCGTGCGCGGGTGATATTCGAGCACCGCCGGATTAAGCGCAAGCCGCACAAAAGCCGTCACGAGCAGCGCTGCACCCAGGTATTTGAGGCCGTTGTGCGGTACACGATGGAACAACCACAACAGCCCAACGCCTTCGAGCGCCCAGCCGATTGTGATCCATTGTTTCTCGAACTGGATCGGGAAGATGAGCGTGATGAAAAACAATGCCACACCACCGAACAGCGCAAGCTGCGTATTGCGCCAGGGCGCGTCAGCAGCGAGCGTTTTGACCAGATGAACCAGGGCCAACAGTGACGGCAGCGCAAACAGTGCCGGTATCACCCCCATGAAATTGTTCGGGTACGCCAGTTTCACCAGCCAATAGACGAGGTAAAACTGTCCCGGCCCTACCAGTGCCGACGTCAGCCACGGCCCAAGCCGATGTTGAACATGTTTCTTGAAAATGAACGGGAACAGCCCAAACACGAAGTAGAACCCCACGTACCACGTCAAGGACGTCAAAGCATTGTCAGCGTCTACGTGGCGTGTGTGCCAGACCGCCTCAAGCATCACAGTGCCGATTAATCCTGCCAAGCTGACCCAATCAGCCTGATAAAATCGGACCAGGCCAAGCAGCAACACAACCATGAGCGCTGCAAGACCAAACACGGGCGACGGGTCTGTTAACGGCAGTCGCAGCGTAAGTAACGTAAGCAGCACAAAGGGCAACATGGCGGATGTTGCGGGTATCAGCGCCTGCGCAACTGTGGGTGGCAACCGGAACTGGGGCGGCGCTGGGAACCACGATTTAGGCTTTGCGCCTTGCGATTGGGCTGTAGCGGGGTGCATCCGTCGTGCCACAAAAATCCCAACCACAAAAAACAACAACGCCGTTGCGCCGATTATGCACAATACCTCGGGCAACCCAGCAAGTGTGGCCGGCATTTTGAGTGTCCAAAATGCTGTGGCCAACCCTGTGAGCAGCAAGACTGAGATGATTGCAAGTGCAGATGCTGTCAGAAACGCAATCGCAACAGCGAGAATGTCGATTGCCAAGATGGTCGGCCAGATTAGCAGCGTAAGATCGGCAAGCTCAAACATCGGCAGCATCAGCAGCAGCAGCGCAAGCGGCGCAAAAACATGCGCCCAACCAACTGTTCGACCAGAGGGGTTAAGGCGCTCGAGTACAACCGGGAACACGGCATGCACTATGCCGAACAGCAGATAAGCGCCCAGTGCCAAGTTCAGAGCCGCTGGCCGAAGGAAATTCGATGTCCAGTAGATGAGCTGGAAAAACACAAGCCCACCTGCCAGCAGATGTATCATGCGCAGCTCGCGCTGAACAGCCGCCAGTACCAGTAACGCAACGTCTGCGCCAAAGACCAAAACGAAGAACAACACCGGTCTTGAAACGACGGCTGTGAACGGCTCGATTTGAACGTATAACCCGAATGCATGCGCGGCCAGCGGAAGAATTATGGCCGACAGGGTCAAAAGCCTGTTCGTGAGCTGTAAGTGGTGGGCGATTACGGCAGCGGCAGTGAATAACGCAGGAAACACAAGGAAAACCGCAGTCGCAACGGGCATTTTGTCGGCCACGAAAAACCTGTGCACCCAGCCGAACTGCATTGCGACAGTGGCGAGCGCACCAAGGAAAGTCATGTAATTCCAGCGTTTGTTCAGTGCCACGGCCAGTAACCCAATGTCAAGCAGCGCAATGTATCCGAACAGACCGAAGGGCTGGTCTTCGCCGGTTGAAAGCAACGGGGGCGTCAGAAACCCGCCCAGCAACCCCAGAATCGCAACCACGGGTGCATCAAGACGCACAGCAAGCAGAAACGCCGTGACCGTGACCAGAACCATCAGCAGAAAAGCAGCAGCATTCGGGATGAAATGGTAGAACGCGCACGATGCAAATATGTCCGCGTAAAGAACCACCACGCCGGATGCAATGAATGCCTGTGCAAGAGCATTGTAGCGTTGGCGTGGAATGCGTAATCCGGTCACAAGTAGGCCGATGCCCGTGACAAACCCCATTGCAACCCTGACAGGTGGTGTGATCAAACCGCGGTCGAATGACCATTTGAGGAAAAATCCGACCCCGAGAAACAGTGCCAGACCGGCTGCCCACGCAAACAGTTTTACGCCGAGGAACTGTTCCCAGTTAAGCGGCGCCCAGAAAGGTTTTGAAACCGGTTCTGTCGGAGCGCGGTCCTTGGGCGCAGTGGACAGTTTCTGCTCGGGCGGTTGTTGCACGGCCTGGCTGATCTTTTCAAGCAACTGCTCTGCATGTGCAACAGGCGGTTGCGTTTGAGTTGGTTGTTGCTCGAGCGCGATCTGGGCTGATGCGGCACGGGGTGTTGCTGGAACACGCGCAGATTCGATTGATTCAGGTTCAGCACGTGAAACCGGCTGCGCTGACTGGGGAACAGATGGAGTGGTTGATGCAGTGTCAATGCGCCTTCTTAACTCGAGCAGTTCCTTTTCGAGATTTGCAATACGGTTGAGCAGATCTTGCGCGCTGTTGGCCACCGCTTTGGCGCGTTTGTGTGCCAGGCCGGCCAAGATAAGCGAAACTATTGGCAACGCGACAATGGCAGCTGCTACAGCAATGATAATGATGGCAATCAAATCGCCCATGAGCGCGTTAGAGCTTGCCCTGCACTGTGCGGTTATCTGAATTGTATGTCGGCTGAAGCATGTCTGCCTGTGTGATTGATCCCTGCCTCTGTCACATCATCAACCGGGTCCATAGACCGTGTTGGCGTTGGCACAAAGCACGACTGTCTTTCTACTCAGCCCACGCCAAACATGCCAAATACCGTCCTAGTTACCGGCCCATTTGCCAACCGCATTACATTGCACTTTTCGTCTGCGCATGGCTTTGGCAGTCGCGCACTCGGAATCATAACTGGCCTTCCCGAGTCACGGCCCGGAATTTGCAAGTGCCCGAATTGGCGAGGGCTGACTTCTCAATTCCCCTCGCCTGCTTTACCCATACCAAGAGCCAAGCCAAACAGGCAACACCAATCGCAAGGTTTTGCACTATGGCTGTGCCGCAGGCAGGTGACCCGGGAGGTTCGTCCTGCAATCGCGGGATGCGCCACCATGGTTTTCTCGTGCCACCAGCAGGCTGTTGAAAGAGCGCTGTTTTGGAAAACCAATCCTCGGAAACATTGGCGTTTTTGTATGTTTTTTCCTCCGAAAATGACTTTTCAACACCCTGCTAGCTTGCGAAATATCCGTGTTAGAGTAGTCCCCATTCACTTTGTTTTCTTTGTGTCTTTGCGTTTCAACTCCGGTCCCTAATGATGCAGACGCGCAACGGCGCGCTTGTTAAGCTCGGACACGTCGGGCCATGTGTCCCTCCACAGAATATGAAAGCGCGAGGGTAGCTCGCCAACGTTCCAAGCTTTTTCCCGTCTCTGCGGGTTTGGTTTTTCGGCTGGAGCGCCGGGATGGTCATGGCGGAGCATGGCAATACGCGAATCGTTTCTTCTGCGGCAAGATACCGGCGGCGCGCGGGGTTCATGTAACCAAACACCGCCTCTGATTCTCTGCGGTGAAGAATTGGACGAGATGTATTTGGCGTGGGCGTGCGTGTCCCGCGCTTTTGGTCGGAGCAACGTGTCGTCCCGGCAAAAAAGCGGTCTCGTGTTGCGGAAATTCTGGCAGCATGCCCATACGGAGCGACGTTCGTAGAGCGCCGCTACAATGTCAACGCGTTATGTGGCGGCGTTCCCCAAATGCAGTCCATTTTTCCTCAGCCCGGTCCAGTACCACCGTCTGCCAACCGCGTGACCGTTGTGATCGGCAGTTCCGACAAAGTCGAACTCTTCATGTGAACTAACCCGTTAATGCTTTCGTCAAAACCTGATCCCTGGTAGGGCGGGCAGTCCTCTGCCCGCCGCATCCGCGATCAACAGCGTGTTTCAAACACCAACACCAGCGCGTCGTACTCGCGCTCGTAAGCGCGCGGAAAACCAGACTCAAGCCGAAAGACTGAGGTCTACACGACATATTCAAGTGCCGCATCCCCCACATACGGGAGCGGGCCCCCGCCAAAAAACGTCATAATGGAAAGGTGTGGCGGGCAGTCCTCTGGGCGCGGGACGTTTGCGAGCGTACGGATAGCGGCGCGCAGTGGACTGCGCGCCCTACCTTACTCGCTGCGCCGCCGCGTCGCTGGGGTGAAGAATCGGATGACAGTCCCGCAAATACGGTACCGCCTCCACAGGATTACGTGCGGGAACTGACGACAAAGATTGTGTCCCAGGTGAGACACAAAAATTGTACCGGTTTTGTGGACTGTTCGTCGGGCATTTGGCCGATACTCGGTGTGTCAGCGGTTTGGTTTTGCGTCTCAACCCCGCGAAATCCGGGCAGGTGCATTCCAATTGTAACGCCTTTGGATAGCCGGTTCCATATTCTCCACAAATCCATCCGTTTGAAACCGAACCTGTCACAGGTCGAGGTTGAACTCGACCCTCCAGGGCTGCCGAATCAATTGAAAAAAGTAGGGCGGGCAGCCCACTGCCCGCCGAAGGTTTTCGGGCGTATGGATAGCGGCGCGCAGTCCCGTCCCGCATCTTAGGCGGGACGGGACGCGCCCTACCTACTCTCTGCGCCTCCGCGTCTCCGCGGTGAAGAATTGGACCAGAACTTTTGGAGTGCGGCGGCGGAGCGAACGTCAGCAAGCGCTGACACCGCTTTGGACCCGGTTGGAGGGACGACTTCCACGTCGTCCCGAGTTTAGTTCTGCGCCCCCGGAGGGGCGCGCGCCGTTGCAACCGCATTCCTGCGCCGCCGATTCCGCAGCGCTTTATAAGCGTGACTCTGCAAAGCGCACTGCTAGCGGCGGTTCCACCCTTTTATCCCGACTCCGGCTAACGTGACCGGTTTCATTTGTGGAGGGCGATATGTCGCCCCAGACCAAAGCGCGGAGACGTCTGTGCACTGCAGGATGGGCTAATCCAGGTTACTTCGCAAAATGCAGCGTTACAGTGTTGCGCGGCACGAGTTCAAGTCGAACCAACTCGGCGACGGCTGTGCGGTTACCGAAGTCAGGCTTCGCTTCATGGGCGAGGTAAATTGGTGCGTCTTTCTGCAGTGGTAAAATTGCAATGCGCAGGTCACCGGTTAGAATTTCGGGTGCGTGCCTGCGCAGGCCGATTTCCCACGCATTGCCATTGTAAAAATCGTCCGTGAGCAGTTTACCGTTCAAGGTTGCGCGTGCAACGTCGCCAACATAATGCACGCGCAGAATAGGGTCGGTGCTCAAATCTATCTTTTTAGGCAACGTCACCTGCCAAACTGCGGCTTGGTCGAAGTCCGCATCTTCAGGTGCAGCGGCAACGGGCTGGTTGATCTTGCCGAGTTGAATTTTGCGGGGCGGGCCAGCGGGTTGTACAAGCGTGAAGTTGGCATCGAGCTTTGGCACACCTCTGATGGTCGGCGTAAATTTACAGAAGATACCGTCCGGTTGACCGGTGAGTTTGCGGTTGGCGTGCTGCAACGAAATTTCACACGGGAAGATGCTTAGCGCCAGATCGGTGCAGTTTGTGGATGTTAACCGGATTTGCATTCCGTCAACCACAAGCGATGCCTTTGTGAGGAAAAGTCGGTTTTGGCCGAGCCATTCAACCTGGTACAGGCCGAGCGAATCCTCTTCAGAAAGCAAAACGATGCGAACGACACCACCAGTACTGCGGCTTGAAACCATGATTGCGGCATCGCGTGAAGGGCGGACATCACGCACAATGCATACATCCTCTCTGTTTTCCACTTTGCCGGATGCAGTTTTGAGCGACCGTGCCGCACCCCCGATCACAAATGTTGCAGGCGCACCGCGCGTTTCAGCGAACACAACCGTTTGTGTTTGGCGTTCATTAATGGCGCAGAGCGGTTGTGCGGTTGCCCAGATAAGTTTCACCCCGTGAGCAAGCTCGAGGTTAAACGGCCAAATAAATCTGCTGCCGCCGGGCACGGCCACGGGTTTGTCAGGAAAAAGAACTGTGCTATCGGGCAGGTTTATGCCGAATTGCACATTCGGTTTGGTCGGCAGTTGACACAGTCGTTCGTAGTTGTTCACGAAAACGAACCCGCTTTTACCGTCGGAGCGGACACACCAACGCAACGTGTTTGTGTCGTGCTTTCCAGTGGGGCGATTATCCGGCAACCATGTGGGCATGCGGGCAATTAACGTGCCGAAGTTGTGCATGAACAAATGCAGGCGCCGCAACAGATGATACTGTGGTCTGACCTGGCCGTATTCGCCAAGTGCAGTCTGGAAATCGTAACTTTTGACCGGCAGATCGTTCCAGTAGCCTGTTGCTTGTGACTCTTGCAATGAGGTGAGTTTACCGTCTGGATTAACCCCGCCGTGGTACATGTAATAGCCGAGCAAAGTGCTGCCCGAGCCGAGCTTAACCAGAGTGATTGCCTCGGCATCTGCAGGATAAAAGAGCACGCGCCGATGATAACTGTTCATCATGCCCGGCCCGATTTCACAGGTAAGGTATGGATAGCGCACGATATCAGGTGTGTCTTTGGCATCTGCGCGTCCGAGAATTTCATTTGCGATGTTTGCATCTGTGCGTTGGAGGGAGAAATGGAACCCTGCCCAGTACCGACCCGGCATAGGCGTCAATTCACGGTCCCAGAACCCTTCGGCGTACACGCCGTACAACGGCAAAATCTCGCCAAATGGCATCGGCGTGGATAACGCAGGCCAGCCTGTTCGGGTGTAAAGCGGGACATCTAGGCCGACTTCGCGTGCAATACGCTTAAGCGCAAGCAGGTGTTCGGCTGGCCCGCGATATTCGTTCTCGAGCTGTATTCCGATGACCGGGCCACCGTCTTTCCAGAGCAGACCGGTCAGTTGCTCAGCAATCTTGCCGTACAAGGTCCGTACCCTGGCCAGATAGTTCGTGTCGTTTGAACGCAACTTCCAACCCTTTTGCACCAGCCAGTCTGGGAACCCGCCATTGCGCACCTCGCCATGAGACCATGGCCCGCACCGCACCAGCACGTTAAGCCCAAGCTCATTGCACAACTCGACAAACCTGCGCAAGTTGCGCCGACCCGACCAATCCCACCGCCCCTCGATTTCCTCGTGATGAATCCAGAAAACGTATGTGGCAACGATGTCAATCCCGCCGGCCTTTATCTTAAGCAGTTCGTCACGCCACTCTGTCTCCGGATACCGCGCGTAATGGAACTCGCCCATCACCGGTGTCCAACGTTGGCCGTTCAAAAGCAGGCTGTAACTGTCAATCGCAAGCGTTGTTCCGTCGGGTCGTCTTGCCTGGCCCATGTGAAAGTTCGTTTCCACCCCTGTTGGCATTCCTACGGTAACGGCCAATGGCGTCGCCCCACAAACGGTAAACGTGCCAAACAAGGCAGAGATAATCACGCTCGATATTACAAAGCTCTGTTTCATTAGTTTCGTACTAGGAATTAGTTGCCGGCCTGAGCCGGATCTGGTCGGGCGTTTGGCGCATTTTGCAAATCGAGTATGAAAATTCCATGGCCAACCCCAGCCTCGTCTGCAGACCTGGCGAGTTGGAATGCAATGAACCTGCCGTCGTCACTCACAACCGGATTTGACGCTTTGTAACCCTTGAAATCGGAAAAGTACGTCAGCCGTTCCGTGTATCCACCTCCGTGCATGCGCAGTTTCCAGATGTCAACATGGCCGGGGCCGAGCCGGTTCTGAGCGTCGCACTCGACGAGGGTAAACTTGCCGTCTGGGAAAATGCCCTCCGGTTCGTCGTATTGGCCGGGAGCATTTGAGATGTTTCGGATCTGTCTGGTTTTCAAATCAACCACGCATACTTCGGTCCCTTGATAGCCATAGGCTGAAAATGTCAACTGTTCCTCAGCAGGCGGTACGAAATTCTGTGTCTCGAGTGTGCATTTGAATGGCAGGTCGCGGCTGTCAATCACAAGACGTTGGTTGACCAGCTTAGGCACACCGTTTTCATACTCGACATCGGCTTCGTAGATGCGCGATGTATCGTTCGGCAGTTCGTCCGGGTATTGCGCCGACACGTGCGTCCAGGCAATGTGCATACGTTTCCGTGACACAGCCGGGCCTTCGGAACATTTTGTGCCTAGGCACACCGCAGGTTTGGTACGACTTTTGTCCAGCACCCACAACCAACATTGGATGCGCGCATCACGGCGGTTGAGTGGGTCGAACTTCTGTGGGCCGGATAACAAAATGTCGCCGTTAGCAAGGTAAAGTGCGCGTGTGTAGCCGTGATGCGGGTAATGATGCGTTACGGGCCGGATGATGCCGGTTGCGACCTCGACCTCGAACACGTCGCCAAAGGTCTTTTCGACGAACAAAATGCGTTTGCCGTCGTGCGACCAATCTGCGCGTTCACCGAACCAGGTAAGCCGTTTGATGTGGGGCGGCAAGTTGTCAGCCGGGTTTGCGGTTGCGGATGCGGTCTGGCCGAAGCAACATGCTGAACACAGACCGAGCACCGCGCTCAAAAACAGACCAAATCCAGTTCGCATACCCGGCGACATTCAAACCCAGTTTGTGTTATTGCACAAGCCCGGTCTGGGTCGTCTTGGGCTGAACGACCCGCCGTGTTCCAAAGAATTTAATCGCATCAAGACGTGCAGGCTGCAATAATTTGCGAGGCATGAAGTCCATGACAGGTTACGGCCGTGGCGAATGCGCCCGGGACGGGTACAAGGTAACAGTCGAGTTAAGCTCGGTGAATCGTAAACAGGCCGAGGTCACAGTTACGCTGCCGCGCGAGCTTGAGGTGCTAGAAGCAAGGGTGCGCGACACGATCAACCGCTACATTTCGCGCGGCCGGCTTACGGCACGAATCACGCTGCACACACCGACCGGCAGGGTTTACGCGCGAACGCATCTTAACAAGGAGATTGCGCGTGTTTATGCAGATGAATTGCGAAAGCTTGCGCGCGAGCTTGGCCTGCCCGGCACTGTTACGTTGGACCACCTGGTACGTGCACCGGGTGTCTTCCAGACAACTGACGAGCTTGGCAATGCAGACTATTTTTGGCCTGCGGTGTCACGCGCACTGCGCACTGCGCTGGTTGGGCTCGTCGAGATGCGCAAACGCGAAGGCGCACATCTGGCGCGTGATCTGGCGAGTCGGCTTGCCGCAATGCGCAGGTTCACGGCCAATATTCAGCGGCGTGCACCACGTGCTTCAGCACGGTACAGGCAACAGTTGCTTGGCCGGATCAAGTCTGCCGGTCTGGGCGCACTTGCCCGGGATGACCGGTTGCTCAAGGAGGTGGTTTTATTCGCCGACAGATGCGATATATCCGAGGAATTAACCCGGCTGCAGAGTCATTTCAGGCAAATTGAAAACTGTCTGAAGTCGAAAGCGGCTGTGGGGCGGATGCTAGATTTCCTTGCGCAAGAGATAAATCGCGAGGTCAACACAATCAGTGCCAAGGCAAACGACACGATCATTGTGCGCGAGGTGGTCAAGCTCAGAGCTGAGCTGGATAAATTCCGCGAACAAGCGCAGAATGTAGAGTGACACCGCACATAGCTTGGATGAACCGGAGTGAACCACTGTTAATAGTGATTTCGGCGCCGTCAGGTGGCGGCAAAACCACTCTGTGCAAACAGTTGCTTGCTGCGAGACCGGGCGTCACACGGGCAATCACGTGCACAACACGACCGCCAAGACCCGGCGAACGCGACGGTGTTGATTACTACTTTCTCGATGAAACAACTTTCGCACGCCGGTTACAGGCCGACGAATTCATCGAGCACGCCACCGTGTACGGTTACAGATACGGCGTGTTGAAAGCAGAGCTGCTAGGCAAGCTCAACCAGGGCAACGACGTTTTGTTGCAAGTGGACGTGCAAGGTGCAGCAACAATTCGTGCCAAGGCACGGCTCGAGCCGCAGTTAAATCGTGCCATTGTAACGGTGTTTCTCACGCCGCCCACACTTGCAGAACTCGAGCGACGCCTGCGCACCCGCGGACAGGACACACTAGAAGTTATCCAGAGACGACTCGGTGTTGCACGAGCTGAGATAGCCTGCTGGCGCGAGTTCGATTACCTGCTGATCAGTGCCAGTCCAGAGGAAGATTTGCGTCGGGTACTGGCAATTATTGAAGCTGAAAAAATGCGCACAAGCCGCGCGCAGCCGCCCGAGTTTTAGCGGGGCAGCCGGTGTATTAAATTTTTCCGGCGCGTGAACGATGTAAATGCAAATGCAAACCTTCAAATGAACGCGACCAAGACAATTGTTTTGGGTGTAACAGGGTCAATCGCGGCTTACAAGGCGGTTGATCTAGCGAGCGAACTTACAAAGGCCCGGTGCAATGTGCACGTCGTGCTTACGGCCGATGCACAGCGGTTCATTACACCGGTTTGTTTTCAGACGCTCTCGCGGAACCCGGTCGTAACAGACCTGTATGACACGGTTTTGGGGTGGGAACCTGTGCACATCAAGCTTGCCGATGCAGCCGACCTATTGTTGATTGCGCCTGCAACTGCAAATGTAATAGCGAAACTCGCGCATGGCATCGCAGATGATGCATTGACGTGCATTGCACTTGCGCTTAATCCGGCAGCCAAACTCGTTGTTGCGCCGGCAATGAACGGGAAGATGTGGTTGCACCCCGCCACGCAGGCGAATGTTGCACTGCTTAAAAAACGCGGAGCGCAATTCATCGGGCCGGCCAAGGGTTTGCTTGCGTGCGGTTACGAAGGGTTGGGCCGGCTCTGGCCCGTTGAAGAGATCGTCAAGCATGTGGTTGCGCTGTTGGGCAAGAACTCCGGCCGGCGCAACCTGCCAAAGTCAGTTGAATGAAATTGTCCTGGTGGCAGTTTTTGAAGCAGTCGCTTGCGCCGCCGCAGTATCGGCTGGCAACTGCCGAACGCGCACGCCGGATTTTGGCAATGCAACGTAATATTGTCATGCCGGTCAGGGCGGCTGCAATCGGCCTTGCGTTTTATTATCTATTTTACCTGCCGTGGACCGAAATACCCACGCCGCGCGCAGCCGTACTTGAGACTGCACAAAATCTGTTCATGCCGTATGTGTTGCTGACTGTTGGTCTGGCGGCACCGATGTTTGTGGTACGCAAGTTCCCACCCGGATTGGTGCAGTGGTTCGTGTTCACGATTGGTCTGTTGGACGGTGCATTGCTAGGGGTCCTGACATTGTTCACCGGCGGGTTTCAGAGCACGTTGTTTTGGTGTTTTGCAGGGTTGATCTTCGTCAATGCACTCAGCATACCCGCCGCTACGCCGCAGATAGCGCTTAACCTACTGTTGAGCGGGTTTTACATGGCTGCAGGATTGTTGGACATGACATTGACCGAGACGGAAATTTTCCTGCCAAGCATGCCGCGGCGCAGGATTGCAACAACCACAAGAGCAACGGAAAGCGCGCCTGCTGATGCTGCAACCGATTCCACAAACAGGCCGGCACGAATTGTTGTTGTGGTGAGCTACCCTGAACCTGCTGTGCCTGAAAAACCGACTGAGCCTGTAGTATTGCGTTTGACGATCTTGTGGCTATTGACCGCATGTGGTTACGGCCTGCAGTTGTTGTTTGAGAGACAACGGCTCGCCCAGGCTGAACAGCAGGAGCTGTCAATGCGCCAAGCCGAGTTAAAATCGGCTGGCCGGCTCGCAGCCGAGGTAGCACATCGGCTAAAAAACCCACTAGCCATCATCAACAACGCAGTTTATTCACTCCGCAAATCGCTGCGCAACGGCAGACCAGACACCGAACAACAACTCCAGATCATCGAAGAAGAAATCGCGCGCTCCGACAGGATATTGACCGAGCTGGTCGGTTACGCCGAGCTGAGCGATGGCCGTGTTGAAAAGCTGGTTGTGCCCGAGGAAATAGACCGTGCAATTGACCAGGTATTCCCACCAAATTCAGATTGGCCGGTCAAAGTCAATCGCCATTACGAACCCGATTTGCCACCTGTATGGATGGTGCGTCGGCACTTGAACGAGGTACTCGTTAACCTTTTGCAAAATGCGCGCGAGGCGATGCAAAACGGTGGAAACGTGTTTGTAACTGCAAAGCTGCGCGACGACGAAACAATCGAGATCACAGTCCGCGACGAAGGCCCGGGTATTCCACCTGATAAGCTCGAAAAGGTGTTTGACGCATACTACACCACCAAACCCAAGGGCAGTGGCCTCGGCTTGGCAATCGTAAAGCATAACGTCGAGCTCTACGATGGCGCTGTGCGGGCCGAATCAGTGCCCGGCAAAGGCGCCACATTCATTGTTACGCTGCCTGCTCGAGTCAGCCCAAAAACAACCCAATGAACGCCGGCACAATGGCCCCTAACCGAAACGGCACGTACACGAGTTTTGCGACGCGGTGCTCTGGCCGTGCTTGCGTGCCGGGTGGCTCAGCCGCAAAATCCTGTTGAACAATGAGCACGCTGTTACCCCCAATTCTCGTCGTTGATGACGAAAAAAACATGCGGGTGTCGCTCGAGAAAATGCTCAGCGACGAAGGCTACGCTGTTCGCGCAGTTGACTCTGCCGAGGCGGGTCTGGCGCTGCTCGAACACGAAGAGTTTTTCCTTGTGATAACAGATGCGCGCCTGGGCGGGATGAGCGGATACGATTTCCTTGCCAAGATAAAACTGCAATGGCCGCAGTTGCCGGTGTTGATGATCACAGCATACGCCACCCCGAAGCAGGCTGTTGAAGCCATCAAGGCCGGTGCAATTGATTATCTGCCCAAACCGTTTGCGCCTGAGGAACTTCTTCATGCAGTTGGCCGGTGCGCAGAACGACATCGGTTGCTGCAAGAAAATGTCGCCTTAAAAGCCCGTGCAATCGAGCTTTACCAGCTCGAGCAAATAAT
>Ga0272448_1004778_pt1 | contig 15285 bp, 13 predicted proteins | sample YNPCB0191_FD_202220 | JGI IMG/M metagenome (GOLD analysis project Ga0272448, IMG submission 202220) | Hot spring sediment microbial communities from Yellowstone National Park, WY, United States - YNP-CB-019-1 | ecosystem: Environmental > Aquatic > Thermal springs > Hot (42-90C) > Sediment...
TGTCTCCTGGGGGTGGGATTGTTGTTCAACCAAGCCATACCCCAGGACACCACCGACCAAACCTAAATCAACTTAACTAAAACGATTTTTTTCCTCACCACCCAAATGGCTAAACTTCAGGGGAGTGGCGGTGCATATGGTTGTTACCGGCTCTCGACTATAAGATCTGCTGCCCCCTCTACCTCTGGGAGAGGGGCTGGGGGGTGAGGGAAAATGCGCTCTACAAAGGAGGCCTTATCATGTTGCGCTGGTTCAGCTTATTGCTATTGCTTACCTCTGCCGTTGCCTGTCTGGCGGCGAACACCACGGTGGTGATGAACGGGAAGACGGTGAATGTGCCGGTGGTGCTGGTGGACGGCAAGGCATATCTTGATGCAGCGGCGCTGATGAAGCTGCTGGGCGGGTCGGCCTCCTTCAATGTCGCCGCCAACAAGGTGACCCTGTCCACCCGGGCAGGAGCCGGGCCGGCTGTCGAGCTGGCGGGAAATAACGGCCACCCGGGCAGCACCTATGTGGTGGGCAAAAGTTCCCCGGTCTACTTCTGCCTGAACAGCGCCGAGTATACCACGCAGCCGCTGATCATCGGTACCACGCTCTACGCGCCGAAAGCGGACGAGAAGCTGCTACTGCTACGCTTCACCCTGCAGAACCCGCAGCAGGCCGACCTGTTCGTCCGCTGGGATTCGCTGTTGCGCCTCACCGCGGTGGATGCCATGAACGTCAATCATGCGGCAGACCAGAACTGGGGGGATGCCGAGAGCCATGAGCCGGTGGAGATGTCGCTGAAGCCGGCGCAGAAGCTCGACGTTTACACTGCCATCACCGTGCCGGCGAAGGGCATTGTCCCGAAGCTGATGGTGCAATCGGTGGTCGAGGGCGATGGCCCGGTGCTCCGCTATGACCTGCACGGCGTGGTCACCCCGTTGCCCGCGCCTATCGCCGACCCGGCCGACCCCACCGGCGCCACCGCCCGCCCCACCGTGCCCGCCCAGGTCGGCACCGCCTATCCCTACGGCAATTTCGCGGTGACGGTGGAATCGATCACCACCACCACCGACGCGCTGGACGGCGATCCTCCTGCGGAGGATGGCAGCTACCTGGCGGTCACCCTGCGCATGAAAAACTGCTCCCCCATCGAGACCCTCGCGCGCTGGGACACCTTCACCCCGCATTGCACCAGCACCGACGGTGAGGAGTTGAAATTCCACCCCGCCCTGCTCTTCGCCAGCACCAACCGCCCCATCGAGCAAAACCTGAAACCCGACCAGGAAGTCCTCGCCCGCATCTATTTCGAAGTGCCGAACGGCGTAACGGCAAAGACACTGGTGCTGAAGGAAGGGGATGGACGAGGCTATAAATTTACGATCACGCGCTGACGTGGCACGCCACGTGGCACGGCCATCCTGGCCGTGAGTCGCCTGGGCTTCCAGCCCAGGCCGTATCTATCACGCGCCTTGGCTGGAAGCCAAGGCGACGCACGGGCTGGAAGCCCGTGCCACGTGGAAGCCCGTGCCACATGCGCCGTAAAATTATCGCCCGCGTGTATGATATCCAGCAGCCAACGCCCGCCCCATCGTCGCATATAATATCAAGCAAATGGGCGATGTGCACGGCGAGGTGGGGCGATGAGGCGGCACCCGTTTTTCAACGGCAGCATCCGGCGAATCCTGTTGATCCTGCTGTTGATTGCGCTTGTCCCGGTCGTGCTCATCCAGATCCTCATCTATTACTACCTGTATCGCTCCCGGCTGGCGCTGGAGTCCCAAGCGAACCTGGAAGTCGCGCGCGGGCTGGCGCAGACCTTTGAGGGGTATCTCCGCGATGTGCAGCGCGACGAGGAGGCGATCGGCTTGACACTCTCGACGTCGCTGCTGAACAAGCCGCAGGAGATAAAGCGGTATCTCATTGTCAACGCGCGGGAATATCCGAATATCGATGCGTTCGTGTGGATCGACCCGCAGGGGAATGTGCAGGGGACCGGGGATCCATCCCTGGTGGGGCTGGCGCTGGCGAACCTCTCGTTTTACCAGCAGATTATCAGCGGACAACCGTCGGCAGTCAGCGACCTCATCACGCCGGCCGACAAGAAGCCCTTCTTCCTCATCGCGCGGGGGTTCCGTGATGAGGCCGGCATACTGCAAGGCATTATCGTCGCTGTCGCTGACCCGAATCGCCTGGGAGGTGAGTTAACGGTCGCACGTACACAGGGAGGGACGCTCGCGCTCATCGACCGGCGCGGCTCGGTGGTGTACCGCAATCCTGTCCTGCCCGCCCTCGCCCCCGGTACACATATCCCGGAGGCCTCGGCGGCGATCAACCGCGCGCAAGCCGGACAGGAGACCGTCGGTGTCGTCGTATCGCCGGTCGATCACCAGCGCCGGGTGGTGGCCACGACGCCTGTCCGCAGCATCGGGTGGGTGGTGCTGGCTACGCGTCCGGTCGCCGATGTCGCCACGCCAATCATCCGGGGGTTGTTGGCAGAGCTGACCCTGTTGCTGCTCATTTCCGCGCTGACCTTTGTCGTCGCCTTCCTCACCAGCCGTACCATCACCACCCCACTCCAGCGGCTGCAACGCCAGGCGCAAGCCATTGGCTCCGGTGATTTCACCCAGCACATTCAGGCAGAAGGCCCGGCGGAACTGCACAACCTGGCTATCAGCCTGCAGCAGATGGCCGATGAACTGCGCGAGCGCGAGGAAGAGCGCTTCATCTTTCTCCACACCATCACCCACGACCTGCGCACGCCGCTGGCGGCGGTGCGCGGGCACGCGGAGTTATTGGAAGATGAGATCGGTAATCCGGCCTATGCCGACGATCAGCGTGAAGGCGTGGAAGCCATCGTGCGCAGCATCGACCGCATGACGGACCTGATCAAGGATATCAGCGAAACGGCGCAGATCGCCGCGGGACGCCTCGAACTGGTGTGCCGGCCGGTGCCCCTGGCGCCCTTTGTGCATGAATTGCTGGAACGGTATCGCACCATCTGGAAGGTGCAGCGCATCCATCTCGACATCCCGGAGGATCTCCCACCGGTGCCGGCGGATGCCGCCCGCTTGGAGCGCATTCTGGTGAATCTGATCTCCAATGCGCTGAAATACTCCCCCGCCGATTCCCCGGTCACCGTTCACGCGGAACGGGTGGGCGCCGAGGTGATCATCTCGGTTGTCGATCACGGCGCCGGCATCCCCCCGGAGGAACAGCAACGCCTGTTCGAACCCTTCTTCCGCGCCCGTGGCACCCGGGCGAAAGAAGGCACCGGGCTGGGGTTGTATATCGTCGCGCAGTTAGTGAAAGCGCACGGCGGGCGCATCTGGGTGGAGAGCGTGCCGGGCATCGGCAGCGCGTTTTATGTCGCGCTGCCGATTGGAGAAGAGGCGTAAGCATCGTTGCACCGGCAACCTGAAAATGCAATAATAACAGCGAACGCGGAGGGAACGATGTGGAAGAAGAACACGACAAGTTAGCCAGCACCAGCTATTTCGATATCGAGAAAGTCGCGCGTCGTTATCACCTGGATAGCGGTACCGCTAGACGTTTACTTGCAGAGGCACGCGAGGAATTCGGCAACGATGAAATGATGGCCGAATTACATGCCCTCCGTGCCCTTCGGCGATTCGCGGCAGAGGAGCAGAAGAAAGCTTCGTGAGTATGAGCAAGCCAGGGTTATATCTTGATACTTCTGTCATCAGCGCCTTATTCGATGAACGGACACCTGGAACGAAAGGCGATGACTGAGGTTGCCTGGGCAAGGTTTCCGGAGTTTGAGGTATACATTTCCTCTCTTGTCATGGAGGAACTTGCCGAAGTGCGTGAACCCCTTGGTGGGATGATGCTCAATGCTGTTGCTACGTTTACGGTATTACCCATTACCCCGCAAGTTGAATTGCTGGCAAAGCAATATGTGCTACACAGTATTTTCCCTGATAAGTATTACGACGATGCGCTCCATGTGGCCATTGCCTCGGTTAATCAAATCGCCTATTTGCTCAGTTGGAACTTCAAACACCTGGTAAAAGTAAAAACACGGCGAATGGTTGCGCTGGCGAATACATTGTTGGATTATTCACCTGTTGAGATTATTGCTCCCCCCGAATTATGACTCTGGCGTGAACCCATATTCGCCTTATTCACCATCGCGTTATTCAAGGAAAGCACAACAATGGTTGAGTCAGTCAATAATTGGCATCTGCATGGTGTTATCATCCTCTGGACTTCCGCCGGCAAAATCGCAATTTCTTCGGATGGCATCTTACCGCTGATTCTGCAGGAAGCAAATCGCTGATTGATTTAAGAGATCGGATGGCCTCCAGCACAAATCCTGTCAAGCGCACAATTCCCTTGATGCAATCTCGGAACATGCCGTTAACCGGATTTACGCCAGCAGACTTCGTTTTTGCAGAGAAATGGAAACTGGCATACTCGCCAACCGAGCCTCCAGGCACCTGGGAAGCCGAGTATGTCGATGGCACATTTACGCTCATGCTCGGATCAGATTTCTTATCGAGGCTTCGCGCTGGGATTGTTGATGTCGGTGTGGGTAAAGGGGATTATTCCATTGGTCTGCGTAGAGGGACGGATGAAAAGCCGGAGGATATGGTTCTGGTGGTATGTTGAGCGGGAGAGAAGGAAAAGGCAATAGGACTAAAGTAAGGGGAAGCGCCTTCCGCTTCCACTCCCCTGCAGCCTCCCGACGAATCGGGAGGCTGCGGGATATCGTGTTACCACCTGGTGCCTTTGCTCCGTCCCGGCCCGCCCATGCCGGACGGTGGCGGCACATCCACCACGTCTTCCACGATGCCTTCCGGACCGACGACAACGTTGTGGGCCGTGCCGTTCACTTTCAACGAGACGGTCTGCCCCGGGATGTAGCCATGGATGCGCAGGCGCAGCAGGCCGCCATCCACGACTTTCGCCTGCAGGGAGATCTCACGATCGATGTAGGACAGATTGCGGATGATCACCGGGTGGTCGGTTTCCAGCCACACGCTGCCGTCGCGCTTCACCTGGATGCCTTTCGGACTGGAGGAGACGCTGTAGCGCGTGCCGTGCAGGTGGAAGCCGTTGATGGACATCTGTGCGCCGCACAGATTGCCGAAGCGCATGCCGTTCCATGGCTCCACGTCAATGAGCATGCCGACGCCCAGCGCGCTGAAGAGCATCCCTTCCGGGGCCAGCGGATCCTGCGCCAGGTCGTCACCGCGTCCGCTGATCGCATTGTAGCTGCCGAATACCTGGTGCTGCTTCCAGCTCTCGCTGATCAGCTTCAGCCCGGAGAGGGTGATCGTCTCCGCCCAATCATCCTTGCCGAAGTGCCGCAGCCCCTCGCAGATGAGGTAATTCATCAGCGGGGAGATGCGCCCGCGCCAGGGGAGTTGATCGCCAAACGCCGGGTCGCCGCTGCCCACCGTCGGCAGCACGAACTGCGTGTTGAATTCGAAGTTCAGGTGTTCATTCACCAGCCGCTGTACATGTGCCAGCGTGGGGATACGCCCGGGCAGCGCCAGCAGCGAGGTGATGCTCTGCGCCTCGGTGGGCAGCCCGTCCCAAGTGCGGCTGCGGAACTGTCCCAGGTCCTGATCCCAGAACCACAGGTTCATGCGGTCTGCCAGGTTGATGATCTCATTCTCCAGGTGCGTCGCCTGGTCCAGATCGTTCAATTGCAGCGCCATGCGCATCAGCGCGAAGGCATCCAGCGCCCACAGGCTGCACAGCCCCACGTCGTCCAACTGCATGATGCCGGTCTTCTCATCAATCGCCGCCGTTTCATACAGCGGGTGTCCGGGCATGCCGGTCTCGTCCGGGGACGCCCAGGAGAGCAGGTTGTTGTGATTCCCATCGCGGAAGTTGAGCCACCAGTCGTGCCAGCGCAGCAGGACGGGATAAGCGTCGTTGAGCAGGCTGGTATCGCCGGTCATCTGGAAGATCTTCCAGATAGAGTAGGCGGCCACCGGCGGGTTGGAGATGTCAGCGCGCACGCCTTCCGCGGTGGCCTCCGCGCCCAGAAGACTGCCGGAGACGAGATGCCGCAAGGCGGTCTTGCAGTTTTCGATGGCCAATCCCGGGTCGGCGAAGGCCACGCCGAGGGCCGTGAGGAATGCCTGCCAGTTGGGCAACACCCATTCTCCGCTGAGCTCAGCCACATGGCGTGACACAGTGAGGATCTCCCCGGTTTGCGGCAGCACAAAGGTGTTGGCGGCGAGCGTGGCTTCCATCGCCTCCAGCGGCGCACCCAGCAGTCCGCCGCCATGTGGCGTGGCCGCGCGCGCGATCTGTCGCTGGGTGTCGAGGAACGCGGTGATGTCGTCAGGCAGTCCGGTGCCTTGCGGGGCCACGGCCACCTCGGTATCCCCCACCTGCACCTGCCAGCCATCCTGGCTCCCGGCCACTTCCCAGTGCGCCTGCACCTGATCGCCTTTCACCTGGTTGATGCGGCAGGCCGCCACATCGCCCTGCCCCCCGCATTCGATCTCGATCTCGGCGTTGTCGGTGGCGATTACCAGGTGTGCCAGCGAGTGCCCGCCATCCACCGGCAGATAGTCTTCCACCGGCGTCCAGGCCGTCGGTACCACGGTTTGCCCGTCGCGATCCTGCAACACCAACTGGCAGCGCATCCCACTCGGCAAGTGCTCCCACACCGACACCGAAGCCGGGTCCCACGTCGTCCATCCCCATGCTGAGCTCATACACCCCTCCTATGCCGGCACACCCCACATCGAAAAATTCCGGTCATGCATTCCATTCCCACTCTCATACCCCCCATCACGCCTGCTGTGGCATTGATGTTGACCATGCTGAGATGGGCGTATGGTGGATGTGACAGACAAAGAGGAAAGTACACCGTTGCAGAGGCTTCAGCAGGTTCAACGGCGCTTTGAGAGATCACCTCGCTGTGAACAGGCAGTAAGATCGACGATATCTCTCATCGGGCAGGCTTAGCAATCCTTCTGTTAATCGGCAGGATATCCCCTCCCCATCACGAATAACATACTTATGCGCAACATAGGAAATGAGCGTCCACACTCACGCCGTCACGCTTTGATGATTGTTGCCGGCATCGGCATCGCGTTACTGCTCCCCTTCCTGCTGGGTCCGCTGGTGTATCTCGGCGTCGCGCTCGGATTACCGCCGCGCATTATTCCGCCGGCGGAATGGCTGGCGCCGCTGGTGGGCATCGCGGGCGGGGCGCTGCTGGTGGGGCGGGGGCACCGCGGGTGGCTGGCCGGGCTGTGGCTCGCTGCCGGCCTGGTGCTGCTGTGGGCGGTCACCTGGTGTATCATCATGGACGGCGGCAATCTGCTGCTCTGGGGACGTGAGGCATTGCCAAAGCTCACCGGGCTCCATCTCCTCGCCTGGGCGCTGGCACTGTGCACCGGGGCACTGGCCGGGCATGCGAGCAACCGGCTTGCGATGCGGCCACGGGGGATAGCGCAGGGGATTGGCGGGCTATGCTGCGTCTTTCTCTTCGTGCCGCTGATCACCGCGTGCTTCACCGCGCGGCCGGCCACGGGCACGCTGGCACCGGGAGTGACCGTGCGCCAGGAGCCGTTCACGCCGGACGGCACGGCGCTCACCCTGGTCACCGCCGACCTGGCGAAGAACCCCCGCCTGACTGTGGGCGTCTACGACTGCGACCTCGACGATGTCAATCCCGGTGATGACCACAATGCCACCTGGCTGCCCATGTCGCTGCCTTTCGCATTGCCGCGCATCCGCGCGCAGGCGCATCGGCAGGGGGAGACGGTGCTCTGCGCGTGCAACGGAGATTTTTTCTACAATCTCATCTGGCGCGGCTCGCACCTCGTGCCCATCGTGGTGAACGGGCAGGCCTATTATAACGTGCACGGGCTGTTCTCCCGCGAGCAGGACTGGCAACTGGGCTTCCGCCGGGAAGGGGGGCGGTTGCGCTTCGTGCTGGAGCATGACTTCTCCTGGCCGCGCTGGCAGACGGAGTTCGAAACCGCCCTCGGCGGCGTGCGCCCGCTGCGCGTGGCGGGGGAGTCGCTGGAGCTGAAACCCGGCAACGGCAACACGCGGCTGCGCTGCGCGCGCACCTCGCTCGGTTGGAGCGCCGACTCCTCGCACTGCTACCTGCTCATCGTGGAGGATCTGGACGGCGAAGGCCCCGGCATGATCCAGAAGAAGCGTGACCCCCAGCGGCAGACCGGTGGCTTCGACATGCGGCAGCTTCAGCAATACTGGGAGCGCCTGGGCGTGCCCAACGCGGTGGTCTTCGACGGCGGCGACTCCACCCAGTTCGTCTACCACGCCAACGGCGCCGACCACTTCCTGCACTCCGGCTACCTGCTTTCCACCACCCTGGGCTATCTCAACCAGCGCCCCATCCGCCTTTTCGCCCCCCTCCTCCCCCCGCAGTTCGATCATGTGGGGGTGATGAATTATCTGTATCTGGCGGAGAGGGATCGGTGATTGGTGATTAGTCCCGTTCCGATCACGAATCATTTATCACAAACCGACGCACTGCTCTTCCACCGCTGGCGAGATAGCTGTATACCAGTTAGAGAAATTATTGCGTTATAGCTCACAAAATAGTACACTATAGCTCAATAATTTGTGAGGTATAATCGTGGACGGCGGCTATTTCACCATCAAGCAGGAACTGCTGGCACGCTTACGCGAGCCGGCACCGGGTTATATCCAGATGCTCACCGGTCCTCGGCAGGTGGGGAAGACCACGCTGCTACTGGAGATTGCCGAGGCCATGGGAGAGCGGGCGATCTACCTGGCAGCCGATTCTCCGGAAGCGGCGCTGCCGGACTGGTGGCCGTATCGCTGGCAAGCGGCCTTGCAACTGGCACGGCGCGCGCCGGGGGTGCTGCTCATCGATGAAGTACACGGGCTGTCGGACTGGTCGCACCTGCTGAAGGTGGCGTACGATGAGATCAAGCGCGAGAAGCTGCCGTTGCAGATCGTCGTTTCCGGGTCCTCCTCGCTGCGGTTGGGCGGCGGCGCGCGGGAGAGTATGGCGGGACGCTTTGAGCGGCTGAATTTACGCCACTGGACGGCGCGCGATCTGGTGCAGGGGTTCGACTTTCCACCGGAGATCGCCGCGATGACTGCCGTCCGCTATGGCGCCTTTCCCGGCGGCGTCAGCCTGCTGGCCACCCCCGCGCGCTGGAAGGCGTTCGTACGCGATGCCATCATCGACCCGGCCATCGGCAATGACATCCTCATGATGCAGCCGGTGCGCCGCCCCGCGCTGCTCCGCCAGGTCTTTGCCATCTGCATCGCCCATCCGTGCGAGATCATCTCCCTGCAAAAGATCGCCGGTAGCCTCACCGACGCCGGCAACCTGGCCACCATCGCCGACTACCTGGCATTGCTCAACGATGCCTATCTGGTGGCCGCCCTACCGAAATTCGCCAGTTCGGAAGTCCGCCGCCGAGCCACCCCGCCCAAACTGGTGCCGCTCACCAACGCCTTCCTCGCCATCGCCAGCGACGCCCCGCCCCCCACCCCGGAGGCCGATCCCCAGCGCTGGGGCCACTGGCTGGAAAACGCCTGCCTCGCCCGCGCCTGCAACGACGACCACACGGTTACCTACTGGCGTGAGGAGAACTTGGAAGTGGACATGGTGGTCGAAGGTGAATCCGGCAAGTGGGCCATCGAAGTCAAAGGCGGCAGCTACACCTACCGCGACCTGCTCGGTCTCTGCGAATTTCGCCAGCGTAATCCGGAATACCGCCCGCTGGTCATCGGTGATGAAGCGCATCGGGACGTCGCAGAGAAGGCTGGGATCGACTTTGTGGATTGGCGGGGGTATTTGTTGGATGGGTTAGAGGGATTGGGGTAGGGAACGCCCTCCGTGGCGTTCCGGTTACCGTTGACCTGTCGGTGACCGGATAACGGCCATGCTGACCACGGATTGTATTGCCCGATCACCGACAGGTTAGCGTATCCAGGAACGCCACAGCGGGTCGTTCCCTACCCGTTAATCACTCACTCATCCTCCGCCGGCGGCTGCGCATTGCGGGCGGTTTGTTCTAACAGCTCCATCTGCAGGCGCTGAATTTCCACCAGCCGCGGCCAGTGTTCGAGGAGGAGTTGGTCGAGCTTGCGGTGGAGCATGCGGATCTCCGTTTCCGCGGCGAGGTTGACGTTGTAGTCGTGTTCGTCGCGCAAGCGGTCGCGGTCGTCCTGGCGGTTCTGGCTCATCATAATCAGCGGTGCCTCCAGCACGCTGATCCAGGACACCACTAGGTTGAGGAAAATGAAGGGATAGGGATCGAAGTGGAAGGTGAAGATGGCCAGCGAGTTGATCACCATCCAGATCGCCAGGAAGATGATGTTCGCGGTGAAGAACCCCCAACTCCCGACGAAATTCGTCACCGTATCGGCGATGTATTCCCCGGGCGTCCGGTGGCGTTTTAATACGGCATCGATATCCTTGTCGTTCGGATCACGCGCCGGCATGCCGTCATTGAGATCGTGCACTTCGCCTTGCATTTCCCCTGGTTCCGTCTCCAGCACATGGGCGGCGAAGGCGTTGCGGCATTGCGCCAGGCATGTCGCACAGATCTGGGACTTCACGGACCAGCCGGGATGCTGTTGTTCTACGATGGCGGCGAGTGATCTACTCATCGCTTCCCCGGGGATCATCTCCCAGCCGGGCTTTTCCCGCCGGCAAACCGGACAACACACCAGTTCACCATGACCATCCTGCATCGCGGATTTGCCTCCAGATGGTAACATAGCCACTTTGGTCAAACAGACACGTCTGGTTTTCAACATCCCCGTGTCTTTATTGGTATATCGGCTCACGCGCATGCTCTGACTCATGCTCAATACCGCATAGCGCATAGACCTTCGAGCATGAGTATGAACTGGTGAACTTGCTGGTGAGAGATGCGAACATCTGGTATCGTGTTAGGGGATTCAGGATGCAGGATACAGGATTCAAGGTATCGATTTCCGCGACCAGTTGCGGTCAATATCTCACCACCAGGCACTGCAGTAGATCATCAGATCTGTGTCCAACGATAATGCCCTGAATCCTGCATCCTGCATCCTGAATCAATACAGAAGGGGGAATCAATGCTGACTGCCTGCCATCGATGGAAGACGACCTTGCTGGGCTTTGCCGGCGTGCGCGGCATCTCCTGGCTCGCCTCGGTGCTGCGCACGCGGGAGCTTCCGGTGGCAGAAGACTTTACGCCGCAGGAAGTGGCCGCACCCGGGACGCAATATCTCGAATTGTCGCACGGCCCGGTGGCGTATGTTGAGCGCGGGCAGGGGGAGCCGGCGGTGATCTTTATTCATGGCTTCGGCGGGCAATACCACACCTGGGCGCCCATCCAGGACGCACTGGCGTCACAGCACCGCACGGTCGCCTTCGATCTCTACGGCTTCGGCGCCTCAGCACGCCCGGCACGCATTACCCCGCAGGACTGGGCCGGCCAGGCCCTTGAGCTGATGGATGCGCTGCAGATCTCCTCCGCGGTGTTCGTCGCCCATTCGCTCGGTGGACGGGTCACGCTGATGACGGCGTCGCGCGCGCCGGAACGGGTGCGCGGCATGCTGCTGTGTGATTGTGACTACGGGCAGGCGCGGCACGGCTATTTCCTCACCTGGGCCATCGCACACACGCCGCTGCTCGCGCAGCTCATGGGCCGCCTGCGCGGCAACCCGGAGCACCTGCGCCGCCTGCTGCGTTATGGCTACGGCTCCGCCTTCTCCGTGAGCGATGCATTATTGCACCACCACCGGCAGCCCCTGCGTGTCACCGGCACCGCCGCCACGTTGACCGCCCTTGGTTGCGCCAATCCCTTCCATGAACTGGCTGACCTGCCGCGCGCCGTCCATTGCCCGACCATGGTGCTCTGGGGAACCGAGGATCAGATTATCCCGGTAGAATGGGCGCGCTATCTCATGCACAAGCTGCCGGCTTCATCCGAATTGGTGGAACTGCCGGGCATCGGCCATTTCCCGCAGGAAGAGTGCCCGGAAGTGGTGCTTGGGCATCTGCAGCGCTTCCTGGCGCGGTTGTAGTGACGTTTTCCACCACGAAGCCCCGCCACGCCGTAAACGGCATGGCTACCAGATCAAGCCAGGTGAACCTGGCTATTTTTGAACTCTTATAGAGAATTGTGCATCGTTGGCTCGATCATGAGAAACGGGGACGATCCGGGCTGAAAGATTGGGGGAAGGATGAACTGGCATCACATCTGGGTTGACTCGAGTACCAATCGCGTCCGTTGTGGGTGGCGAGTGTTGACCTATCTCCTCCTCGCCTCCGCGTTCACCATTCTGCCGGCTTACCTGCTCTACGCGACCTTCTTCTCTAGCCCCGCGAAAAGCACGTCGCTCATCACCCCGATGGTGATTATCGAGGAAATCACGACGATCATCGCCTTCATTGTGCTGGGCATCTGGGCTCTGCGTGTCCTTGAGCACCTGCCGGCGCAGACACTCGGGTTGTCCATGCGGGGTCCCTGGTCGCAGGCGCTGGGGGGCGGTTTCAGCATCGGGCTCGGGTTCACCACCCTGCTGCTCCTGGTGTTATGGGTGACGGGATGCGCCCGCTTCACCTGGAACCATCCCAACCAGCAGATGATCGGCCAGTTATGCCTGTTGCTGCTGTTCCTCTCCATCGAGGCGATGGCAGAGGAAGTGGTTTTTCGCGGCTATCTATTTCAAACACTGCTGCGCGGCATTGGACCACTGGCAGCCCTGTGCCTTACTTCCGCATGCTTTGCGCTCTTCCATTTACCCCACCCGCATATCACGGTACTGGCCGTAGTAAATCTGTTTCTCGCCGGGATGATGTTCGGTATGTTATATCTACGACTGGGCACATTATGGTTGCCGATCGGGGTGCACGCCGGCTGGAATTTCGGCAAATTGCTTTTCAACTTACCCCTCAGCGGTCATACCTTCCCCCTCACCACGCCGATGACCGGCATGCTGGCCGCCAAGCAATGGATGACCGGCGGCGCCTTCGGGCTGGAAGGCGGACTCGGCGTCTCAGTGCTGCTGCTCTGCGCCATTGCCGTCATCACTTATTCACGCCGCGGCCTCCCGCTGGAATCGCGCTGGTGGGAATGGCGTGACCTTGTGAAAACCACCGCCCCCTCCTCAGGGAGAGGGGGTTGAGGTATAGGCGCCACGTTACGGTTAGCGCCCGCTGATGATTCACCCCGTTCAGGCACTCCCGTAGCCGCATCCCTTTACGGGTGCGCGAAATACAGGTAAGGTGGGATGAATAGAATTGTGCCATGGGAACGGGCACCATCGACGACGCACCCGTAAAGGGATGCGGCTACGGCACTACACCTCCAACCCCGTACTATCGGCGATCTGGCGATAACCGTAACATGACGCGTATGGGGTTGGGGTGAGGGGGAATGTGGGAGAACGAATTTGTCGAAATTCCCATCACCGCCGGGTAGGAATCCCCTTGGGCACTGTCGAAGGAAATTCTCAGAGGTAACTATTCGTGAGTGACACATCCTTATCGACCGTTGAAGCAACGACGATTCCGTTAAGCCCGATTCGCAAAGCCATTGCCGACCGCATGGTGCTCAGCAAGACGACCATCCCGCATGCGTATGTGATGATGGATGTGGATATGACCGCGGCCATGCGCTTCCGCGCGGCCTTCAACGCCGGCGAGCATGGTAACACCACCGGCGCGCGCATCTCCGTGAACGACCTGGTGGTGAAAGCTGCCGCCAGCGCGTTGCGCCAGGTGCCGGCGCTGAACGCCATCTTTGCCGACGGCGCTGTGACGCTGCAGCCGGAGATCAACATCGGCGTGGTGGTGGCGATTGACGGGGACGAAGGCATCCTGGTCCCGGTCATCCCGCACACCGACCAGCTCTCGCTCGCCGCCCTCGGACAGGACATCCGCGCCAAAGCGGAACTGGCCCGCGTGAAGCGGCTGCGCGCCCGCGACAGCATGGGGGGCACCTTCACCATCTCCAACGTGGGCATGTTCGGCGCCACCTACCTGGTGGCGGTGGTGCAGCCGCCGCAAGTCGGCATCCTTGGCGTGGGCGCGGTGACGAAAGTGCCGGTCTTCGAGGGTGAGCAGATCGTGGCGAAATCGCAGATGGGCGTTGCGCTGTCCTTCGACCACCGGGCCGTTGATGGCGCCGTCGCCGCGAAATTCGTCGCCGCCTTCGCTGCGGCGCTGCAGACGCCGGAGGGGTTGTTGTAGCATTTAGGTAACAATGGGAAGTATGGGACGAATGGGAGATATGTGAGGGATGAGATTTCAGCACATACTTCCCATCACTCCCATATCCGAGCACAAACTGGGCGCTATAGACCAGCAGACGCGAAGGCCGCATTTCCGGCCTTCGCGTCTTTCTATCTCACAAAACAGCGGTCAATTGTCAATAATCCGTCTCGCTAACCCATGTTTTGTGCTGCATAGCCCACATGACTGACAAATCGCTTGGAATAACGTGAGCTTATGACGGGGATGAATCATCCCAGGGTAGGGTATGCTCTACTCATCTTGCTGGATAGCAGGTGATGCACGTGACGGACCAGGGACGGGAAGATCATGGTGCGGATTCCGGGCAATGGATCGCCGGGCAGCAGATGACCGGGCGCCGACAGGGCCGTCGGCGCCTGGTGATCACCATACTGATCGTGCTGCTGATCCTCCTCGGTGGATATGCCTTGCTTGGCCTGCTCTACCGCGGTCCGCGAAATTTGCACGAGGTTGCCATGGTGATGCCCGGCGTGCCGATTTTCCCCCTGTCGACCATCGCGCCAGGAAACAATCGCACGCAGCATGCCCTGGCGATCCCCCTGTGCCTCATCCGCATGCAGGGCGTGAAACGGGTGGAAGCGGCGTTGCTGCAGGCGCCGGCGGATGTCGACTTCATCCTGGACTGGTACCGCACCACCTCGCCGAAGAAGGGGTGGACGCTGATTGATCAGGAAGCGGTGTCCAGCGGCCAACGCCTGCTCTTTGCCCGCGGCGGCGAAGGGTTCCAGATCATCGTCGGGCAAACGACAGAGAGCGGCAAGCCCGTGCAGCTCATCTATCTCAACGGTCTGAGCAAGCAGCATTTCCAGCAATTGATCGAAATGCCCGGCTCCGTCCCACCCCCGGCCGTGTCGACAAAATGAGGCTACGCCGGCATGGACAAAGGGGAGCGGTTGGGCTAGACTGACAAGCGAGTAAGGGTTTACGCATCTAATCGGGGACAGTCCCCGATTCGTTCGTAAAAACCCTGGTGCATTTGTTTGTGAAGTTGACTTGTCCGGTATGCTTAGACAACGCTGAGCATTCTTAGTATACTATGGCCATGT
>Ga0272448_1004780_pt1 | contig 15281 bp, 10 predicted proteins | sample YNPCB0191_FD_202220 | JGI IMG/M metagenome (GOLD analysis project Ga0272448, IMG submission 202220) | Hot spring sediment microbial communities from Yellowstone National Park, WY, United States - YNP-CB-019-1 | ecosystem: Environmental > Aquatic > Thermal springs > Hot (42-90C) > Sediment...
GACGGGAGGTTACCGGTGAGCGATGGGAACCTTGGGCGCGCCGTAGCTTTGTCCAAGCTGCTCGAAGCCGAGCCAAGCGCCAGAGTGGTGGGCGAAGGGGATTTATCGTCGCTTCTTATTACTGGCCTTTTCAGCGACAGCCGCGTTGTCGCTCCCGGCGGCCTCTTTGTCGCCTTGCGCGGACAGCGCTTCGATGGCCACCGATATATCCCCTTCGCTATCCGGCAGGGGGCAGCAGCCGTAGTCGGAGAAGAGGAGAGCGCGCTGCGCGACTTGCCAGTTCCCGCAATCATAGTCCCGGATGCGCGCGCGGCCCTGGGCCGATTGGCTTCGGCCTTTTACGGCCACCCGTCCCACCAAATGGCTCTCATTGGCATTACCGGGACCGACGGCAAGACGACTACTACTCACCTCATCGCTTCTCTGCTCCAGGGAGCGGGACGCCGAACCGGCCTGCTCTCGACTGTCTCGGTTGGAGCAGGGGAGCAGATAGGGCGCAACGAGACCTCCTTCACCACACCGGAGGCGTTAGAAGTGCAACGGCGGCTGGCCGAGATGGCCGCCGCCGGCTGCCAGTACGTCGCCCTTGAAGTCAGTTCGCACGCCATCGCCACTCAGCGGGTAGAGGGGTGCGCCTTCGACGTCGCCGTTTTCACGAACCTCACCCCCGAACACCTCGATTATCACCGAACCGTAGAAGAGTACTTCGAGACCAAGGCCAAGCTCTTCCAGGGGCTGGGAGAAAGGGCGGCCAAGAGCGTACCCGCAGCCGCCGTCATCAATTCCGACGATCGCTGGGGTCCGGTGCTGGCAAGACGCTCGCGAGTGCCGGTGGTTACCTACGGACTGAATACACCGGCCGTGGTAACGGCGAAAGATGTGCGACTTGGCCGTGATGGCACCGACTTCACCATCGTCACCCCGCAAGGCAGCACTAGCGTTCACACGCAGTTGGTAGGCCAACACAACGTATACAACTGGCTGGCAGCGGTGGGAACGGCTCTCAGCCAGGGCCTAGAACTGGCTCAGCTGACCTCCGTGATCGAGCGAACTCCGCCGGTTCAGGGGCGGCTGCAATGGGTGGAGCGCGGGCAGCCCTTTACCGTGCTAGTGGATTTTGCCCATACACCGAATGCCCTGGCCCAGACCCTGGACTTTGTTCGCTCATGGACGCAAGGTCGCTTGATCGTCGTCTTCGGACATGCCGGCGGACGCGATCTATACAATCGTCCCCAGATGGGGAGAGTGGTGGCTGAGCGAGCCGACTACTTCGTGATTACGACCGACGATCCGGGCGATGAGCAACCCCTCGCCATCGCGGCAGAAGTGGAGAGAGGGGCCCGAGAAGCTGGTGCGGTTTCGGGGAAAAACTACGTGGTGGAACTCGATCGCCGCCAAGCCTTTGCTATCGCCTTCGCCACTGCCCAGCCGGGCGACACCGTGCTCCTGGCTGGGCGGGGGCACGAGCGCTTTATGCCGGTAGCAATGGGGCAGATGGTGCCTTTCGACGACGCTCAAGTGGCCGCGGAACTGCTTGACGCTGCTCAGCATTCGAAACCGTGAGGGGGCGCACCAACTAGTCGGTGCGCCCCGGGTGCCAGGGGAGAGAGTCAGGAGGTTAGATGCGACGAGATCCTGTTCATCAGCTGCTGCTTCGGCATATAGCCGACTAGCCGCTCCACAGGCTTGCCACCCTTGAAAAGGATCATCGTCGGAATGCTCATGACCCCGAACTCACGCGTGATGGTCGGGTTCTTGTCCACGTCAAGCTTGGCGATGGTGAGCTTTCCCTCTTGTTCTTGCGCTATCTCTTCGAGGATGGGGGCGACCATACGACAAGGGCCGCACCAGGTAGCCCAAAAGTCCACCAGCACTGGCGAGCTAGACTGCCTGACCTGGCTCTCGAAATTCTGATCGGTTACTTCCACTGGTTTGCCCACGCAGACTTCCTCCTAGTATTCCGTAAAACGATTCTTATGTGCGGACAACGTGGGCACCGGGGCTCCCACGTGGCCACAGCTCAGCCGCTTCTTTCTACCTGCCCTGCCCCAGGGCGAGCAGCAACCCGAGCGCCGCCCCATAGAGGGTCGATACTAACGGGTTGCAGGTGATGCTTCAGGTGTACGCTCCCCCTTGCACGCGCCGGGAGGCGAAGCTGAGCGCCAGACCAAAGAGAGAGCCGAGGATCAGCCCCAGAACCACCCGCTCCGCCACATCTTACTCCACAAGCAGTTTTCGCCTACAAAGCCACTATAGCATACCCCCTGGGGGTACGTCAACAAGAACAAGCTAGGTAAACACATAGATCACGTCCTCGAACCCTTCGCTCAGGTCGGGAGGCTGCAGGCTGCGGTACATCCGCTCTACCACCTCATCCGGCACTGGCTGGGGCCGAGCACGATTACGCGCCATCGCCACCTGGAGATCGCACTGCACGAAGACCGCCACTACCGGCACGTCGAAGCTGGCCGCCAGCCGCAAGTAGCGTTGTCGCCGAGACCTAGTGATGTTGGTGGCGTCAACGACAACGTCTTGGCGCCTCCCATCGACGCCCCCGAGCAGTGCGCGAAGCGCCGCTTCCTCTAGCGCCAGCGCCACTGGCTGGAGGCTCGGCGCATAGGGATCCCTTGAAAGCATGAAGCGTAGGTCGTCTAGGCAGACGCGCCACTTATCCGCCAGCTCAGTGCGGGCATAGGTACTCTTCCCGCTGCCAGGCACCCCCACCAGCAAGTATAGGCGCGGCCCTCGGCCCGCCCCTTCCCCCTGCTCTTCCCGCACTTCAGTCCTATTACCTCTTGGCTGCTATCTCATCCGCGCAGACATTATAGAGCAACCAAGTCGAGCGCGTCTGCCCAGTTTGCATCCGTTCTTGCCAGGAGTATCATGGTGCCTTGGGAGGTAGGCTAATGCAAAAGGTTCGATTAGGCAAGACAGGGCTGATGGTTTCCCGGATCGGCTTCGGCGGCATCCCTATCCAGCGCTTGAGCGATGAAGCAGCTGTCGCCGTCGTCAGGTATTGCCTAGAGCTCGGCATCAACTTCATCGATACTGCCAATGGATACACCACCTCAGAGGAGCGCATCGGCAAGGCTATCGCCGGCAGGCGAGAAGGCCTGGTCATTGCCACCAAAACCGGTGCCAAAGACCGAGAAGGGGCCTGGGCCCACTTGCGGCTGAGCCTGCAGAGGCTCGGCGTGAGTTACATCGACCTGTACCAGCTCCACGGCGTCAGCAGCCAAGAGCAGTATGAGAAGGTGACAGGCCCTGGCGGCGCGCTGGAGGCCGTACGAGAGGCACAGGCTCAGGGACTGGTTCGCCATGTCGGCATCACATCGCACAGCCTAGCCGTGGCGAAGGTGGCCGTTGCCTCCGGTCTCTTCGAGACCATTCAGTTTCCTTTCAACTTCGTAGCCACGGAAGCGGCCGACGAACTCCTGCCACTGGTGCGCGCAAACGACCTGGGCTTCATCGCGATGAAGCCACTGGGCGGCGGGCTGCTGGAACGCGCTGACCTCTGCTTCCGCTATCTCCTGCAGTTCCCTGAGGTAGTGCCTGACCCCGGCATCGAGCGACCGGAGGAGATAGAGGAGATCGTGCGTTTGGTGGAGATGGGGGGAGGCCTCACCGCCGCCGATCGAGCCGAGATTGAGAGGATCAGGCAGGAACTGGGCAAGAGCTTCTGCCATCGCTGCGACTACTGCCAACCCTGCCGTGCCGGCATCGCTATCTCCAACGTGATGTCTATGCGGAGCTTCCTCAAGCGTTTCCCTCCCGAGCGCGCCTTCGGTGCCGACTTCCAGGCTACCATGCAAGCGGCCTTCGATTGCCTGGAGTGCGGCGACTGCGAGACGCGCTGTCCGTATAAGCTTCCCATCCGTGAGATCATCAGGGCGAACCGTGAGGCCTACCAGCAGGCGAAGGAAGCGTACTTACGTTCGCAGGCGCTGCCGTGACGTCTTAGTCACTCTCAGGGGCGATTGTGCGTCCGGATAGGCCGCCGCGGAGTGGCGATGTGGAACCGGTCGGCGGAGGAAAAGGATTACAAGCGACCGAGGGCGCGCAGGTCCTGGCAAGCACCTCGGCCGGTGCCGTTGTCTCGTCGGCTCCTATGCTTGCTTGACAGTTAGAGTCGCCCTAACGTATATTTGCACTGATCTAGTCGTGGAAGGCGCGTTCTGGCGCGGCTCGGACTTGGTGTCGGAAGTAGAGAGCGCCTGATGGGCCGACATCGCATTTCAGGCTGGGAAGTAGGTACCCGCCATGCCCAAGGCGTTAAGCGTTTTTTGGTCTTCGTTGGGCACGTACTACAGCGAACTCTTCCCCTTCGCGGGGATGAACCTGCTGTGGTTCGTGTTCAGCCTGCCTGTATGGGGCATCGTGACACTGGCGTTGGCTGCCGGCGGCAGCATCTTCCCGGGCCTGACTATCTTTGCCCAGCCGACTAGCCTGGGCATCTACCTGTTCTGGTTTATCCTGCTCTTCTCCCTGATCGCCCCCAACCCGGCTTCAGCCGGCATCTGCTACTACGCCAATCAGGTCACCCATCACCGTTTGGTGGAGTTCGGCCTTTTCTGGACCGGGCTGCGCCTCTTCTTGCGTAAGAGCCTGCTGCTATTCGCGATCAGTCTGCTGGGGCTGATGCTGGTGCTGTTCAACTTGACGTTCTACCTCTCGGTGCCCAACGACTACGTCAGGTTGATCTCTGTCCTGTTCTTGTACTTCCTGTACTTCTGGCTCTCTATGCAGTTCTACCTGCTGCCGCTTCTTATCGAGTATCCAACGCGTTCTCTCTGGGTACTGCTCAAGAACGCGGCGTTGGTGGCCCTCGACAATCCTGGCTACACGCTCATTCTGTTCATCCTGCTGACGATTTGGTCGCTACTGTGCCTGGTGCTGACGCCCCTGATCCCTCTGGCTTCGGCTGCGGTTGTCTCCGCGGTGCAGAATCGGGCCCTGTTGAACCGACTGGAGAAGTACGGGCTCTACAAAGAGGAGCAGGAGTGATGGCCGAGGTCGTGCTCAACCAGCGGTATCGGCTCACCGACAAAGTCGGTGAAGGGGGCATGGCTAGGGTCTACAAGGCCGAGGACCTTCTGCTCGGTAGGACAGTTGCTGTCAAGATTCTGCGCGAGCAGTACGCGGCCGATGAGGCTTTCCTGCAACGCTTCCGCCAGGAAGCGCGTGCCGCTGCCGGGCTTTCTCACCCCAACGTGGTGAGCATCTACGACGTAGGCGTTGACGGCGACCAAAACTACATCGTGATGGAATACGTATCAGGCCCCACGCTGAAGGAGTTGATCCGCCGGGAAGCTCCCTTCAGCGCTGCCCGCGCCGTGGAGATCGCGTTGCAGGTGCTGGCGGCCATCGGAGCTGCTCATCAACGTGGCATCATCCATCGCGACCTCAAGCCACAGAACATCCTCGTCACGGCCGAAGGCCAAGTGAAAGTAGCGGACTTCGGTATCGCGCGGGCAGCCAGCGGTGCACAATTCACCGAGACTGGCGTGGTGCTGGGGACGGTGCACTATATGTCGCCCGAACAAGCCACCGGCCAGCCTGCCAGTGCTGCCACCGACCTGTACTCGCTGGGCGTCATTCTTTACGAAATGCTCACCGGAGTGCTGCCATTCGACAGCGAGAGCCCTCTCGGGGTAGCCCTGAAACACGTACAAGAGGAGCCGGAACCGCCAGTTCGTCTGAATCCCAAGGTGCCGGCGCAGCTTTCCGCCATGGTGCTGCGAGCTCTGGCCAAAGACCCCACGCAGCGCTTTGCCTCTGCTGAGCAGATGCGGCTGGCTCTGCGCAGCTATCTGGAGTTCGGCGACCAGGCCACCTCACCGATCACGCCGGTGCGGCCGATGGCAGCGCGAGCGGCAGCACGCCCGCCTGTGGCGCAACCGCAGAAGAAGGGCATCGACTGGTTTGTCCTCATCGCCAGCGTGCTGATTCTCGGATTCATCGTTGGATCGGTGCCGGTGGCCCTGCGTGTCTACGAAGCATACATGATGCCTGCCCCTGGCAGCGCCGCACCGTCAACGCCGGCAAACACCGGCGGCGCGCAGGGGCAACCCACCGAGTCGCCTGCGGTGGAGCCGACCTCGCCGCCGCAGGCCGTGGTCGAGGCTACATCGACCCCGACCCCGAGCGCGACGCCCACTCCGTCGCCTCACACTTCCCCGACAGCCTCGGCTACGCCTACGCCAAGACCAACAGTGCCCAACCTACTCGGCAAAACCAAGGTTGACGCGCAAAAAGAAGCGGAGAAGGCTGGCCTGCGCCTGCGGGTGCTAGGTGAGGATTTCAGCGATACTTACCCCAAAGATCAGGTGATGTCGCAGACGATCCCCGAAGGCTCGCAGGTTGAGGCGGGGGCTATTATCGGAGTGGTCATCAGCAAGGGACCCTCTCCGCTCACTATGCCCAACGTCATTGGCTGGCGGCAGCAGGATGCCAAGCAACTGCTGGAGGTCATGGGGCTGCAGGTCAAGATTCAGACCCAGTCGGACGAGGCACCAGCAGGGCAGGTGATTGGCCAGCAGCCCGAAGCCGGAGCATCCGTCAAGGAACAAGACACCGTTTCAATCGTGGTCAGCAGCGGGCCACCGCAGGCGCCGCCAACGGCCACGCTGCCGCCAAATACGGTGGTGGTTCCCAATCTGGTGGGATTGCCAGAGCCGCTGGCCAAGCAGCGCATCGAGCAGGCTGGCCTGAGCAACACCTACACCAACTGGCAACGCGTAACCGACGTGCCTCCGGATGCTCGCAAGGCCTTCCTGGACACGCCGGTGGGCAGCGTGGTGAGCCAAAGGCCACAGCCGGGGACATACGTGCCCAAGGGCACTACCGTTTACATAGCAGCGAGAGCTGAATAGTCCGCTGGCTCCCTTTGTAGCTGGCAGGCTCAGATCTGCCAGTAGGCAGCCGGCAAGGATCGGCTTCGCTCGAGACTGGCCTTCAGGTCCGCCAGCGAATCGGCGCTGTGCTTCTCGAGGAGCGCTTCCGCCAGCACCCACGCCACCATGGCCTCGCCCACTACTGCTGCTGCTGGCACCGCGCAAACATCGGAGCGCTGGTACTCGGTGGCGGCGGCCTCGCCCGTCACCATATTCACGGAGCGCAACGGCGTAACGGTGGTGGGGATGGGCTTCATAGCGGCCCTGAGCACCACAGGCTGGCCGTTGGTGACTCCGCCTTCCAGGCCACCAGCACGGTTAGTGCGCCGCTCGGGACCGTTCGGACCAGGGAAGATCTCGTCGTGCAGGGCAAGGCCAGGGGTAGTAGCGGAAGCGAACCCCAGTCCTATCTCTACTCCCTTGATGGCAGGAATGCTCATAAGGGCCTGCGCCAATCGGCCGTCAAGGCGCCTATCCCAGTGCACGTAACTGCCCAACCCCATCGGCACTCCGTGGGCCTGTACCTCGAAGATTCCCCCCAAGGAATCGCCGCGGGCTCGCGCCTCGTCGATCGCGAGAATCATCTGACGTGTGGCTTCCGCGTCGGGGCAGCGCACCGGCGATGCCTCTGCCTGCTTTCGTGCCTCTGGCTCCGACAAGTCGGCCGCCGCGGCGGCAACTCCGCCGATGGCCACGACCTGGCTGGCCACCAGAACACCTACCTCCGCCAACAGCCTCCGAGCCACTGCTCCCACGGCCACTCGCATGGCCGTCTCCCGTGCGCTAGCACGCTCCAGGACGAGGCGGAAATCGCGATGACCGTACTTCTCCGCGCCGGCGAGATCGGCGTGGCCAGGGCGCGGCACCACCAATGGAGGCAAGACACGCCCTTGCCATTGCGGCCAGTCACGGTTCTCGATCTGGAGAGCGATGGGTGCGCCAGTGGTGATTCCCCCCGCCACCCCGGAAAGGATGCTTGCCTCGTCTTGCTCGATTTGCATGCGCCCGCCGCGGCCATATCCCTTTTGCCTCCGCGCCAGATCCAGCTTGATATCCGATTCGGAAAGTGGCAGACCGGCTGGCATCCCCTCCACGATCCCAAGCAGGCAAGGCCCGTGCGATTCGCCAGCGGTGAGGAAGCGCAACCGGCTCACGTGCCCTCCTGCAGCCGACGAAGATCGGAGAAGAAACCGGGATACGAAACGGCCACGCACTCTTCGCCTTCGATAGTCACCTCGCCGCTGGCCACCAGACCAGCCACCGCAGCCGACATGGCCATCCGATGATCACCATAACTTCGCACGCGGCCGCCGCGCAGCGCCGTCGGCCCCTCGATCACGAAGCCATCCTGCCCCTCCTGCACGCGTGCACCCAGATGCGTCAGTTCGCTAGCTATGGCGGTGATGCGATCGGTCTCTTTCACACGCAGCTCCGCCGCGCCAGCCACCACGGTCTGCCCCTCGGCCTGTGTGGCGGCCACGGCAAGAATGGGCAGCTCGTCGATCAGACGAGGGATAAGAGAACCGCCGATCCTGACACCGTGTAGGTGGCTTGAGCGGGCACCGATGTCGGCCACCGGCTCTCCGGCGACCTCCCTCTGGTTCTCCAACCAAACGTCTGCCCCCATTTCTCGCAACACGTCGAGGACGCCGCTGCGAGTAGGATTGACGCCAACGCCCCGTATGACCACCTCAGAGCCACGGGTAATGATGGCCGCGACCAGGAAGAAGGCTGCGGAAGATATGTCGCCAGGCACGGAGATGTGGAGAGCGCGCAGGGGTGCGCCCCCGCATAGGCGCACCAGCCCCGGCTCACGCGTCAGCCTGGCGCCCATAGCAAGAAGCATCCGTTCTGTGTGGTCGCGGGTTGACTCGGGCTCTCGCACTACCGTCTCTCCCTCGGCCAAGAGCCCGGCCAGAAGGATCGCCGACTTCACCTGGGCACTGGCGACAGGCAGGGTGTAGTCGATACCGCGCAAGTGCGCGCCCTGCACAGCGAGAGGGGCGAACTGGCCCCCTCGCCCCAGAACGGTAGCCCCCATCAGGGTGAGAGGCTCGATAATGCGCCGCATCGGCCGACGGCGCAGGGAGCTATCACCGCTGAGGACAGCGTAGAAGCCGAGCCCAGCCACCAGACCCGACAGCAGACGCAAAGCGGTCCCCGAGTTGGCGGCATACAGCACATCCTCCGGCTCGCGCAGACCGCTGGGTCCCTGCCCTCTTATTTGCAAAGGTTCCGAGCACGCCGGGCCAGGGAACACTATGTCTGCCCCCAGCGCCTGCAAGCAGCGTAGCGTGGCCAGGCAATCCTCCGAAGGGGGAAAACCGGTCACTACCGTCGTCCCCTCAGCCATCGCGCCCAATAGCAAGGCCCGATGGGCGATGGATTTGTCGCCGGGCACGGTCAGTTCTCCGCGGAGAGATGGAAAGCGACGGCCAGGAGTCGGCATCTTCATTGCCCCGCTAACGCTGTAACAGTCCCATCGATGTCTGGAGAGAGCGCGGGCCCCTAGAGGCTACGCCCCACCGCCTCAGCCACGGCCTTCAACTCGCGCATAAGCTGGGCGAAGACGGCCGGCTTGAGCGATTGGGCACCATCCGAAAGCGCGCGCTCCGGGTGCGGGTGAACTTCGATGATTAGCCCGTCGGCCCCGGCAGCCACGGCTGCCCGCGAAACCGAGCCCACCAGGTCCCACTTTCCCGTTGCGTGGCTGGGGTCGACGATCACAGGCAAGTGCGAAAGGCCCTTGATGACCGGCACTGCCGTTATATCGAGAGTGTTGCGAGTGGAAGGCTCGAAAGTACGTATGCCTCTCTCGCAGAGCACAACCCGGTAGTTGCTGTTAGAGAGAATATACTCCGCTGACATCAGTAGCTCTTGCACGGTGGACATCATGCCCCGCTTCAGCAGTACCGGGTGGCGTGAGCGCCCCGCTTCCTGCAAGAGGCTGAAGTTCTGCATATTGCGAGCGCCTATCTGCAAAACGTCCACATATCGGCTGACTAGCTCGACATCCCCCGGCGAGATGACCTCGGTAACCACTGGCAGGCCCACCTCTTCCCGCACTTCCGCCAGCAGCTCCAATCCCTTCACTCCCAGTCCCTGGAAACTGTAGGGTGAGGTGCGAGGCTTGAACGCCCCAGCGCGCAGGATGCTCGCCCCAGCCTCCTTGATGGCCCAAGCGGTTTCGAATAGCTGCTCACGACTTTCCACCGCGCAAGGGCCGGCGATGACCGCCACTCTCTGGCCGCCTATCTCCACCCCACCTACTGTCACGACCGTGTTCTCGCGTTTGAAGTCACGGCTAGCCAGCTTGAAGGGTTGCAGAATGGGCACCAGGCGCTCGACTCCCGGCATAAGCTCCAGCGGCTCTACCGCCAATGGGCGCTCGTCGCCAATGACGCCGATGATCGTGCGCTCCTCGCCAACCGAGAGGTGCGGCGTGTAGCCCAGCTCCTTGACCCTGGCTACGACTTCCTCTACCTCCGATGCCTGGGCGTCCTTTCGCATGACTATGATCACAGCAGCCCCCACCTCGCCGAGAGATTCGCCCACCAAAGTGGTGTTTCGCTTTCAGGTGCCGAGATTATAGCCTCGCGCCCGAACCTATGTCAATCCGAAACCAGCGTCCCGAAACCAGCGTCCCAAGACCGAGCCATTGTGAGCCGGGTCTGTCAGTGATGGGGCCAGCTGCCAAAGCCTCGGAGCACCCGGCTCTGATATCATAGGGCCAGCAAAAGAGGCGATTCTGTCTTATAGTAGACACGAATGCTATTCCACATGTAAGGGCTGTATGAGCCTGAGAGGGCATACGAAAAAATGAAACCGGTTCGCACTTTCAACGTCGTGCCTTCGCTGCCAAGCTCCCTAGAGCGTCTCCGAGACCTTGCCTACAACCTGCGCTGGTCGTGGGATCACGGCACTATTGCCCTCTTTCGCCGGCTGGACAGCGAACAGTGGGAGACCTCGGGGCATAACCCGGTGCGCATGCTGGGAACCATCGACCAGAGTCGTCTTGACACTGCCGAAAGCGACGACGGCTTTCGCTCACACCTCGACGGTGTGCTGCGCTACTTCGATGCCTACATGAGCAAAGAGAAGAGCTGGTTTCGCCGTGAGTTCGGCGCTTCCCCGGAGCCGCTGGTAGCCTACTTCTCGGCAGAGTTTGGTCTCACCGAGTGCCTATCCATCTTCGCCGGCGGGTTGGGGCTGCTGGCAGGAGAGCACCTGAAGTCGGCGAGCGATCTCGGTGTGCCTCTCGTGGGGGTGGGACTTCTTTATCAGCAGGGGTACTTCAGCCAGTACCTGAACGACGCCGGGTGGCAGCAGGAAGCGTATCGGGACAACGACTTCTCGAATCTGCCTCTCCTGCTCGAACGCCGTCCTGACGGAAGCCCCCTCGTTGTGCCCGTCACTCTGCTCGGCCGCGCCGTCTGGGCCCAAATATGGCGGGCTCAGGTCGGTCGAGTCAACCTGTACCTGTTGGATACGAACATCCCAGCCAATGCTCGCGAGGATTGGGACATCACCGACCAGCTGTATGGCGGCGATCTGGAGATGCGAATCAAGCAGGAGATGCTGCTCGGGATTGGAGGCTACCGGGCGCTGGAAGCCTTGGGGTTGTCTCCCGCCGTCTACCATATGAACGAAGGGCACTCGGCGTTCCTTGCTCTGGAGCACATCCGGCGCCTCGTTCAAACGCAAAACCTATCGTTTGCGCAGGCTCGTGAAGCAGCCTCGGCCAGCCTCGTGTTCACCACGCACACGCCAGTGCCTGCCGGCCACGATTACTTCCCTCCCGACCTGATCGAGCGCTACCTGGCCGACTACGAAAGAGACCTGGGCATCGATCGCTGGACTCTGCTTGGCTTGGGACGCCAAAACCCCTTCGACGACCGTGAGTACTTCTGCATGACGGTGCTGGCGCTACGTATGGCTGCATACAGTAACGGAGTCAGCCGCCTACACGGCCAGGTCAGCCGTCAAATGTGGCAGAGCATCTGGCCGCGAGTCCCGCACCACGAGATACCTATTGGCCACGTGACCAACGGTGTGCACTTCCGCTCCTGGATTTCGCGGGAGATGGATCAGATCTACGATCGCTATCTGGGACCACGCTGGAAGGAGGAGCCGGCCGACGAGCGGGTGTGGCGGCAAGCAGAACACATCCCAGCCGAGGAGCTGTGGCGGACACACGAGATCAGGCGCGCACGGCTGGTTTCCTTTGCTCGCCAGCGGCTGCGGGCCCAACTGGAACGGAGAGGCGCGCCCCAGGCAGAGATAGAGCAAGCCGACGAGGTGCTCAACAATCGTGCTCTCACTATCGGCTTTGCGCGGCGCTTCGCTACCTACAAGAGGGCCTCCCTCCTGCTGCGTGATCCCGAGCGGCTGGCTCGCATTCTGAACGACCCCGAGAAACCGGTACAGATCATCTTCTCAGGCAAGGCCCATCCCAAGGACAACCCGGGGAAGGAAGTCATTCGCCAGATCGTCGCCTTCTGCCGCCAACACCACGTCCGCCATCGTATGGTCTTCCTTGAGGACTACGACATGGCAGTGGCGCGCTATCTGGTGCAGGGCGCCGATGTGTGGCTGAACACGCCTCGCCGTCCCCTCGAAGCCAGCGGCACCAGCGGCATGAAGGCAGCCGCTAACGGGGTCCTCAACCTCAGCACCCTGGACGGCTGGTGGGATGAAGCGTGGACGGAAGCGGAAGGCAAGGCGGTGCCAGTCGGCTGGGCCATCGGACGCGGCGAAGTGTACGACAACCCGGACTACCAGGATGAGGTCGAGGCTGAGGCGTTGTACGACCTTCTGGAACGGGATATCATACCCACTTTCTATCGGCGGGGCCCAGATGAGCTGCCCCGCGAATGGATCGCCCGCATGAAGTCGTCCATCGCGACCCTATGCCACTTCTTCAACACCCATCGCATGGTGCGCGAGTACACCGAGCGGTTCTACCTCACCGCAGCCGATCGCAGTAGGAAGCTAGCAGAGGACGACTTCGCCCGGGCGAGGGCGCTGGCCGCCTGGAAAGCGCGCGTGCAAGAGGCCTGGCCGCAGGTGAGAGTGGAGTCGGTGGAAGCAGAGCCGAAGAACGAGGTTCCTGTCCGTGGCCGGATGTGTGCCAGTGCCCAGGTGCAGCTAGGTTCCCTAACGCCCGACGATGTGACCGTTCAACTCTATCTGGGCCGCGTCAACGCCGATGGCGAGATCGTGGAGGGCCGCGCTGAACCTATGCGCGCGGTCGAGGATCTGGGCGAGCGAAGATACCGTTTTCTGGCGGAGGGCGTCACCTGCCACGAAAGCGGGCTCTTCGGCTACACTGTACGTGTGCTACCCCACCATCCAGACCTGGTTACCGACTTCTGGCCAGGCCTCATCACTTGGGCCTGATGCCAGGCCCTTTCGCAAGCTGACACCGGTCATAGTTGACAGCCGAACGGGCAAAGCATATGCTTTGCCCGCTGATGCCACCAGCCCCCGACTGTGCTGCGGAACAGGAGAAACCCAATGCCGACCAATGACGAACTAGCTCGGCGCGCGCAGCAGGCAGTGGAGAGCATCTTGGCAGATGTGAGGCTGCGGTCTCACCTCGGTGAGGACGAGGCCAGGGTGCTCTTGTCCTGGGGGCAGGTCGAGATCGAAAAAGCTGCCTACCTGGCGTTAGGCTTATCGACTACAGAAGGTGCGCTCGCCGCCTTTGATGAGGCTCTGGCGCGCATTCGCGCCACTATGCGGGAGGTGAACGACCTCATCGGCGAGCGTGACAATCTGACCGACGCTCAACTGCGGCAACGGCTCGCCGCGGTTCTCTTCCCCCGCGGGGAGCCCCCACCTTTGCTCATCGACCAGGTGGACGACCTGATATCTCGACTGCAGCAGCTCAGCAACCTCGAGGTCGTGGCTTACCTCACCTTGTTAAGCACGACCTCTTTGCGTGGCGGCCACCCTCTCCCCAGTAGGGTAGGACCCCGTGCCTCGCCAGCGGACAACCGCTCGCGACTGTACGCGCTCTCCACAGCCTTGATCGGTTGCCTTGTTTTGGTGGTAGTGCTTGCCCAGATATGGGCGCGCGTGCCGCCAGCGGCCAGCACTCCCACCCCATTGCCGCCATCCAAATGGTACCAAGCTTACTTTACAGATCCTCACTTGCCGGACGATCCCAGCCGACATAAGGGCGGTATGGACCAGAAGCTGGTAGACCTCATCAACGGTGCCACCATGAGTGTGGACATGGCAGCCTACCAGCTCGACCTGGATAACGTTATCGATGCTCTCCTGCAAGCCCAGAAACGGAATTGCCTGGTGCGAGTCGTCACCGATGCCGACACTCTTAACGACCCCAAATCAAACCGGGGCCTGAGGCGCCTGCAGGCCGCCGGTGTCCCCGTGGTCGGTGGCAACTCTGAGGGGATCATGCACAACAAATTCGTGATCGTCGATGGCCGGCTGGTGCTGACTGGCTCGTGGGACTTCACAGAGGACGACACCTACCGCAACAACAGCAGCGCCCTCCTCATCCAACACCCAGCCCTCGCTCGCAACTACACTCTCACCTTCGAGAAAATGTGGAAGGACAAACAATTCGGGACCGGCCGCCAATCGACTAACTTGACGCCAAAGCTGAATATCAAAGGAAGCGCGGTCGAGAACTACTTCACACCAGAGGACAGAGTGGCCGATCGCATTATCGCTCGCTTGCGCGCAGCGCGCAAGTCCATAGATTTCATGACCTATGCTTTCACCGATGACAATATCGGAGACGCCATGAGAGCCCGCGCCAAGGCAGGTGTGAGAGTGCGGGGAGTGTTTGAAGCTACCGGCTCGGACACGAGATTCAGCGAGTACCCCAGAATGAAGGCGGACAAGCTAGACGTCTGGCCGGACGGCAATCCCTACTTGATGAGCCACCAGGTACTCATACTGGATAGCACCACGGTTATCCTTGGCTCATTCCCTTTCACTCGCAACGCACAGGAGGCCAACGACGAGAACCTGCTAATGGTGGACGATAAGGACCTGGCGGCCCAGTACACTAGCGAATTCGAGCGTGTGTATCAGGAGGCCAAGGAAGCTGCTCGGCAGCCCTGATACTCGCCGCCAGTGAACCTTTTCCGACTACTCTCAGGCTAGCCTGACCACGTTGACCGTCGCCGCGAAGAGTAACGACTGCGCGAAAAGGCATCCCCCCAGCAGCAGCAAGGCCGCAAAGCGCTCGTGTTGATGGATAGTCGCCGCTAGCAAGAGGTCGCCCAGCAGCAGGATCGCTCCGATGACGGGCAGTTTGAACAACTCGCGAGGCTCGCCGATCAGATCCACCTGGCCGAAAGAGTTATAGTGCAGTGGCACTAACGGCGGGAGCGAGCTATAAGTGAGGTACAC
>Ga0272448_1004782_pt1 | contig 15279 bp, 16 predicted proteins | sample YNPCB0191_FD_202220 | JGI IMG/M metagenome (GOLD analysis project Ga0272448, IMG submission 202220) | Hot spring sediment microbial communities from Yellowstone National Park, WY, United States - YNP-CB-019-1 | ecosystem: Environmental > Aquatic > Thermal springs > Hot (42-90C) > Sediment...
AGTAGCTCAATGGTAGAGCATCCGGCTGTTAACCGGAGGGTTGTAGGTTCGAGTCCTACCTGAGGAGCCAAACCTTTTCTGCGCACCCCGCCCCGCCCGTTCGTTAACGCCTCTCTCCGCCCGTAACTCCGCAACTGGACGTGTTTTCGCGGCTTCCGCGTCTCTGCTTTGCCCGCCGTGTCCGGCTTGCCCCGCCGATCTGCGCCCCCGCAACGTTTACCGGAGGCCGTTTTCTCCCCGTCTCCGGGAGAAACCAGGAGTTGGTTAACAGCATCGCGAGGGTTGTCCAACCCCAAGCCGGACGTTCCGAAACCGGGCGGCGTACATAGTTAACAGGCGCGGCCACACGCCGCGTCGATCCCCTCCACCAGACGGCGTTTCGACCGCAAAGCGGAGATCGTCGTGGGTGGTTTCCGAAAGGACACCGCTCATGCGCGATCACGATGCCGTGCTCGATCAAGCCATCCGTGAGGTGGCCGCCATTCTGGGCGATGCACTCGTCCGGCTTCTCTTACCCGCGCCTGCCGCTGGGCAAGTTGACTTCCCGGAGACAGAGAGCCCTCATGTCAGTGCTGGTTAACGCCATGAAGACCGAGACCGAAATCCGAGAAGAGATCGAGGGCCTCCGCAACCTGACCACGGGGCAGCTCAAGGAGAGATACCGCGAGGTGTTCGGCGAGGAGACGCGCTCGAATCACAAGCAGTTCCTGTTCCGGCGCATCGCTTGGCGCATCCAGGCCAACGCCTGGGGTGGCCTCTCCGAGCGCGCCCGCCGCCGTGCGCTGGAGATCGCGGACGACGCCGATCTTCGCATCCGCGCGCCCAAGAACTTCCTGCGCGAACCCGCCGAGAACGGCCGCACAGCGGAAGCGCGTGTGAAACCGTCGCTCGATCCCCGGCTGCCGCTGCCCGGCACGCCACTCATCCGCCGCTACCAGGGCAAGGACATCATCGTCCACGTTCGGCCGGACGGTGGGTTCGAGTGCAACGGCAGAATCTACAAGTCGCTGAGCAGGGCGGTGACCGAGGCGACCGGCACGCGCTGGAACGGGTTCACGTTTTATGGCTTGGGCCACCGGCCAGGAGCGAAGCATGGCGAACGGGAGTAACGGCAACGGCGCGCCGAAGCCGGTCCGCTGCGCCATCTACACGCGGAAATCGACCGACGAGGGCCTGAACCAGGACTTCAACTCGCTCGACGCGCAGCGCGACGCCGGCGAGGCCTTCATCCGCAGCCAGGCCGGCGAGGGCTGGACGCTCGTGCCGGACCAGTACGACGACGGCGGCTACACCGGAGCCAACATGGACCGCCCGGCCCTGCGCCGCCTGCTTGCCGACATCCAGGCCAAAAAGGTCGATTGCGTGGTGGTCTACAAGGTGGACCGCCTCAGCCGCTCGATCCGCGACTTCGGCAAGATCATGGAGATCCTGGAAAAGCACGGCGCAACGTTCGTCTCGGTCACGCAGCAGTTCAACACGACCACCTCGCTCGGCCGCCTGACGCTGAACATCCTGCTGTCGTTCGCGCAGTTCGAGCGCGAGATCATCTCCGAACGCACCCGCGACAAACAGATCCTGGCGCGGAAGCGCGGCAAGTGGACCGGCGGCCACCTGCCGCTCGGGTACGACCTGGAGGACGGCCGCTTGGTTATGAACGAAGCGGAGGCCGCCCGCGTGCGCCAGATCTTCGAGTGGTACCTGGAAGGCCACTCCGTCCATGGCATTGTGGCGAAATGCGCGAACCTCGGTTGGCGCAACAAGGAGTGGGCGACCAAGGAGGGCAAGACGTTCGGCGGCCACCCGCTGCGGAAGTGCCACATCTACACGATGCTGGCGAACCCGCTGTACGCCGCGCGTATCCGGGCCGGCGACGAGCTGGTGGCGGCCACGCACCCGCCGATCATCGACGATCACACCTTCGATCTGGTTCAGCAGAAGCTGAAGGCGAACACGCGCAACCCTGGCGGCGAGCACCGCCCGAAGATGGAGGCCCTGCTGCGCGGGCTGCTCTACTGCGCGGCTTGCGGCTCGCCCATGTCACCGAGCTACTCGTCAAATAAGACCCGACGGTACCGTTACTACGTCTGCCTCCGCACCATGCAGCGGAACGGCGATGGGTGCGCCACGCGTGCCGTGTCGGCGCCGCTGGTCGAGGAGGCGGTCATCGAGAGCGTGCGGCGGTTCGCCGCGAAACCCGAGGTCGTCGAGGCCATCGCTCGGGCGGCGCGGCACCGGATGGCCGAGGAACTGGGCAAGTATCGTGACGAATTGAAGGCGGTGAACATCCGTGTCCGTAATGCCAAGTCGCAACTCGCGCGCGCGAAAAACCCGGAGGCCCATCGGGAGGCCACACTTCGCGAAACCATTGCAGCGGGCGAGGCCAGGGCGGAAGAACTGCGCCGCGCCGTGGAACGCGGCGAGAGGCTGAGGTTCGATGACGAGGTGGTGCGCCAGCGCATGGCGAGCTTCGATGACGTCTGGAAGACCATGACCATCCAGCAGCAGGCGGCGCTGCTGCGCCAGTTGATCGAACGCGTGGGCTACGACGCGCGCGGCGACAAGGTGAAGGTCACCTACAACTCGAATAGCATCCGGGAGTTCTGCAAGGAGGCGAAAAAGTGAAAGACCGCTGCGAAGACGAGATTCCGCTCAAACGGACGGCGCGCCAGGCCGCAGGCCGGCCGAAGAAGGCAGCCGCGCCATCGCCGCCGCGCATCCCGCGCATCACCCGTCTGATGGCGCTGGCGATCAAGTTCCAGGAGATGATCGACCGCGGCGAGGTGAAGGACTACGCCGACCTGGCCCGCCTGGGTTATGTCACCAGGGCCCGGGTGACGCAGATCATGAACCTGACGCTGCTGGCGCCGGACATCCAGGAGCAGATCCTGGCGGGCGCTCCGGTGGATGAGCGATCTCTTCGCCTCGTGAGTGCGTTGGTGTCCTGGAGCCTTCAGCGGACCGAGTGGGAAAAAGCAGTGAGGGCTCTCACTCAGCGGCCTGCCGCTTGAGCTGCTGCCTCAACCCAACGGGCGAATCCATGGTACCCGTCATGCTGAACCCAATCGTACGTGGGATAGATCTGGGAAAGAAACGTGCGTCGGCCATTGTTTTCGAGATAGAGCCCGTCGAAGGGATTTGCGCCGCGCATATCTGGACGCCCGTACTTGTCTTTGATGCCGTCGATGAAGATCCCAAGGAGGCCGTTGCGCCGCTCGTAGCTCCTTTTGATTTCATACTGGACCCACTCCCGGCTCGCGGTTTCCGACCCGATCAAGACTGCGGTCACTGAGGTATTCTCAAGCCCCCGGTTGATCATCCGCTTGATCGCCTCGTCGCCCTGCTTCTTGGCTTCCTCCCAGAGGGATGCGTCCCAGAACCCAGCGGCCTCCCGATCCTGCGTGACCCAGCTATTGCGCACAACATTCGCCCGCCAGATGTCCCGCTCGTAGTGAAAACTGAAAAACACGCGACGCGCCATGAGATTCGCCCTCCTTTATCTCCCCAAGAACCGAATGATAATCACCGCTGCCACAACGGCCAGAATCACCACTCCGTGGATTGCCAGGATCGAATGCGCCCACAGCGTGCTGAACCACCCGGGCACGTGGTCGCGGAACTCCACGGTTGACATCGAAAACGGCTCCACTTTGCGCAAAGTCTCATCCGAGGCTAAACGCAGCTCGTCGTATAGCTTCCGGAAGAGGCGCTCCTGGCGAAGGTAGTAGGCGTCCAATCCCCAGAACGAGAGGGCCGGCAGCAAGGCGATCACGGCAAACGTCGCGTTGGAGTCCTTGGCGGCCAACGCAAAAAGCGCGGCGGTCAGTGTAACGGTCCAGCCCTTGAGGAGGAACGAGTTCGCGGCCATCCTGGCGACGACGCCTTGAACAAGTTCCAAATGCTTTACGACGTCTTCCTTCATCCGCTTCACCTCCGGGCCGCAATGACGCCCATTGACTCTTCAGGTAATATGTCATATGATTAATCACATGTCAAGAACAGCGAGCAGAGAGCTGGATCAGTTCGCAAGCGCCATTCGGGAACTGAGGAGCCGCCTTGGCCTGTCCCAAGAGAAGCTCGCCGTCCAACTGCGCGTCTCTTTCCCCACGGTAAACCGTTGGGAAAAAGGGAAAACTGAGCCGGATGGGGCCGTGCGGCATGCCGTGACGGAATTCGTCAAGTCGCTGGGGCCGGAGTTCGCCGATCTGCACGCCCGGCTAACCGGGAAGGAAGCTGAGGCGGCCCGCACCGCGCCCGCGCAGCCGGTTCGCCGCGGACGGCGCAAGCAGGCGGCCGAGCCGTCACCTTCTGCCAACGGAAACGGCCAGGTCATGGACAACCGGTCCATGGAGACGTTGCTGTGGAAGGCGGCGTGTTCCATCCGCGGCGAAAAAGACGCGCCGAAGTTTAAGGACTACATCCTGCCGCTGGTCTTCATCAAACGGCTCTCCGATGTGTTCGAGGATGAAGTCGCGAGGCTGACGGAGCAGTTTGGCGACGAAGAAACCGCCCGCGCCGTGATTGAAGCCGACCCGTCGCTGGTCCGCTTCTACATCCCGCAAGAAGCCACCTGGGCTGTCGTCAGCCGTCGGAAAACCTTCGACTGGCCGGAGGATCGCAAGCCCAGAACTCTCGGCGAGCAGCTCACCACCACGATCCGCGCCATCGCCAAGGCCAACCCGAGCCTGCAAGGCGTCATTGACATTGTCGACTACAACGAAACGCGCAACGGCGAGCGTGAGATCAGCGACGAGGCGCTCGCCCGGCTGATCGAAACCTTGAGCGATCCCCGCTACCGGCTTGGCCTCAACGACGTCGAGCCGGATTTCCTCGGCCGCGCCTACGAGTACCTGCTGCGCAAGTTCGCCGAGGGCCAGGGGCAGAGCGCCGGCGAGTTCTTCACCCCGAAGGAGGTGGGCTGGATGATGGCGCGCCTCATGGATCCGCGCCAAGGCGAGGAGGTCTACGACCCTTGTTGCGGTTCCGGCGGGCTCCTCATCAAGTGTCAGTTGGTGCTCAAAGAGCGCGAGCAGAAAATCGCCCGCCCGCTGAAGCTCTACGGGCAGGAACTCACTGGCTCGAGCTTCGCCATCGCGCGGATGAACATGGTGCTGCACGACATGGCCGGCGAGATCGTCCGCGGCAACACGATGACCAATCCAAAATTCCTGGAAGAGGGCCGCCTCAAACGGTTCGACATCGTGGTGACCAATCCGATGTGGAACCAGGACAACTTCGACCCCAAAGATTACGAGAACGACCCCTATGAACGCTTTGAGACGCGCGGCGGCTACGCGCCGGCGTCGAGCGCGGACTGGGCCTGGCTCCAGCACGTCGCCGCGTCGCTGACGAAGAAGGGCCGCGCCGCGGTGGTCATCGACACGGGCGCCGCCAGCCGGGGCAGCGGCAGCCAGGGCGAGAACAAGGAAAAATCCATCCGCCGCTGGTTCGTGGAGAACGACCTGATTGAGGGCGTGATCCTGCTGCCGGACAACCTCTTCTATAACACCACGGCCGCCGGCCTGATTATGGTCTTGAATGCGGCGAAGCCCAAGAACCGGCGCGGGCAGATTTTGCTGGTGAACGCCGGTGCGGAATTCAAGAAGGGGCGGCCGAAAAACGAGCTGACCGAAGAGGGCATCCGCAAGGTGGTCGAGTGCTTTCGTGAGTGGCGCGACCAGGAGGCGTTTTGCCGGGTGGTGAGCCAGAAAGAGATCGCCGATGCAGACTACAACCTGTCGCCGTCACGGTTTGTTCGCAGCGCGGTTGCTGCCCAGAATGGGGATATTCAGAGCATCCTTGGCGAGCTAGCAAACCTGCGAAGCGAGGCCGCCGAGTTGGATGCGAGCCTTCGACTTCTCTTCGACGGTCTCGGGTATCAATGGGAGTTACCGCGGTGAATTCGGAATGGCGTTCCTTCAGATTGGGCGACCCCGACGTCGCGACCATCACGCTCGGCCAATCACCGCCCTCAGAAACTTACAACGATTCCGGCAATGGACTTCCCTTCTTTCAAGGAAAAGCCGATTTCGGCCCCCGTTCTCCGCAGGTGCGGCTTTGGTGCTCAGCGCCCCTACGTGTGGCGGAACCCAACGACATCCTGATCTCCGTTCGCGCTCCAGTTGGCGACGTCAACATTGCGGATCAACGATGCTCGATAGGGCGCGGGCTTGCGGCAATTCGTTCACTGCGGCTTGACCATGAGTTTCTTTACTATGCCCTGATCCACGCGAAACCGCTCTTGGAGGCAGAAGGAACAGGCTCTACGTTTGACTCGATCAATCGGTACACGCTTGAGAACTTCGAGATCACAGCGCCGTCGGACATCGAGGAACAACGAATGATCGCCCGCGCGCTGCGCGCAATGCAGAGGGCGGCAGAGATTGAGGCGCGGACGACAGTGACGTTTGCCGCACTGAAATCCGCGACGATGGCGAAGCTGTTCCGCGAGGGGCTGCGCGGCGAGCCGCTCAAGCAGACCGAAATCGGCGAGATCCCGGAGAGTTGGGAGGTCACGCAATGCGACGACCTGTGTGACTCGATAACGGTGGGCATCGTTGTCACGCCAGCCAAATACTATGTGCCAACCGGCGTAGCGTGTTTTAGATCATTCAACATCAAGCCGAACCGTTTGCAGGACAATGACTTGGTCTTCATTTCGCCCGAGTCAAATGAGCTTCACTCGAAATCGAAATTACGCGCCGGTGATGTCCTGGTCGTCCGAACTGGTTATCCCGGCACGGCCTGTGTGGTTCCCCCCCAATACGATGGCGCGAATTGTATCGATCTCCTCATTGCACGGCCGAAGGCTGAATTGATTGACGGCCGATTTCTCGCAGCGTATCTCAACTCGCCCGAGGGGAAAAGCCAAGTGGCCCAACAGCAAGGTGGATTGGCTCAACAACATTACAACGTCGGCGCTCTGCGCCGCCTACGCGTGCCAATTCCTAGCCCCGATGAGCAGATCGCGATTGCCAATGTTGTAGAAACGATCGAGCGTAGGCTGGCCGTTTCAGAGCAGAAGCGCGCGAAGTTGCAGGTACTCTTCTCAACCCTGCTGCACTCTCTAATGACCGGCGCGATCCGCGTCAAGGACCTTGATCTCGCGGAGGTCAGCCATGCCTAGCATCGCGAGCGAGCGGGCCACGGTCCAGAATCCGTTGGTCGAATACGTCCAGGAGATCGGCTGGGCTTACGTCTCGCCGGAGCAGGCTCTGACGCTCCGGCGCGGCGAAAGCGGCACGCTATTCTATCAGACGCTGCGGGACAAGCTGGTCAGCCTGAATCCCGGCGTGGTCACGGTCTCGAACGTCGATGAGGTCATCGCGCGCATCGAGAGCGTCCGCAATACCATCGAAGGCAATGCCGAGATCCTGGCCTGGTTGCGTGGCGAGCGATCGATCTATGTGGAATCGGAGAAGCGCCAGCGCAACGTCGTGCTCATCGAATTCGCCCATCCAGCCGAAAACGTCTTCCAGGTCACCGACGAGTGGCAGTACACGAACGGCAAGTACCGGAATCGGGCCGACGTGGTTTTTGTGATCAACGGTATTCCGGTAGCGCTGGTGGAGACCAAGAGCGCCCTGAAACGAGAGGGCATCGACGAGGGCATCGCCCAGATCCGGCGGTACCACCGTGAGACGCCCGAACTGGTCACCGCGCCGCAGATCTTCGACGTGACGCATCTGATCGATTTCTATTACGGTGTCACCTGGAACCTGGATCGCAAGAATGTCTTTAACTGGAAGGACGAGGAAAAGGGCAATTTCGAGCGCAAGGTGAAGCGATTCTTCGCGCGCGAACGGTTTCTGCGTTTCCTCGAGTCCTGGATCGTCTTCTACAAGAAGGACGACGAACTGCGGAAGATCGTCCTGCGCCAGCACCAGACGCGCGCGGTCGAGAAGGTAGTGGAGCGCGCGCTTGATCCTGAGAAGCGACGCGGACTGGTCTGGCACACCCAGGGCTCGGGCAAGACCTTCACCATGATCAAGGCCGCCGACCTCATCCTGCGGCACCCGGCCTTTGAGAAGCCCACGGTCATCCTGCTGGTGGACCGCAACGAGCTTGAAAGCCAGCTTTTCGCCAACTTGGCGGCCTATGGCCTGGCGCCCGAAATCGCGCGGTCGAAGCAGCATTTGAGGGAACTCCTGCGCTCGGACTACCGGGGCCTGATCGTGTCGATGATCCACAAGTTCGACAAGGCCGACGCTGATCTCTGCACGCGGGAGAACGTGTTTGTGCTGGTGGATGAGGCGCACCGGACCACGAGTGGCGACCTGGGGAACTACTTGGTGGCGGCACTGCCCAACGCCACCATGATCGGATTTACGGGCACACCGATTGACCGGATCGCCTACGGCAAGGGCACCTTCAAGGTCTTCGGCAAGGACGACGAAAAGGGCTATCTCGACAAGTACTCGATCGCTGAGTCTATTGAAGACGGCACGACCCTGCCGTTGAACTATACGCTCGCACCGAATGACATCCGCGTCCCGCGGGAGCAGTTGGAGAAGGAGTTTCTGGACCTGGCCGAAGCCCAGGGGATCAGCGACATCGAGGAACTGAACAAGATCCTCGACCGCGCGGTGAACCTGAAAACGTTCTTGAAGGCGGCGGATCGCGTGGAGAGAGTGGCCCGGTTCGTGGCCCAGCACTTCCGGGAGAACGTGGAGCCGCTCGGCTATAAAGCGTTTCTGGTTGCGGTGGACCGGGAGGCCTGCGCTCTCTATAAGGAAGCCCTCGACAGGTACCTTCCGTCCGAGTATTCGACGGTTGTCTATACCTCCGCACACAACGACAACGAGGTTCTGGCGCAGTTCAAGCTCAGCGAGGATGAGGAGAAGAGGGTCCGGCGCGCCTTTATCAAGCGGGATTCGCCGCCGAAGATCCTGATTGTGACCGAGAAGTTGCTGACCGGGTTCGACGCTCCGGTGCTGTATTGCATGTACCTGGACAAGCCCATGCGTGATCACACGCTGCTTCAGGCGATCGCGCGGGTGAACCGGCCCTACGAGGACGAGGAGGGCATCAAGAAGCCGGCCGGCTACGTTCTCGACTTCGTGGGCATCTTCGAAAAGCTGGAAAGCGCGCTGGCGTTCGACTCGGACGTGGTAGGCAATGCGATTCAGAACATCGACGTCCTGAAGACGCGCTTTGCGGTGCTGATGGAGCAGGCGCGGCCGTTCCTGGAACTATGCGCGGGCCCGATCGACGACAAGGCGGTGGAGCGGGCCATCGAGGGATTTGAGGACAAGGAGCGCCGGGAGGGCTTCTACAAGCTGTTCCAGGAACTCGAGACCTTGTACGAAATCATTTCGCCGGACGTGTTTTTGCGGCCGTACATCGAGGATTACGGGAAGCTGTCCGCCCTTTATCAGATCGTGGTGAACGCCTTCTCAAAGAAGGTCGCGCTGATCCGAGACCTGATGAAGAAGACCGAGGACCTGGTGAAGCGGTCGGCGATCGGAACCGGACTGGACGCGGTGATGAAGCCGGTCCGGATCGATGAGAACACGCTGAATGCGTTGAAGTCTTCCGATAGCGGTGAGCCGCCAAAGGTGATCAACCTCGGAAGGAGTCTGATAGGAGCGATCAGCGAGGAGGCGGAGCAGCAGCCGTATCTGATCCCGATCAGCGAACGGACGGAAGCCATTCTGGAGGCCTACGACGACCGGCAGTTGAGCACCCAATCGGCGCTTGAGCAGTTGGCGCGGCTCATGGAGGAGTACCTTCAGGCCAAGCGGGAGCGGGAGAAGACCGGTTTTGACGGCAACACCTTCGCACTGTTCTGGTTGGTGAAACAGGCCGGCGCTGACGACCCGGTCGGGTTGGCTCCGAAGCTGGAGGCGGCGTTTCGCAAGTACCCGAACTACCGGGACAACGTGGACGAGGAGCGGGAACTGAAGGCCGAACTGTACAAACTGGTGCTGCCGGCTGTGGGCAAGGAAGCGATGGTCACGGTGGTGAAACGAATGCTGGAGTTGCCGCGGTCGTGAGGAAACCAACGGAGGAAGCCAAACAGCGCATGCGCGAAGAGATCCGGCGGTGGGCAGAGAAAATCGGGGTGAAGCCGAAGCGGATTCAGATCCAGCGCATGACCCGGAAGTGGGCGTCCTGCTCGAATGGCGGGCGGATTTGCTTCAGTACGGACTTGCTGACCGAGCCGGATGAATTTCGAGAGGTCGTGATCGTGCATGAACTCCTGCATCTCCAGGTGCCGAACCACGGAAAGCTTTTCAAAAGCCTGATGAGCGCCTACCTGCCGGGATGGGAGCTTCGAGTTCAGGGGCGGGCCGGCAGGATCTGCATCTCGGCGCGGAAAAACGCCACGGGAGGAAGACAACAATGAATTTGACCGACGAACAAAAGGACCTGCTGAAGTCCGTGGTTGCAGTCTACGAGTCCGGGGACAGGTCGCAGTTCATCGTTGTACGGACGATGACCGGATCTTCTCTTGTATACGCGGGAGGTCATCCGTCCGTCGAGATCACCGCCGACGATGCAGACTTTGAGCAGCTCGAGCGCGAAGGGCTATTGACGCTCACACGGAATTCCCAGGGATCCATGTGTGGCAAGCCAACGCAGGCGGGGATCGACGCTGTCAGGTCGAATTTCGCGACTTCCCCCAAGTCGGCTGACTTCGTCGGAGACGGTGACGCTGGAACGATCCGGGCGGTTGTATCGTTCTTGGAGAGAAACAACCTCGCATTTGAAGCCAAGGCGATTCAGCACGCTACTCAACTGGCGATTCACGACGGACCAGCCACCGTCTGCGTGAATGTATTCAAAAGCGGAAAGATCGTGGTGCAGGGCAGTCCAGGCAGACTTCTTGATTTCCTGAACAAGATGAAGGAGGCCCTCGCTGGAGGTGCCACCCCGGGAACCGTCTTGCCCTTTGAGATCGAACGCTTTCCAGAACGTATCCGAGAGAAGATTCCGAATTGCGATCCTGTGATAGTCCGCTTCGTGGAGGAGGCGATCATCTGCTACAAGTCTGGTGCGTTGTTGGCGACGGCCTTTATGTTGGGTGCCGCCTCAGAGAAAGCGATCAATCTGTTAATTGAATGCTATGCGGACGCTATCGCTGACCGGGGGAACCGGGACAAGTTCCGGAGCCGAATCAACGGTCGGACGATTTCAGCGAGATATGAGGAGTTCAAGAAGTCGTACGCGGGATGCAAGAGCAGACCGACAGACGGCGTGCTGGCCCAGGACCTGGATGCGGTCATCGGTGGGACGTTCCAATTCTGCCGGATCACTCGCAATGAAGTCGGGCATCCGCAGATCGTTCCGGACCTGGACCGTGGTGTACTCCTCGCGAACCTTGGGCAATTTGTGACGTATGTGGAGCGGATCTACGGTCTGATGGTGCATTTCCAGAAAACTGGAGTTGTTGTCTAGTGACCCTAAGAATCGACATCGTGAAGGTCGCTGGATTCGCCCCGTCTTCGCCTGCTAGAATTGGGATTCAGATGTGCTCGAGGTCACCCGCCTAGCGTTGGTCCGACGAGGTTCGTCCTGCCGCTGCAGACTTTACAACTGATTGAGGTGACAAGAGATGGCTCTCCGACTCAGATACTTCTCCCATCCGGACATGTTGCGGCAGTTCGAGGCCGACTTCTTGGTCCAGATCTTGCAAACCGCCGAGAATTTCTTCGCCGCGAAGGGCTTTCCCATCCCGGCTCCCGGGAATGGCGGCGAGATCGACTACAAGGCCCTGGCCTCGATCCTTGCCGATCCAGATGAGGAGATGCCCGGCGATTTGGTCGATGGACTGCACCTGATCAGCGAGTTGGGCAACGAGTCCTATTTCGACGACCTGCTTCAGATGGCGGGCGAGGCGGGTATTCCGGTCGACGACGAGGTCACCCCTCCGGACCTGGCCGCGCTGATCTGGCTGGCCCAGCCGCGGCTGCTCCAACAGAAGGACCAGGAGAGCAGCTTCGAGCGCCGGAAGACTTTCGAGAGCTTCGCCCCGGCCGACCCGGCCATGGTGATCAACGCCGAGGATTTGCCCCAGGATCTCGGTGAGCTCGAGTCGGCGCTGCGCGAATACTTCCGCAAGAAGAAAAAGGGGCGCCGCTGCCGGGTGTTGCGCAAGAACGCGCCGGGCGCGGTTCACTTCTATGTCCAGCACGGTCAGGCCTGCCGCCGGGAGCCGAGCGTCAAAGGCGAAGATTCAACCTGCACGTTCTTCCGCCCGGAGCGGACGGACATGGTCATCCTCGACACCGAGAATCCCGAGTTGCGGATCAACAGCGCCTCGGCGCCGGATATGCGGAAGTACCGGGAACTGTTCGGGCTGCATCTGTTCGGGAGCGCGGAGACGTTCCGCTATGCGCAGAAGTACAACCTGGAGCCGCTGCGGAAGCTGGGGCAGGCGTCGCTTGAGTGCAGCGATTTCCCCAACCTGGAATCGGCGCGACTGACGGAGTTGGAGATGGATTGGGGCGGCGCGCTCAACAACAAGAGCGTTGAGAAGGCCGATGATGTTTTCGAGGCACTGAAGATCAGGCACGCTCAAGTTCCGGATCAGCCGGCGCTCAAGCGGGCCAAGATTAAGGTGAAGCGGAAGGGGATCAGGAAGGCCCGGGTGCTGTCCCTGGTGGCGGGAAACAAGTCGGGGTACCCGCGGGGCGAGGAAGCGGCGATCTTCGAGGAATGGCTGCGGGCTCGCGAGTTCATCATTTACGGCAAGCGGGCCTATGAGGAAGCTGCCTAAGCTGTGGCGGGCGCTGGAGGGTATTCCGGGGCTCATCGCGGTACTGGAGGTCTGGCGGCAGGACTGTGGCGAAGACTTCGAGTTTGCCGCGCCTCATCTGAAGCCAACGGATATGATCGGCAACCGGTACCCGTGCCCGCACTCCTTCAGTGAGTGCCCGCGCCGGATTATCGACTACGGCGACGACGAGTTCGCGGCCATCTGCCAGGATGAGCACCAGCGATGCGAGCGGGTACCGCTGACCAGGCGAGAAGCGCTGATCCACCGGCTTGATTTGTCGGGCTTGTTGCAACCGGTGTTCCGAGCGGCGATGATCCGGCCGCAGGCGATGATCCCGCATTCACCGGGCCTTTGGGCCGTAGGATTGTCCGAGCAACCCCACGCACGCAACTACCCGGTGTACTTCCTGCTGGCTCACTCCCGAAGTTCTCACGAGGCGGTCGTAGGTCGCCTGCTGCTCGACATCCCGGATTCGTTCCTGCTCGTGCTGCCCACGAACCGGTTCCGAACCGTGGAGACGGAGCGCCGGCTGCGAGAGCGCAGGGTGGAATGTCTTTGTCTCGAAGAGCAGGTGCTCGTGGATGGGCAGGGCGAGTTCCACTGGGCAGGCGCGGTGGAGACCCGGCGCGCGGCACGCGATCAGGGGGCGGTGCCGCGGTCGGTGGGCAGCCCGGAGGCAGTCGCGGCGGTGAAGGAATACATTCAGGCCAGAGGCCTCTCGCAGACGGCCTTCAGCGTCCAGGCTGGCGTCTCGGAGCGCACATTGAGGAGCTTCCTGAAGGACGGTACGATGCGCCGATCCGCGCTCGAGGGTGTGGCGAAAGCGATGGATCTCAGCCTCGAGCAGCTCTTGCGAGGCGAGATACCCGCCTCGCTGAAGCTTCCGCGCCGCCGCTGAATTTGCCGGATTTCTTCCGGAAATCTTCCGGTTCCGTGTATGTCGAAAAAACGGTAGATCGGGCAATCTCGATGCAGAGGTTGCGGGAAACAGCCCGCAGCGAGCATCGAGATGAAACAGACCACCCCCCAACGACTCCTGAATGAACGCCAGGTGGCGGATTCGTGCGCCATCAGCGTGCTCACCCTCCGCAAGTGGCGGACCGAGGGACGCGGCCCGCGCTACGTCAAGATCGGGACCCTGGTTCGCTATCGGCCCGAAGATGTTGATGCCTGGATCGAGAGCCATGAGGCGCACGGCGCCGCGCGCGTGGAGGTGGCGCAATGAGCCGCCCCGCATCGACCCGCGACCTTCGGCCCTCCGAGCGGGCGTTCGCGGCGGCGATGTCGGCGCTGGGCTTCGGCCGATTTGAGTATCTCCGGATCGAATGCGGCGAACTGGTCCTTGATCCCTGGCCGGCCGTTGTGCGCGATGTGAAGTTCGGCTCGCAGGATCCGGGCGCTGCGAAGATCCCGCCGGATGAATTCGAACTGAAGCCCCAAGTGGCGGAGCTGTTCGAGTACGTGCGCGCCGTCGACGCCGGCGAGATCCGCACGCTCGAAGTCAAACACGGGCTGCCCTTCTCCATGGAAATCGAGATGGCCGGAGGGCGCCGCTATGCCTGATCCAGGATTCGACCACGCTCTCCCCCTGGCGTTGCGGGCGGTTCAGGTACGCGCCGCGGCGGCGGTCGCTGCCGGACGGACGCCTGTCACGGATCGTGAGGACCTTGAGCAGGAAGCCTTCCTCGGGCTCTGGATGGCTCTGCCGCACTACGACGCGTCGCGCGCCAGCCTGCGGACCTTCCTCGAGCGCGTGGCGGACAAGCGCTTCGCCTCTCTGTTGCGCCGCCGCCAGAGTCCCTTTGTGATTGAGCGTCTCGACGGTCATCGGTTCGCCACGCCTGACGGGATCCCGGTGGTTCAACTTCATGTCGACTTCGAGCGCGTCCTCGCGCCCCTCAGTGATCCCGACCGGAAGCTGGCTCTTCTGCTGATCGACCACGGCCCTACCGAGATCAGCCGGATGCTCGGCATCGCCCGGTCCACCGTGTACGCCCGCATTGCGCGGCTCCGCTGTGCATTCCGCGAGGCTGGCTACGACCCCGCTGATTCAAAGGGGGGCTCGCGGTGAAGCATTCCCTGAAGATCCTCGAGATTCCCTGCGACCAGATCCGCATCGGCGAGCGCCACCGCAAGGACATGGGTGACTTGGAGGTCCTGGCCGCCAGCATCGCGACAGTGGGGCTGCTGCACCCGCCGGTGGTAACAGAGGACGGCCTCCTTGTCTGCGGAGAGCGGCGATTCCTGGCCATGCGCGACATTCTGCGCTGGAAGACGATCCCCGTCATTGTCCTCCAGGTCTCCAGCATTGTCGCCGGCGAGTACGCCGAAAACGAGATCCGCAAAGATTTCACACCCTCCGAAAGGGTCGCCATCGGCAGGGCGATCGAAGCGGAGATCGGCAAACGGCAGGGGCAGCGCACGGACAAAGGACTTCCGGTCAATTGCGCGGAAGTTGAACCGGGAGTTGAGACCCGCGAAGTCGCTGCCGCCAAGGCGGGCTTCGACAGCGCCAGTACTTATGAGCGCGCGAAGAGGGTCGTTGAGAAGGCAGTCGACGA
>Ga0272448_1004783_pt1 | contig 15278 bp, 14 predicted proteins | sample YNPCB0191_FD_202220 | JGI IMG/M metagenome (GOLD analysis project Ga0272448, IMG submission 202220) | Hot spring sediment microbial communities from Yellowstone National Park, WY, United States - YNP-CB-019-1 | ecosystem: Environmental > Aquatic > Thermal springs > Hot (42-90C) > Sediment...
CCAGAATTCCTAAGGAACATTTGTTTTGGTTGACAACTTTTTTCAAAATTATTTATCCTCCCCGTAGCTGGCCGTCAAACGGGGAGGACATGACAGAACTCCCCAAAAAAATGGTCGAAACGAGAGACTTACTGTATAAGTTATGAATGAGCGGATCAGTAATAGGGTTTCGGGGACAGACACCGAAACTCCCTATATTTGAAAGGCTTTAGCGAGTGAGAGAGCCATTTGCTTATACGAGAGGTGGAGTTTCGATGTCAGTCCCCGAAACCGATGCATCTATCGGCAACATGACTCCCACACCCCCACACTCCCAAACTCCCACACAAAGGTATTCGCATGGTCTCCATCCGTAAATTAGCCGAGCTTTCCGGGGTGGCGCAGGTGACGGTCTGGCGGGCGCTGCATGGGGCGCCGAATGTGCGGCCCGAGGTGCGGGCGCGTGTTCTCGCGCTGGCGGAAGCGCACCATTATCGGCCCAACCGGCTGGTCGAGGGACTCATCACCGGGCAGACGCGCACTATCGGATACATTGCCCTGCACCTGCGCTTTCACTTCCATGCCCGCGTGTGCGACGGCATCATCAACGCTGCCCACCAGGATCAGGTCCACGTCATCACGCTGAACAATCTGGCCTTCGATCAACTGCCGCTCCTGGTCGATCAACTGATCGAGCAGCGGGTAGACGGCGTGATCTACTTCAATGGGCATACCACCCTCTCGGCGAGATCCGTGCTGGGGATGTGGAGCCATGATATCGTCCCGATTGCGCTCTTCGATTCACCGAGCGAAAAGCTGCTGGACCGCATCGACACCGATGAACGGCAACTGGCGCAGCTCGCGGTCGATTATCTGCTGCGCCTGGGGCATCAGCGCCTGGCCTATTGCGGATTGCACCCGCAGCACGCGCGCAACCGGGAGATGGCCCGCCAGTTTCGGCTGCGGGGATTGTCCGAGGAGTGCTTTATCGAGGAAGCATATCTCTCCGCGCCGAACCCGAACCATGCGGGGGAGCTACTCGATCTGTTCCTCAACCGGGCGCATCCCCCCACCGCCATCATCTGCTTTCAGGATCAGATCGCCGTGCAATTACTGCTCCGCGCCCAGCAACGCGGATTGCGCGTGCCGGGCGACCTGAGCATTCTCGGGTGTGTGAATGACATCGTCTGCGACTATCTGACGCCCACCCTCACCTCGATCGAGCAACACCCGGAAGAGATTGGCCGCCTGGCATATGAGTGGATCAAACGCCGGCGCGAGGAGGGCACCGATCCGGGCGAACGCACCCCGGAAACGCTCCTGTTGCCGGCGCACCTGGTCATCCGCGAGTCCTGCGGTCCCCCGGAACCGCGTCGACACTCCCCCACCCTCACCGTGCCCGCACTGCCTGCGGTGTGTCCGGAAGCAACCCCGCAAGTCACCCCACCAGTTGCGTTCGAACTGCGGCGCCTGCTGCCGCACCTGACCGGCGCACACAGTAAGCGCGAGCTGATGGCCTGCCTGGGGTTGCATGACAGCAAACATTTCGTACGCTCCTACCTGCAACCGGCACTGACCGCCGGCTACCTGGAGCGCACCATCCCCGACAAACCGCACAGCAGCAAACAGCGCTACCGGCTGACCGCACTGGGGCGGCAGTGGGTGGAGGCACAGCACAGCACATAACTGCGGGCGGGGCTGCCGCCTTCCTTCCAAACAAGAATCTTCCTTGGTACCGAAATCTAAATTTGGATGGGTCGAGATTCCTGTTTGGAGGTCGGCAGCAGCCCCGCCCGATTACACTATTGCTTCCCTGCCGCCAGAGCCTGAATCTCTGCGGCGGACAGCGCCCGGGTGTAGATGCATACCTCATCCACCTTCCCTGGCCAGTAGTAGGATCCGATCGGCGAGCGATCGGCATCAACGGTGGTGGCGGCGGCGGTGTTGGTGCTGGTGGTAGAGGTCGCCGCCTGCACGCCGTCGATGTACAGGTAGTTGGTGCTGCCATTCTTCACGTAGGCGACATGGTGCCACTGCCCGGCGGCGGGCAAGGAAGTCGTGGTCACCAGCGCGGTGCCGCCGTACTTCCAGACACCGAAGGCTGTCTGGCTATTGAAGCCCAGGTAGACCCCGGAACTGCTCCCCGTGACGCACAGCGCCGTCTTCTGCGCCGTGGGATTGGAGGAGACGTAGACCCAGCAGCACTCCGTTTGCGTGGCGTTGGCCGCCGGCAGGCTGGAAGCGCTGGACTTCTCGGCATACTGGTTGCTGCCGTTGAACGACAGCCCATTGGCGATTTTGCATGCCGTCCAGGTGGGGCTGTTGTAGGTGGTGCCGGCATTGCCGGTGCCCGAGGCATCGCTGGCCGTGGTGCCACTGGATTCGTTGAGTTTCCAGTAACACTTCAGTGCGCTGTCGGTGATGGTGCCCGTCACCGCGGCAGAGGTCGTCGTCGCACCATTGTTGTCCGTGGCCACTGCCGTCAGGCTGAGGCCGCTGCTGCCGCTGGCTGCTACGTTACTCCAGGTGTAGCTATAGGGGCTGGTGGAGTCCGTACCGAGCAGGGTGCCGCCGTTGTAGAACACCACCTTGCTGATGGTGCCATCCGTATCCGACGCCGTGGCCGTCATCGCCACCGTCGCGGGCGACGTGGCGTACACCGTGTTATTCGCCGGCGCGGTGAGGCTCACCGTGGGAGGCGCATTGATCGTGTAGACGCCGGTCGCCACCAAGCTGTCGATCAACCCGCTTTTACAGGCAACGGCCTTCAGCGTGGTATTGGCGCTCAGCGAGATGGGGCCGGTGTAAACCGTGCCGGTGGTGCCGGTCGGGGTGCTGCCGTCCGTGGTGTAGCGGATGGTCGTGCCGGTGGTCACCGTGCTGATGCTCACCGATTGCGTACCGGTGTAGCTGCCCGGCGCCATCGCCCGGCAGGTGGGGTTTGGCGATGCTGCGCATTTCTATCGCGCCTTTCAGCACCGCTTCGGGGCCAGTCCCAACCGCGTGCGGCACGGCGCCACCATCGCCCTCCCCGGCGCGCCCAGGTCGGAGAGTTGGCAGCCGGTGCTGGATCAGGACTACCAGCACGGCGCGACTCTCGACACTCGCCTGGCTTCCTTTGGGTTTACCAATGAATCGCCGGAGCTCTCGTATCCCGCGACCCGGCGCGTGGTGTGGACCATGGCGTCCTGCGCTTGCTGCCCGTGCCGGCGACGCAGCTTCGCTGGGAGGAAGCGCACGATGGTGGCGAATAGTACGCCGGATGGGCTCAACCCGGAAGCCTTTCTACCAACAGCAGAACAATACAATCTCTTCGTGGTCTTTGTGGTTCATTCGCGAAAACCGCTACTCCAGAGCGCTCTCCCCCTCGTCTCCCCATCCCCCATGGAATCCGCTATAATATCGGCGAGGTTCACCTCTCACCCCCTTTCTTTTCAGGGAAGGGGGCTGGGGGGTAGGTGTTGAAAGGAGCATCCCCATGATGACCAGTCGCGAGGTGGTGGCGGCCACGATTCGTTTTGCCGGACCGGACCGGTTTGCGCATGATTTCCCCGAGCCGTACGGCAGCGATTTTACCGGTGTGGGCATGGACCCATCGCCGGACGGGCGCCCGGTGGGCGGCAGCGGCGTGGATGAGTGGGGCGCGGTGTGGGAGAATATCGGCGTCTGCCAGCTCGGTGAGGTGAAGGAATACCCGCTGAAGGATTGGGCGGATTTTGCGACGATGGCCATTCCCGACATCCACGACCCGAAGCGCTGGCAGACGCTGGACGGCGCACGCGAGCGGGCCGGCGACAAGTTTCTCTTCGGCTACGGCGTCTCCATCTACGAGCGCGCGCACTTCATCCGCGGGCTGGAGAACGTCTGGATGGATATCTACGACGAACCGGAGCACCTCTGCGGCCTGCTGGACATCCTGGTGGAGATGAACCTGGTGGCGGTGGAGCGCTATGCCGCCGCGGGGGTGGACGGCTTCATCTTCTGCGATGACTGGGGCCTGCAGAACCGGCTGATGATTGCACCGGACAAATGGCGGGAGATCTGGAAGCCGCGCTATGCGCGCATCTACGGCGCGGCGCACGCGGCGGGCCTCTTCACCTTCCTGCATAGCTGCGGGTACATCGTGGACATCCTCGACGACCTCATCGAAGTCGGCCTGGACGTGGTGCACATGGATCAGCAGGAGAACATGGGCCTGGAGTTGCTGGGGGAGCGCTTCGGGGGCCGGCTGACCTTCTACTCGCCGGTGGATATCCAGCAGACGATGGCGCACGGCACGCTGGACGATATCCGCGCCTACGCGCGCCAGATGGCCCGCCTGCTGGGCCGTCCCACCGGCGGCTTCATCCCGCGCTGGTACACCGACCCGGTCGGCGCCGGCCACCGCCAGGAAGCCATCGCGGCGATGTGCGAGGAATTTTTGAAGATCAGCGCGGAGATGTACGTGTGATCCGTCTGGGGACTGCCCCCGCGGCAGTGCTCGCCACGGTGACCGACACCCGGTAGTACAATGGTATCCGTGCGGTAACCAGTGCCTGGTCCGGGCTGTCCCCGCGTATTTTTGACCGGCTGCATTCACGCGGGGACAGCCCGGACCAGGCGCACTCGTTCAACCCGGCACGCCAACCGCTGCCCTGGTCGCGTGACATCTGCCGGGCGCTGCCGCGGGGGCAGTCCCCAAACGGTCTCAACCGCTAACATTAACGAAAGAATAAGACAAGGCTAAGATACGCCTCTCCCGGTCACTCCCCGCGATGAAGCATGGTATACTAAGGGTATCCATCCCCGGCAGGGGAGGACATCTCTTACCGATGCAATCATCTTACGCGACAAAAGGAGGGGGAACGATGGACAAACGTCAGCTCATCGCCATCGCGATCCAATCGTTGAAGATCATCCTGGGCATCTTTGCCGCCATTCTCGCCATCATTTCCTTCAATCCGCAAGCCATGGCCAATGCGCACTGGTTGGTGCCGCTCCTCAGCCTGGGTCTGGGCTATTTCCTGTACCTGGATTCCCGCACGCGGGAGGACAAGGCGAACCTGGTCGAAATTCTCGGCAAGATTCGCGGCCCGCTGAAAGATGCGCTGCAGGCACGCAACGCGATGGAAGCCGAGCGGGAATTCATGAAGACCTCGGAGAGCGGGGAAAGTTTAAATTCGATTGTGGAGACGCGCTATCTCGACGATATCAACGTGCTCTCCGACGTGATGGAGCGCTGGCAGGCGGAACTGGGCATCAAGCTGCCGGACGTCAGCCACCCCTACTCCAAGGTCCCGGCCATGCAACGCGCCAGCGCCACCAAGAGCAACCAGCGCGCGATGATAGACCGGTTGTCGAAGTAGTATGGGAGCTTAGGGGTGTGGGAGTCATGGTTCTCTCGCACCCCTGTCCTCACTACAATTCTTATCTTTACGGATTGATTGAAATGATGCCCCCACCACCCCCGCCACGCCCTAAAGGGACATGGCTACCCGATCAAGCACGCTAAAGCGCTCTTTCTGTCGTGCGGAGCCGGGTTCACCCGGCTTGATCCTGTAGCCATGCCCTTTAGGGCGTGGCGGGGCAGAGAAAATTTTGCGTAAGGACGTGCTAGAATTCATGTGCGCTTACCGTCACATAGCGCCTGCACCTTACCCCCATACCCCCACACCCCCATCCTCCCATACAGACCCATTGGCCGCTTTTTAATGCAACTTGCGTAAAATTAGCCACTTTCTTACTCAAAAAGCGCGGAAAGGGGCTTTGCGAATGAGCCATCGCACGCTACGATAGAGGCAATCCTGAGGAAGCCCCGGTTGGGGTGACATGCATGCGAAAGGGAATTGATGATGAAAGCTACTTTCTATGATGTGAAAGAGCGAAAACCGGTGGAAGCCGATGTCACCGAGAAGGTGGTTTACGGCAAGCCCGGCTCCGAGCGGTATGCCATAAAAGGCAAGACGGCCGACGGTCGCAACCTGACTAAATTTGTCAGCAAAGATGACTGGGACAAGATGCAGGTGTAAAGTGTGGGGGTGAGGCATTGGCGTTACGCCACCCGTTGTCTTTCTCTTACTCTTACTCTTTCTCTTACTCGAAAAATGCTGATCCGGTTACCGGGAACTCATCGAGAAACCGGAGACCGCGCAAGTTATTGCGAGAAAGAGTCAGAGAAAGAGTAAGAGAAAGAATTTACGGCGCCTCTGCGCGAACACCCTTGCCCGTTACTCGTACGAGCACACATACTCGGCGATACCGTCGTCCACGGTGATGTCGAACGCCGAATTGCCCGGCACGCTGAAGCCGCTGCCTCCGGTGTAGGTGGTCCATGCCTCCGCGCCGGCCACGCGCACGCGGCAGGCCCCAGCCACGATATCCATGCGCTCGGGCGCACCGGTATTAAAGGTGAAGGTCCCCGGGTAAATCAACCCCAACGTCTTCTTCGTCCCATCCGGGAAGATCAACGTGTGGCTGACCACTTTCCCCTCGAAATAAATATTCGCCTTGCACACGGCGCTGACGTTGTCAAACTGCGTGAGTAATTGCTGTGCCATGCTGCACTTCCTTCCCGGCCGCTCGCAGGGGCCGTGGTGATATTGCCCCGGATGATACGCGAAACACGGGTTTCGTGCAAGCGGTAATCCTTTCCCTGGCAGGCTCTCCTATACTCGTTTACTCGTTCCCTCACCCCCAACCCCTCTCCCGATTGACGAATCACCATACTATGGTAAGATAGGGCAACTTTCCAGCGGAGGTGTATATGCCCACAGCGCACGCGACGAAAAAGCTCCCCTGCCACATTTGCGGGAGATCCTTTCCCCCGTCCCAACTCTTGCCCGGGAGCGTACTGCATGGCACCATGCATGACAAAATCTGTGCCCAGCATCCCGAATGGACGGACGATTGCAACATCTGCATGGATGACCTGAACCACTTCCGTCACGAATTCATCGAAGAGAAGCTTGCCGAGGAGAACGGCGAGTTGACCGCACTGCAGCAGGAGGTGATGCACAGCATCAAAGAGAATGAGTTGGTGATCAAAGACATCAATGCCGAATTTGACAGCAAGCTGTCATTCGGCGATCACATCGCGGACAAGGTGGCGGAGTTCGGCGGAAGCTGGCGCTTCATTATCAGCTTTCTCGCCATCCTCTTTATCTGGCTGCTGATCAACTCGCTCACCTTCATCCTCAAAAAACCGTTCGACCCCTTCCCGTTCATCCTGCTCAATCTCGTCCTTTCCTGCGTGGCTGCCATCCAGGCGCCGGTGATCATGATGAGCCAGAACCGCCAGGAAACCAAAGACCGCCTGCGCGCCGAGCAGGATTTCAAAACCAACCTGAAGGCGGAGCTGGAAGTGCGCAATCTCAACGCGAAGATCGACGAATTGCTCACCCATCAATGGCAGCGCCTGCTGGAGATCCAGCAGATTCAGATGGACATGATCGAGCAGATGACCACGCACCACCAATGGGAGCGGGAACAGCACCAGGCCCTGGAAGTGCCGGCGACCTCGCCGGCGGATCATAACGCCGTCCTCTGATTCACTTTGCGTGATCCACAGTTGGACCGGGTATGTTCTTCGATCGCTTGTGCTATAATCAGCCGGCGGGACGCCGGCGCTCCCAGCGTATCTCGCACAATCTCTTTTCGGAGGCTCTGATGCCGATTGTCGATTTACCCCTTGACGAATTGCGAAGTTATCAGGGGCGCAACCCGTGCCCGCCGGATATGGACGCGTTCTGGGATGCCTCGCTGGCGGAGATGTATGCCATCGACCCGCAGGTCGAGCTGATCCCCCACCCGCTCCACGCGCCGTTCGCCGAATGTTTCGATCTCTACTTCACCGGCATGGGCGGCGCCCGCGTGCATGCGAAATATCTGCGGCCCACCAATGTCAGCGCGCCGTGCCCCGCGGTGGTACAGTTCCACGGCTACACCGGCGACAGCGGCGACTGGTCTGATAAGCTCGGGTATGTCGGCCAGGGCTTTGTGGTGGCGGCGCTGGATTGCCGTGGGCAGGGCGGCTTATCCGAGGATGTCGGCGGGGTGAAAGGCCCTACGCACAACGGGCACATCATCCGCGGGTTGGATGATGCCCCGGAGAAGCTGCTCTTCCGGCAGATCTTCCTCGACTGCGCGCAACTGGCCGGCATCGTGATGAACCGACCGGAAGTGGACGCGACGCGCGTCGGCGCCACCGGCGGCTCGCAAGGCGGCGGGCTCACCCTCGCCTGCGCCGCGCTGGAGCCGCGCATCAGCCGCCTGGCGCCCGTTTTTCCCTTCCTCAGCGACTACCAGCGCGTGTGGGAGATGGACCTGGCGGTCGCCGCCTATGCGGAACTGCGCACCTTCTTCCGCCAGTTCGACCCATTACATAAACGCGAAGCGGAGATCTTCACCCGGCTGGGCTACATCGACGTGCAGCACCTGGCGAAGCGCATTCGCGGCAACGTGCTGATGCCCGTCGGCCTGATGGACACCATCTGCCCGCCCTCCACGCAATTCGCCGCCTACAACAAAATCACCGCGCCAAAAGAACTGGTCATCTACCCCGACTTCGGCCACGAAGGCCTGCCTGGCGTGAACGACATCATCTTCAATTATATGGCGGAGATGGTGACGGTGCCGGCGTAGGGGGACTGCCCCCGCGGCAGAGCCTGCTTACGTACAAGGTGAAAAGGTCACGATAGGCACTCCGGTATGCATGAAAGTGCCTGGCCAGGGCTGTCCCCGCGTTGAAAGAAGCCGATTGCAGACGCGGGGACAGCCCTGACCGGGCACTGCTTACCGCACGGATGCCATTCCGCGACGTACTGCTGGGGACAGGAACGAGCATTTCCGCGAGGGCAGTCCCCAAACCGATCACGAAAATAGACACGAATCCACAATATCAGGTACAATACAACACGAAATGTTGATACAGACTGACAGCCAATTATCCGCCTTTTGTGACGCCGCGAAGCGGCAAGCCACCCTCTTTCTGGATACCGAATTTGTCGGTGAAGGCCGTTATTATCCGGAGCTGGGCACGATTCAAGCCGGCATCGACGGGCAAGCCGTGGTCATCGATCCCATCACGGTGAGGGATCTGACGCCGTTTTTCGCCTTGCTCACCGACCCGGGCATTGAAAAGGTCTTCCACGCCTCCACGCAGGATCTCGCCATTTTTTACCGGCTGCTGGGCTGCCCGGTGGCGCCGGTGTTCGACACCCAGATCGCCGCGGCGCTGCTCGGGTATGACGAGCAGATCTCCTTCCTGAACCTGGTGGAACGCGCCACCGGCACGCACCTGTCGAAGTCACACGGGTTCACCGACTGGCTGCGCCGCCCGCTGACGCCGGGGCAGATCGAGTATGCGCTGGATGATGTGCGCTACCTCATCCCCGTCTACGAATACGTGGTGCGCGAACTGAAAAAGCGCGAACGCCTGCTATGGTCGCGTGAGGAATTCCGCCCGCTGGAGGACCCGGCACGCTATCGCCAGGGGAACCCGGACGAGCTCTACCTGCGCGTTCGCGGCGTGGAACGCCTGCGCGGCAAGACGCTGGGGGCCTTGCGCGAATTGGTCGCCTATCGCGAAGAGACGGCGCGCCAGCAGAACCTGCCCATCGGGCGCATCGCGCGCGACGAGGTGCTGGTGGAACTGGCCCGGCATCCGCGCACCGCGGTGAAGGAGCTGGAGGAAGTGCGCGGCCTGGCGCCGCAGCAGATTGCGCGGTTCGGCGTCGGCCTCATCAGCGCCGCCCAGCGCGGCAGCGCCAACCCGCCCCCCAAGGTGAACCGCCAGCCATCGCTGTCGAACGGGCTGGAGCCCACGGTGGATTTCCTGATGCTCTGCCTGCGCTCGCTGGCGGGCGAACTCGAGATTTCGCCCGGCCTCATCGCCACGCGCGCCGACCTGGCCGAGTTGATCATCGACGGCCACCAGGCGGATATCCCGCTGATGCGCGGCTGGCGCCGGAAAATCATCGGCGAGGCGCTGCTGGCCACCCTGCAGGGCAAGGCCACCGCCCGCATCCTCCCCGACAGCCGGCGCGTCCACCTGGACTGGCATGCGGATGTGCGCTGGTAACAGCAAAGTGGCCACCAGCGCCCCGTATGCAATGAGTCGAGCGCGACCGGCAGGGAGATCACATCGGTGCTCTCCTGGAACAGCGCGCACTCGCGGGTTTCGGGGACAATTCGCCTCACTGGTTGCGGCTGGCAGGAATGCAAATACACGCGTGACAGAACAAATACTCAGGTATCGAAGACAGTGGTAGGCCGCGCCCACCGTGGCGCGCGGCTGGAAGCCTCTACTCCGTGTGCTTAGACTCGAAGCCGGGTCTGTGTTTACGGCCTCACGGGTGCTAAACTCCCACCAGCGCGCCACGGTGGGCGCGGCCTACCCCCTGTTCGTGTCACCGGTGACTCTCGAACGGGAGTAATCATCTTTTCTCATCAGTCCCCGACGAAAGCTGTCACCAGCGCGCTCGGACAATACAGCCGCAAGGCTAATTTGCGCATGAATTTTCCCATCCCTCTTGCACCTGACGTAACGTCACCCTGTACAATGGTTCCATCACATTTCATCACGAAGGAGGAAGCCTTGGCGACGGCGGGGCGGTTGACCACCGGGGCATTTGCGAAACTGGCGGGGGTGACGGTGCGCACGCTGCGGTTTTATGATCGTAGCGGGCTGCTGCCTCCCTCGCGCGTCACTACAGCGGGACACCGGCTGTATAGCGAGGAAGACCTGGTGCGGCTGCAGCAGGTGATGACGCTGAAGTTCATCGGCTTCTCGCTGCGGGAGATCCGCACGGTGCTGGATGCGCCGGCGTTCGACCTGGCGCGGGCGCTGCGCGCACAACGGCAGGTGCTGGCGGACCGGGCACGGCAAATGCAGACTGTCATCTCTGCCATCGACACCGCGCTGCAGGCGATATCCGGCGGGCAGCCCGCGTGGGAAACCGTCTCCGACATCATCAAGGCAGTACAAATGGAACAACACAACGACTGGCTGAAGAAGTATTACACCGAGGAACAACTGGCGGCGCTGGCCGAGCGCGCGAAGGACTACACGCCCGAACAGCAGGCCGCGGATGCTGCAACCTGGGCACGCCTGCAGGCGCGGGCAAAAGAACTCGCCCAGGCCCACGCCGACCCGGCCGGCGAGGAGGCCCAGGCTCTGGCGGCGGAATGGCAAGGAATGATCGACCGCTTCACCGGCGGCGACCCCAGCATCGCCGCCGGCCTGAACAAACTCTACCAGGACCGCGACAACCTGCCGGACCAGGGAAAGGGCTGGTATGGTGAACGTGACGAAGAAACGGAGCAGTTCACGAAGGCGATGATGGCCGCGTTCCGCGAAAGGCAAAAGTAAATAAAATAATAGCCGCAAAAGAGCACAAAGAGCACAAAAGGGGCGATAATGGGCTATGGCAGCCTTTCAGGTCTATCGTCTGCCTTGGTTATCATAGATAATGGGAGGGCGACGCTCCCGCGGAGCCAGATGAGAGAACCGGTTGCATAATCAGGCTCGGCAGGAGCCTCGCCCTCCCGCTTATCCACGGTAACCAGGGCTTAACCGTACACATGAATAAGCCTAAATTTGATTCCACCGTTCACCTACAGAGAGCTTCCTGAGAGGATGGTGCGGTAAGATGTCTGCATCACTACTTCGAAGGGAGATCTTCCGATGCGTCAATTCCTTCTGTTACTGGCACTGGTAGGCGTGCTGTTGCTGCAGGCCAGTCTGGCCTTTGCCCATCCGCCCAGCGATATCCAGTTGCAGTTTGATCAGAAGACCAGCGTGCTCACCGTCACCATCCTGCACGGCACGCGTGATCCGAAGGTGCACTACATCAACGATGTGAAAGTATGGCTGGGCAACGATCAGATCATCACGCAGAAATTCAAAAGCCAGACGGACAACACCAAACAGGTCGTACAGTACACCATCCTCGACGCCAAACCCGGCAGCGCGCTCAAAGTCGCCGCCACCTGCAGCCGCGGGGGCACGCTGGAGAAGACGCTGGTGGTGAAGTAAAAAGGAAAAAGTAAAAAAACAGACACGGTACGCTTTGCTATGCCAGGAGGCAGGGGCGGGTCGTTCAGGGAGCCTCTCTCCCCAACAGCAAAGCGTAACGGGCCTGTTTTTCCTTTTGCCTTTTTACTTTTTCCTTCACACGAAGAACCTTGCGCAGAATTCGTCCACCGTTTCGCCGGTGGCGGCGATGGATTCCAGGGTGGCGACGTCCTCCGCGGTGAGGGAGAGGAAGGCGGCGGCGGCGTTTTCCTCCAGTTGCTCCAGGCGGGTGACGCCGTTGATGACCGAGGCGACGTAGGGTTTGGTGAGCAGCCAGGCGTTGGCGAGTTGGGCGAGGGTGACGCCTTTCCCCTCGGCGAATTGTGCCAGTTGCTCAATGGCCTCCAGCGTGCGGCCTTCCAGGTATTGCGCGCAGAAGACAGGGTTTGACGCCATCCGCGCGCGCCACTCGGTGGCGTTCGCCTGGCGATAGCGCCCGCCCAGCGCGCCGGCGGCCAGCGGCCAGAAGGGGATGAGCCCGACGCCCAGCGTATCCAGCTCGCGCAGGAAGGCCGGCTCACTGCTGCCGTGCGTCCAGTCTGTCCACAGCCCGCGGCCCACCTGGTAGGGCTGCAGCAGGTTGTAGCAGTTCTCCACCACCGCCAGCCGGCGCGACGAGTCCTTGCCCACCCGCGCCAGCGCCTCGACGGCGTCGCGCAAGTTGATGCCGTGGGCGTTCGAAAGGCCCAGGTAGTGGATCTTCCCCTGGCTCACCAGGTCGTCCAGTGCGCCCCAGGTCTCCTCCAGCGGCGCCAGGTAGCCACCCTGTCCGTCTGCACAGGGATTGTGCAGCATAAAGATGTCCAGGTAGTCGGTCTGCAGCCGCCGCAGGCAGCCGTCCACCGCCTTGCGAAGCAGCCCGCGCCCGGCACCGCACGACCCTGCCCACTTGGTGGAGAGGATCACCCGGTCGCGCACGTCCGCCCCGCGCGAGGCGAAATAGCGGCCCACGATCTCCTCGGACTTCCCCCCGCCATACCCGCTGGCGGTGTCCCAATGGGTCACCCCCAACTCCAGCGCACGGTCGAGGATCTCAAATCCCTCCGCCTCATCGACAAACTTGCCGGTGCCCGGTTGCAACGCCCCCCAGCGCCCCAATCCCATGCCGATGGCCGGCAAATACAGCCCACTCTTCCCCGCCCGCCGCATCGGCATCGCCTGTTGCTCGCTCATACTAACTCCCGATATGTTGATTTTCCTATAGGTTCGCCGTGTGTAACAGGTTTCCTGTTTGGGCACTCGCGGTGTTATTGATGGTAGCCGGTAACATTTCGACTGCACCGAGCGTATAACATACGAATTCGGAGGAGAGACAATGCAGTTCTTCCTATCACTCATCAGGTTATTCTGTGTGATCGCGTTCTGCGGCGTGTTGATGGTGATGCCATTGCTCGCGCAGGAGCGGGCACAGGAGACGCTGATCACTGGCATCGACGCGCCGGCGTTGCTGCGTGCACTCGGTATCGAGGGTGGCAGTGCGCCTGTCCGGCTTGGAGGGCTGGTGGATTATCCGCTTTCCGGCAAAACCACCGTTCCCGCGCGCTCACTCGCGGTCGGGGTGTTTGCCACCGCTGATGAGGCACACTGGATGTTCCAACAGTTTCAAACCCGCGCGTCGATAGCACCCAATATCACCTCCAGCACCGTGGGTGATGAATTCGCGCATTGGCGCAGGCGAGAAGGCACGCCGCACTGGGGCGGCCGCTGCATGTTACGCCGGATGAACTGCATTATTAACTTTGGCTACACCGGCCAGCCGGCGGCGGCAGAGCAGCTTGCACAACAGATTGATGGTCTGCTGCGCACCTCCGCGACCATTGCGCCGAAAGGCATGGCGATCGCGCTGCCGGCAGTGACGCTTCAAGCGCCGAGGATGCTGCCGTGCGGTGGCGGTCTGGGGGCGAGTCCTGCGATTCATGTGCATTGCGCCACCCCCATCCGAATCGGCGGGGCAGCCACCGCCGGCCTGGTTGCAGATGGAACCGTGAATATTTTGTCACCCCTGGATAAACCCGGCACCTTCCCGCTGACCATCACTCTGGCCACAGCAGAGAACGTCATTTTCACGAACACCGTCTCCTACCGGGTGGTGTCGAAGGACGAGTATGCGGCGATGAATCCCATCCCCTGGAATGACCCGATCTTCTCATTGTATTTCCTGCGAAACCCACAGCAGCCATGGGGGGCGCAGCCGGAACGCACCTGGGAATGGATCACGTTTTCGCACGGCACCTTCGGACCGCTCGGTACGAACGGTGAACGCGAGCAGGCGCAGCAGCGGGCTCTGGACGACTTCCGCCGGATGATCAACCCCGCCTGGCTGCCGGACGCCTCCTTCATCCAGACGGCGCTGGATCACGAAACAAACCCTCCGACGCCAGTCGCCTACTGCAATTACACCGTAAACGGCTGCCATCTGGCTGTGCTGGCCCGCACTGGGAAAACCCTCCTGATTTACGCTGAACAGCCTGATCCACTCCCGCGTGGGATGAAGCCCCTCACAGCGACCAACCTGCTCACCGCTGAAGCACTCGCGACAAAAATCCTCTCCGGGCACCTCACCCCCAAATATCAAGAACAAACCTGTCACCGCTACCGTGCCTTCCTCCCGAAAGGCCCCTATCAAAAGGTACGCATCTTGCTGGTGAGCATTGGTTCGCCACGGGTATTGAATCTTACCTTGCCAGGGTACTGATGTCTCTAATTTGCGATATCACTGGCTATGCCGGTTGAACATACCGGATAAGGGAATACATTCATTGGCGACACACCGCCGCTGGACTGACTATTACGAGACGACTATAATTCGAGTAGTGTCTGTCCGATGTCGTCTGGTGGAAGGAATGGGCTATGATCAGGCAATTGAAAATCATCGTCGAGAAGCACCCGGATACCTATGTTGCTTATCCGCTAGGGATTCATGGGGTTGTGGTTGGAGAAGGCGCGACGTATGAAGAAGCGTTGAATGACGTCAAATCTGCAATACAATTCCATATAGAGACATTCGGTGTAGAATCGCTCGAGATTGATCCCCCAATTCTGGAAGCGTTTGTTGCTGAAATGGGAGTTGCAGTCTGATGGTCAGGTTTCCGATCGATGCGCTAACAGTGGAGACGGGCCTTCCCTCACCCCCAGCCCCTGAAGTTTAGCTATTTTCAGACGCAGTAGTGCCCTGGTCTGACGGGGATTTCGCCTCGTCACCGTCTCTTTAGGCCCGCGTGGCCATCACCAGCGCTTCGGGGGTGAT
>Ga0272448_1004784_pt1 | contig 15274 bp, 17 predicted proteins | sample YNPCB0191_FD_202220 | JGI IMG/M metagenome (GOLD analysis project Ga0272448, IMG submission 202220) | Hot spring sediment microbial communities from Yellowstone National Park, WY, United States - YNP-CB-019-1 | ecosystem: Environmental > Aquatic > Thermal springs > Hot (42-90C) > Sediment...
CCGAACGCCAGCACACCGCTTCCCTTTCTGCAGGCCAAAATTACGTCCTGCGCGAATTACGGATGTTGTTCGGCGCAACAGAAGACGATGACCAAAAGGGAATGATCAACGTTCTCGAAAAAGCCCTGCGCAGTCCGCTCACTCGCGCCGTGAATAAGGAGCTAAACCTTCTCCGCCGCAACGGCGTCACCGGCCAAGCCTTGTTGAAGAATCTCGCCAAACTTTACGACCAGCACAACCTCCGTGACTGGGTTGACCGCCGCAACCTGCGGACCACCGACCGTCCGGTCCCCAAGATCGTCTGCAGCGAAGCTTTGGTCTAAGTTGGTCAGTAATCAGCGCGTGCGCGGGGCGATGGTGAAGAAGGGCCGCGCACTTGGAGCGCGTCGGCTTGGGCAAGACGAATCTGCGCCGCGCCATCCATGCCGAGCGCGGCGCGTCGAAAATCGGTCGGCGTGATGCCTTCCAGACGGCGCGAGACGCGAGTGAAATGATGCTGGTCCTCGAAGCCCGCAGCGAAGGCGGCTTCTTCGACCGTGGCCGGTTTCCTGCCACAACACGCCTATCGCCACACGCAAGCCGCAGCAGCGTCAGAAAGCGCAGCGGCGGAACCCCAACGGTTCGGTGAAACACGCGGCAGAAATGCTGTTTGCTCAGGTGCGCCGCCTTCGCGATCTCGGCGAGCGTCAACGGCTGGGCGACGTTTGTCTCCATGAACGCGAGCGCGAGCCGCACCGGTTCCGGATACGACAGCGGCGAGCCGGCTCGCTCCTTCCATCCGCGCGCGCCGGTGAACGATCGCCAGCAGTTGCATCAAGGCGGCGCGCACCATCAATTCCCAACCGCGCGCTTTCTCCTCGGCTTCGCGGATGACGCGGTCAAAGAGCAACGGCACGCGCGGGTCGTCGCGGAGATTGATCTTGCGCGGCAGCGTCAGTTCGCGCAGCGCCGCCGGCGTGTGCCACGGATAACGACGCGCCTCCGTCGTCAACGAATTCACCGGCCGCGTTTCGTAGTCGCCAGCCCAATCGTAGTCCAATCGGATGAACCGGAACGACAACGGCTCGCGCGGGCCGACCTGCAGCATCGTCGGTGTTCCGGTGGGAATTAGCAAGAGGTCACCGGCGGCAATACAGACCCATTTGCCGTGGGTGTGGAACCCTCCCCAGCCGTTCAGCCCATAGACAAGAATCTGATCGAGAATGTACCGGCGTTTCCGGAAATCACGCCCCGGCACGCGCACCTCACCGGTTCAGCGGACGAACGGCGCGACCCGGTGCAAAATCCACTCTTTTTCTCACGGCTTGGCTGATGGTAAGCATTGTTCGTTGAAAAGTCTCATCAAAAGTTTCGTTGTCATGCTCTTGCTCGTTGGCGCAGCCGCGCAGGAGATGCGCCTGCCTGGCCACGATGAGAACTTGTACGAAAAACGGTTGATAGATATTTCCGATCGCTCGAAGCCGTCGTTGATCAGTCACTACGACACGGGGAAGATGGCCACGGGTATCTGCGTCTCCGGGGATCTGGCGTTTATCGCCACGTGCTGCTACGGTGTTGGGTTTGTGGACGTGTCGAACCCGCGAAAAGTTTGTCACGTCAGCACGCTGAAGCCGGGCGAAGCACGACCCTGATGGGCGCGCGATGGCCTCTTATACTGTTTCCTCCAACCGGGCACCTCTCACGCGCGCGTGGCCGGCGCGCATTGCGTGGTGGCGCACACCAACAACGGGCCGTTTCTGGTAAACATCCGCGAGATCGCCCAGCCGGTCATGGTGGCGCACGCGCAACATCCGTTCGTTGCGAAGCGGGAGATGTTCGATCCTATGGGAGGCGTGGCACTTGGCGATGGCGTCATCTATGCAGTCGGCATTTACACGGGGTTGTATGTGGTTTCGGCACCGGGGCTGGCGCAGCCGGTGGTTGCGGAACAGGGCAAACCGCCCGTGTTGCCACCGGCGACAGAAGATGCACCGCAAGAGTTCCTCGTTTATCGTCCCGACGGACGAGTCCACGCCGTCACCTTGCAAGGCGACATTGCGTGGATTGCGTGTGGCGCGGCGGGGATTCAGGCTGTCAAATTGGGCGATAAACTCGCGCCCGCTACTGTGCATCGGACGAAAGAGGAAGTCTGCTACGTGAACTTGTCGGGCAATCGCCTGTACACGGCGGAAAACAAAGGCGGGATGGCCGTCTATGAGATTCAACCCGGTCTGCGATTGAAAGAAGTAGGGCGTCTTGCCGGGCAGAACGTGAAACAGGTCGTTGCGCCAGCGCCCGGTCGCGTTGCGTTGTTTCACTGCGGCGGTGCCGTGGTACATATTGCGGCCGTTTCAAACCTCGCGAAGCCACAGTTTGTTCATCACCGATGGTCAGGTCGGTTTGTTTTACCGCGATCAACTTGTGGACAAACTTTTCGATGGCCGTTACTTGTGCGCCTATTGGCACCGAAGCGGCCCGGCGTGGTATGACATCAGCGGCAGCAAACCTGTCTTGGCCTGCGCCACATCCGACACCACGTTGTACAGTTGAACTGCTGGTGCGTGCGCGTCCGGAGAAAAGCTTTCGCTCGCCAAGAACAGCAAGTTTGCGATCTTGGAGCCGAATGAGCGCCGCAAGGTGAGCGACCTGCCTGCGTGTGGGGTGCCGCGGCCGAGTTTTCTCAGAAGACCAAGTGCCGCGGGAAATATTCTTGTGGCCTCTTCGCACCATGAACGCCGCGTGTGGGTCTTCGACGTCACCGGCATCAAGCAGCCGCACTTGAGACGTGCAATATTCGCTTGCTCGTCACCCCGGTGACTGTGCCGTCTGGAACCGCCGAATGGTCATTCCCGCCGCTTACCAAGGCATTCTCTTAGAAAGGATTTGCCTGTTGTTGACTATTCACAGCGAAAAGCTCTGAGCGAGTCTGAGCGTGTGCAAAGCTCCTTACACAGGCGCGGTGAAGCGGTGTCAGCTCAACGTTACTGTGAACGGAAGCCCGTAAACGTCAGACGCTTTCAAGTGAAGCTTCGTACTGTTGGTTGACAAGGTAATCGCTGACTAGCGCATCCCGAAGCGGATCGGCGTCTTCGGCGCAATATCCCCAGTGGAGGTGACGTCGCCAACCTTCCGCGTGTGTGAACCGGCGGGACAGTTTCCCAACCTCGCGCGAATACCATTCCATTGTCGCCAAGTACTGATTCATTTTTTGACTTGTTGCCAACCAGTCCTGTTGACTTCGATGCGCTGCCAGTGCCATCTTTTTCTGCTCAAACACTCGCGTTGTATTTACGAATGCTCCGGGTACGATCCTACGACGCAGTGGATCGCGTAAGCCGACGGGCATCGCGTGATACAAAGTCACATCACCAGTGACCGGTTTGCGACGCGGGATCGTCGAAAAGTTTCGCATCCCGCGAACGAACGCCGCCGACACCGCCAAGCGGCAGGCATTCATGTGATCTTCCATGTAATCCTGCGGTGAATGCACGAGCAAGATGGACGGGTTCACTTCGCGGATCACTGCCGTGAGCCGTCGCAGGGTCTTATCCTCGTAGTAAACGCACAAATCATCCACAAGGCTCGGATGAAACTCGGCTCCAAGCAGGCGCGCTGCTGTTTGCGCCTCTTTGCGGCGGATGCGGATTAATTCGGCCGCTGCATACACCTGGCTGCCGCAAGAGCCGTTGGCGATGTTCATATAATGCGTTTCGTACCCTGCTTGTTTCAACATCAGCAGGGTTCCAGCCATCATGAACTCAATGTCGTCGGGATGGCAACCAATGGCCATGGCTACACGGCGGCTCATAGCGCAACCACCTCTCCCGTCTGAATTGATTTTTCTTCGGCTTCGCAAATTTCCACCGCACTTGCGCCGTCCCGACCCGTCACGATGGTTGGCGGCGTGTTTTTGCGAATGCACTCGACCATGTAACGGAGTTCGCCGAGGTAACCATCTCCCCCCGGAGGCTTGATCGTGCGGGGCAGTTTCCCTTTCTCGAAGAGGCGGAGCGCATCGGCGCCACGAGCCAGCGTGTAATCGGCTGTCGCATTCTCAAATTGAACCGTGTATTCCATGTTGAAGCCAAACCCGCTCGTCATCGCCCAGCCGCCTTCAGCAGTCACGGAAGCCCCGCTGGCCACTTTGTATTGGGCGACCACATGGTCAATAGCCCCGCTCAGACGGGAAAAGCCCGTCGCATACACGGCTTGGGGACGGCCGAAACAGTATTGCACAAAATCCACATCGTGAATATGGAGGTCAAGAAGCGCCCCGCCGGATTTCGCGCCGTCCATGAAATCTTTTGACCAACCGGGAGGCTCGGCCACGCGACGGAACCGAGCAGCCAACACTCTGCCGTAAGTCCGCTGTTCGATCGTCTGTTTCAGCCAGACGTATTCGGGCCAGAACCGGATGCACATAGCGGGCATGAAGTACCCCTTCGCCGAATCTGCAGCTCTGACCATATCGCGAGCCAAAGCTGCCGTGCGAGCCATAGGCTTTTCACAGATGACATGCTTACCGGCATTCAGAGCGGCGATCGCAAGTTTGGCATGCGCCATTGTCGGCACGCACAAATCGATCAGATCAATTTGGGGGTCTGAAAGTAACTCCTCGAAATTCTTGGTGGCTTTGACTTGTGACATGTCGAGCTTCAGCGGTTCTCCACCACCGATGTTGCCACCGATCGAGGAGAAATCACCGTTGACCGGCAACCGCAGCGCATCACAGAGGGCGGCGATACGAACGCCGTCAATTTGACGGTAAGCTTTGATATGCGTAACTCCCATGAAACCCAGTCCAACAACGGCAACGTTGATAGCGCTCATGTGTTGACCTCATTGCGTTTGCCGTATCTTGCCATGATTCGGCTGCAATGGACAATCAAAATCCAACCGTGTAGTATGGCAGCGGGTGAAACGCATGTTGGAATTTGTTTTCTCGATCTTGGTGGGGCTGCTGGCGTTGGCATTGATTTTGCGCTGGCGAGAACCTTCGATGATCTACTACCCAATGCGGGAAATGGAAGTCACACCTGAGCAAGCCGGCTTGAAGTTCGAGGATGTCTGGCTCACTGCCAGCGATGGCGTGAAGATTCACGGCTGGTATGTGCCCGCCGCCGGGACGGCGGCCACTACAATCCTCTTCCTTCACGGCAACGCCGGCAACATCTCCCACCGTCTCGAAAAACTTGCCATCCTTCACAACCTAGGAGTCGCCATCCTGATCATTGACTACCGCGGCTACGGCCAGAGCGAAGGCCAACCCGACGAGCAAGGCACTTACCGCGACGCTCAAACCGCGTACGATTACCTGACCAAGACTCTGAACCGAGAACCGAAAACCATCTTTCTCCACGGGGAATCCCTCGGAACAGCCATTGCAGTTGAATTGGCGCTCAACGCGCCCGTGGGAGGAATCATTCTCGAAGAACCGTTCACCTCGATTGCGGATGTTGGCCAGAAAATGTTCCCATTTCTTCCCGTCCGACTCCTCGCCAAGACCAAGTACGATTCCCTCAGCAAGATGCCCCAGCTTCGCGCTCCGTTACTGATCCTCCACAGCCGCGACGATGAGATGTTTCCGATGAGTTACGCGCAACGCCTTCTTGCGGCTGCGCCTGAACCGAAACGACTTGTTGAACTTCGCGGCAGCCACAACGACGCCTTTCTCGTCAGCGCCCCTGCTTATCGCCAAGCGATCGCGAACTTCCTTGCAGAGCATAGAAAGTAGTCTGGCTACGGTGTCCTGAGGGGGAAGCCAGTCGGGATCTCGACAAGCATCGGTGAGGCCAAGGGTTTCTTTTCTGCCGCATCCACCCAATGCAACAGGTGCCTTGCTGGCACTAAACCGTAAAACCGATCCTCGCAAGCGTAAACAGCTTGCAAATGACAGAGCGCCAGATCACGGGCTTTCCCCAATTCGCCTTTTTCGATCCACTGCTTGATCACAGCCGCCACGGCACCGGGCGGGCGCGTCCTCACCTGCGATAAGTTGTTGATTTGACTCAGATTGGTTGGGGGGAACAATAGCATCCCAGCACCCAATCCAATCCGTTCGAGATGAGAAAACTAAATGCAAGAGCCTCCGCCGGATCGCCTGTCTGCACGTCGCTGCTGCAATGGAACGGTAATACCACTGGATTGAACCCGTCTTTCTCGAATGGAGCGTACTGAAAGAACGGGAACATCTTCAGCCAGTTGTTTCAGCGCGTAGTGAGCATCGGGGGCTGGCTCCACCTGAGCCAAGATAAGAGATGGTTTCGATGGAACAGGAACTGAGGGATCACCAGACAACGCCCATGGCACGACCGACAACATCACAGCGACGAGAATCGCGCGGCGAACTTTGTTGCAGATACGTATCTGCTGAGTCCTATCAATTTTCATTCGTGTGTGCGGCGTTGACAATCCGTGCGGCTTGTGGTCAGGATATTGCCAGCCATGATCGAAGAAGTCAAAGCCAGGTTGGAAGACCTCCGCCAACGCCATCAGGCGTTGGGGAGGTATCTTTGACGTGCCCAAACAACGCGCCCGACTCATCGAGTTGGAAAAAACCATGGCCGATCCCGCCTTCTGGAATGACCAGACCAAGGCCAAATCCATCCTCAACGAAGCCACCCTCATCCGCCGCCGACTCGATACCCTCGCCGAACTCGACCGCAAAATCTCCGACGCCCAGGTCCTGATCGAACTCGGCGAATCCGAATCCGAAGTCGCCCAAGAAGTCGAAGCAGCAGAAAAACGATTCAACCAGTTCGAGCTGGAAAACCTTCTCGCCGGCGAACACGACAAATCCAACGCCATCTTCAACATCCACGCCGGCGCCGGCGGCACCGAAAGCTGCGATTGGGCCAACATGCTCCTGCGCATGTACACCCGCTACTGCGAAAACCGCGGCTGGAAATGCGAGCTTGCCGACATCCAACCTGGCGACGAAGCCGGCATCAAAAGCGCCACGCTCCTGGTCACCGGTGAATACGCTTTTGGCTATCTGAAGGCCGAACGTGGCGTCCACCGCCTCGTACGGATTTCGCCCTTCGACGCAAACAAACGCCGGCATACGAGCTTCGCTGCCGTGGATGTCGTGGCCGAGATCGAGGACACCGAAATCGAGTTGAAAATGGAAGACGTGAGGGTGGATACGTTTCGCAGCGGCGGCAAAGGCGGCCAGAACGTCAACAAACTCGAAACCGCCGTCCGCATGACCCACCTCCCGACCGGCATCGTCGTGCAATGCCAGTCCGAACGCAGCCAACACCAAAACCGCGAACTCGCTCTCAAAATGTTGAAAGCGCGCCTCTACGAGAAGCAGCAGGACGAAAAACGTGCGGCCATGGAAAAATACTACGGCGAGAAAGGCGCCATCGCCTGGGGCAACCAAATCCGCAGCTACGTTTTCCAGCCCTACCAGATGGTCAAAGACCTCCGCACCGGCTACCAAACCAGCGACGTGCAGGGCGTCATGGACGGCAACCTCGATCCCTTTATCGCCGCATGGCTCAAAGCCGGCCAGCCACGCCACCGCAAACAAGGGGTCACCGACGAAGAATGATCACCTTTCTCGACAAAATTGTCGCTGTGAAACGACGCGAAGTGACAGCCTTGTTGCCGCGCGCCGAGGAACTTCGCGCTCGCGCCGCCGCTCGCGCCGACTTCCGTGATTTCGCCGCGGCCCTTCGCGCACAAAACGCCATCGCCCTCGTGGCCGAGGTCAAAAAGGCTTCCCCTTCTGCCGGCATCATTTGCACCGATTTCGACCCCGTCCGCATCGCCCGCGCTTACGAACAGGCAGGCGCCGCGGCCATCTCCGTCTTGACCGACCGCGAGTTTTTCCAGGGCCACATCGAATATCTTCGCCCAATCCGCGCTGCCGTCGGTCTGCCGTTGCTTCGAAAAGATTTCATCATCGAAGAACTCCAAATCCACGAAGCCGCCGCCTACGGCGCGGATGCTGTCCTGCTGATTGCGGCGATCCTCGACGATCAGCAACTGCGCGACTTCCGCGCCGTTGCCGAGCATCTGCACATGGCCGCTCTCGTCGAAGTGCACGACGAAACGGAACTGGACCGGGCACTCGCCGCCGGCGCTCTACTCATCGGCATTAACAATCGGAACCTCGCCACTTTCGCCGTCAGCCTTGCCACAACGGAGAAACTGGCCGCCAAGATACCGCCCGGTCATCTCATCGTCGCCGAAAGCGGCATCCATACCCGCGCCGATGTGGAACGCGTCGCCCGCGCAGGCGCCAACGCCATCCTCGTCGGCGAATCTCTTATGCGCAGCGGCAACATCGCCGACAAGGTGAAGGAACTGCTCAGAACCACGAATGCACGCGACTAATCACGAATCCGTGGCCGCTATGAACACGCGAATCAAAGTTTGCGGCATCACCAACCTCGACGATGCCCTCCTTGCGGTGGAATGGGGTGCGGATATGCTCGGATTCATCTTCTACGCCCCAAGCCCGCGCGGCGTCAGCCGCGAGGCGGCCGCAGAAATTTGTCGAGCCGTGACCGTGGAAAAAGTCGGAGTATTCGTCAATGAAACCGAAGCCAACATTCGCCAGACCGCAGAAGCCTGCGGCCTGACCGCGTTGCAATTTCATGGCGACGAGCCGCCGTCCTTCTGCCATCGGTTTTCCCTGAAAACGATCAAAGCGATCCGCATCCGCGACGAGACCTCGCTGCGGCAGGCTGCCGAGTACGATGTTGACGCTCTACTGCTCGACACCTACACTGCTTCGGAACGCGGCGGCACGGGCAAAACGTTCGATTGGGCGCTGGCCGTGAAAGCCCAATCGCTCGGCAAACCGATCATCCTGTCGGGCGGATTGACGCCCGACAATGTGGCCGATGCGATTCGGATCGTTCAACCCTACGCGGTGGATGTCGCCAGCGGCGTGGAACGCGAGCCGGGACGGAAAGACCCGTTGAAGTTGAGGAGATTTTTGGAAGCGTGCAGAAAAAACTCATAACAGCAGTCCCAGACAGCCGAGGCCATTTCGGCCCATACGGCGGAATGTATGTGCCTGAAACCCTCGTGGCACCGTTGCAGGAGTTGGCCCGTGAATACGAAAAAGCGCGCCGCGACAAACGGTTCCACCAGGAATTGAATTATTATCTCCGCGAGTACGTTGGCCGCCCCACCCCGCTCTATTTCGCCGAGCGAATGACCGACGAACTCGGCGGCCCGAAGATTTACCTGAAACGCGAAGACCTCCTCCACACCGGCGCCCACAAAATCAACAACACCGTCGGCCAAATTTTGTTGGCCAAACGCATGGGCAAACGCCGCATCATCGCCGAAACCGGCGCCGGCCAGCACGGCGTCGCCACCGCCACCGTCGCCGCCATGTTCGGAATGGAATGCGTGGTTTACATGGGCGCCGTGGACATGCAGCGGCAGGCGCTCAACGTTGACCGGATGCGTCTGCTCGGCGCCGATGTTCGTTCCGTCACCGCCGGACAACAAACGCTCAAGGAAGCCATCAACGAAGCCATGCGTGACTGGGTCACCAACATCCGTACCACCCATTACATCCTCGGCAGCGTTCTCGGCGCGCACCCCTATCCCAGGATGGTCCGCGATTTCCAAAGCGTCATCGGACGCGAAGCCCGGTCGCAGATTTTGAAAAAAGAAGGCCGTTTGCCCGACGTATTGGTCGCCTGCGTGGGCGGCGGCTCCAACTCCATCGGCCTCTTCCACGCTTTCCTCGGTGACACGCGCGTTCGCATGATCGGCGTCGAAGGCGGCGGTCGCGGCATCAAGCCCGGCCAACATGCGGCGCGTTTCCAAAAGGGCGGCTCACTCGGCGTGTTGCAAGGCACGCGAACGTTCGTCCTGCAAGACGAAAACGGTCAGATTATGCTCACCCACTCGGTCTCCGCCGGCCTCGATTACGCGGCTGTCGGCCCCGAACACAGTTATCTGCGCGACCTGAAACGTATCGAATACACCTACGCCACCGACGACCAGGCGCTCGAAGCGTTCCAATTCTGCTCGCGCGTGGAAGGCATCATCCCGGCGTTGGAGAGCGCGCACGCCATCGCCTACGTGATGAAACACGCCCGAAACCTCCGCGGCACCGTCATCGTCAACCTCAGCGGACGCGGCGACAAAGACGTGATGCAGGTCGCCGACATCCTGAAACTGGAGAAGAAATAACATGCGCAGCATGACCGGATACGGACGTGGCGAACACGTCCAAGACGGATTCAAGTTCACTGTCGAACTGAACTCGGTAAACCGCAAACAAAGCGACATCTCCATCAAACTGCCGTCGGAACTGGAGGAACTGGAACCGCGCATCCGTGACGAAATCAACACCCGTATCTCCCGCGGCCGCATCAACGCCGTCATCACCTTCCATCGCTCTGCCGCCGCGGAACACGTGGAACTGGACACCGCGCTGGCCAAAGCCTATCTGCGAGCCATCCAGAAACTCCAAAAAGAACTCAAACTCAACGGCACCCTCACGCTCGACACCATCCTACGCGCGCCCGGCGTGCTCAAACTCGCCGAAACCACCCTTGACCCCGATGCCGTCTGGTCAGGCGTGAAAACCGCATTGCGGAAAGCGCTCGACCGTCTCGTGACGATGCGCGAAAAAGAAGGCAAACATCTCGCCGCCGACCTCTCCGCCCGCCTGGACCTGCTGGCGTCTGGCGTTGCCGCGATCCGCAAAGCCGCTCCTGAGGCGATCAAACGCTACCGCGAACAATTACACGCCCGCGTCAAGGAAGCCGGGCTGGAGGTTCCGCTCGACGACGAACGACTCACAAAAGAGGTCGTCTTCTTTGCCGATCGCTGCGACATCACCGAGGAGTTGACCCGCTTGGACAGCCATCTGCGGCAATTCCGCGCCTGTCTGAAATCACCGGAACCGGTCGGACGCACGTTGGATTTTCTCGCGCAGGAAATGAACCGCGAAATCAACACCCTCGGCTCCAAAGCCAACGCCGCCGAAATCTCCCAGCAGGTCCTCCGCATGAAAGCCGAACTCGAAAAAATCCGCGAACAGGTGCAAAACATCGAATGAGACCCGGCCTGCTCATCATCATCTCCGCGCCCTCCGGCGGCGGCAAAACCACGCTCTGCAACCGTTTGCTGGAATGGGACAAAAACCTCACCCGCGTCGTCACCTGCACCACACGCGCCCCGCGCCCCGGCGAACAGGACGGCCGCGATTATCATTTCCTCACCAAAACCGAATTCGAACGCCGCATCGCCGCGGGCGACTTCCTCGAACACGCTCAGTACAACGGCCACTACTACGGTACGCCGCGACGATTTGTCGAGGAAGAGATGGGGAAAGGCCGTGACGTGTTGATGGCCATCGAAGTCCAGGGCGCGGGCAAGGTGATGCAACTGGTTCGCAGCGGCCTGTTCCCCTACCCCGATTCGCTGGTGACGATTTTCCTCGTGCCGCCGACAATGGAATTGCTCGAACAACGGCTCCGCCGCCGCGGGCAGGACGACGAAGCCGCCATCCAAAAGCGCTTGCAAATCGCCCGCGAGGAAATGAGCCACTGGCGCGAATACGATTACACCATTGTCACGGGACACATTGACGACGATGTGGCGCATGCCAAAGCCATCCTCATCGCCGAGAAATGCCGCACACACCGCGTGCCGAAAGGAGGCCAGCCATGGGTACAACGAGAACTGTTATTCTAGGCGTCACCGGTTCCATCGCGGCTTACAAGGCCGCCGACATCGCCAGCCAACTCGTCAAAGACGGCCATACCGTTCATTGCGTGATGACCCGCGACGCCACGCATTTCATCACCCCGCTCACCTTGGAAACCATCTCGCGTCAACCGGTCACCCTTGATCTGTTTGCCGAACGCGAGTGGTGCCCGACCCATATTGCGCTTGCCGACGCTGCCGATCTGTTGCTCATCGCGCCTGCCACGGCGAACATCCTCGCCAAAATGGCCGTTGGCATTGCCGACGACGCTCTCAGCACCATCGCCCTGGCGTTGCGCCCCGAAGCGAAAACGCTCATCGCTCCCGCCATGAACCGCAAAATGTGGCTTCATCCCGCCACCCAAGCCAACGTCGCCACCCTCCAACAACGCGGCGCCGAGTTCATCGGCCCCGACAAAGGACAACTTGCCTGCGGTTACGAAGGCATCGGGCGACTCTGGCCAGTGGAGAAAATTGTCGAACGCGCCCTGAAACTGTTGTGAAACCGCGTTTCCTCATCACTGCCGGTCCGACTCGCGAATTCCTCGACCCGATCCGCTTCCTCTCGAACCGTTCCTCCGGCAAAATGGGATACGCGCTCGCCCGCGCCGCGCGCCCATACGGAACCGTCACACTCGTCAGCGGCCCCGTCGCGTTGAAACCGCCGCAAGGGGTAACGGTGGTGGCGGTCACAACCGCGCAAGAAATGGCCGAGGCCGTTCTGAAACGGTTTGACGAGACGGACGTGATCATCATGGCGGCAGCGGTTTGCGACTTTCGTCCGCGACGAGTCGCCGCCCGAAAAATCAAGAAGGACGGATTTTCCGGTCTGTTGGAGCTTGTTCCCACCGTGGACATCCTGGCCGCGCTGGGCAAACGAAAACAGCATCAAATCCTGATCGGTTTCGCGGCGGAGACCAACGACCTGGAAAGCAACGCGCGCGAAAAGTTGCGCCGCAAAAATCTCGACCTGATCGTTGCCAACGACGCCAGCGCCATGGAATCCGAGACCAACCGGGTGACTTTGTTTTACCGGGACGGCCGCGTGGAACGGTTGTCGGAAATGCCGAAGACGCGAGTGGCACAGGCCATTCTGCGGCGGATCATCGCACTTCGTACATGACCATGCCGGAAAGCAGTTTCGGGTAGAAATCCGTGCTCTTTTGCGGCATCCGGGACCGGGCATCGGCAACAGCTTTCACCGCCGATACCGGCGTGGGTTGCAGGAAAAACGCCAGTTGCGCCTTGCCGCAACGCACCTGCTCCATCGCTTTTTCCGGCTCGCGCCAGTAGGTGACGTTCGCCTCTTCGCGCAGCTTGACCTCGTCAATGCCAAGCAGAGCCTCCAAAATGGCGACGTGCAGAATCGCCACATCGAGCGTGTCCCACAACGGCGGTTTGCCTGCAAACAACGGTTTGAGCGCCGCCGGGTCTTTTGGGCGCAACGTGACCCGCCCCAACGCGTCGGCCATGCCGATTCCGGGCGCACCGGCAGGTTCGATGTAAAAGCTGGCGGACAGTTTTTCGCGAAACCGGCGTGGATCGAAACCGGCCAGGTTGGCCACGGTGCGATGTGTGGGAAGAATCACGAGGCCGGGGTCGTTCATGTCCACCAGCGTTGCCATCACGAAAGCCGAAGGAGCGTCCGGCCCGGCGTGGAGTTCGTCGCGAAACGCCAGCGCGGTTTCGTAGCGGTGATGACCATCGGCGATGTAAAGTTTTTGCGAACGAATGGACGACTGAATAGCGCGAATGGCAGTCGGGTCGGTAACCTCCCAAACGGTGTTGGTCACCTGATAATCGTCCACCAGCGAGTACAGCGGCGCACCGAGTTTGGGAGTAGGAATCGGCTCCGGATGGAGCATAAAAATCTGCCCTTGTTGTGCGCCGACAGCCCGCAGAAGCGACATCCGGTCCGCTTTCGGTTTCGAGAGCGTGTGTTCGTGAGGAAGAATGACCCCTTCGTCCCAGCGATGGAGGCGCACCCGGGCAATCAAACCCTTGCGGGACAATGTGCGCGAACCGCCCGGCGGGACAAAGGTTTGTTCCAGCCAATAAAACGCCGGTTGTTTGGCCCGACTAAGGATGCCGTCGAGGAGCCATTGCCGGTAAAGGGCGGCGGCGCGTGTGTATTTGTTGTGAGTGTCGTTGTCGCCGGGTTCTTCCTTGCCGAGTTCGATGCGGATGAGATTGTAGGGCGAGGCCGCCAGATAACGCTCACGCATCTCCGCTGTGATTTTGTCGTAGGGTTGGGTCAACACGTCGGAAGGACGCACCTGCTCGGTGTTGTAGAGAACGCCGCAAAAGGGTTGAATCTCAGCCATGATGGCGGCGGATAGTAGGCGCGCCTGCTGACTCCGTCAAGAAGCAGTCGCAGAAGGCTTGTTATTCTTGCGTCCGTTCAGGCGACGGCGCGCAGCATAGATGGTGGCCAAGCTGCTGACCCAGAGCAAGAGCACATTCGGTTCGGGGATAACCAACATCTGGCCGCCCTGCAGGTAATCAAACCAGAGGTTGTTGTTCTCGTCCACCCTCGCCACAAAGCCCCAGCCGTTGGTGCGCGGGAAGAAGCTGGTGCCATAAAAGCTGAACAGATTGCTGCTGAACCCGGAGATGCCACCCGCAGCGTGCGCCACGAGGAATGAATAGGTTCCCGTCGAATTGAAGTTGGTCGGGTTCGACGCGCGCAATTCGACGATTAGCCTTCCTTCCAAACCGCTGAACGTAAGGGTGTCAACAATGTTGACAAAGTCCCAGCCGTTGCTGGCTCCGGCAAGCGTATCGCTCAAATCCCACTGCAACCGACCATTATTGCCCCAATTCCAACTGGCCAGAGTGATCGCTCCGGGTTGGGCATTCGTTGCGTAAGCGCCCGGCGAGAGCCTTCCAAAGCCTTCGAGGGTCAACGCGCCCACTGTGCCCGTGCCGGCCAGCGTGCCGCCGTAGGTCGGGATCACTGCTCCGGTGCCAGTCGCAGAAGTCGTGTTGTTGGCGACCAACACTCCATTGCTCATAATTTGCGTATCACCCGTGTAAGTGTTCTCGCCTGCAAATTCAACAACACCGCCTTTGCCGACGAGCACGCCGCCATCGCCGCTGATGGTGCCACTAAACGTCAGCCAGCTCCGGTCCACCCCGGCAATGTTCACGTTCGTATTGAGTTGCACAGCACCGCTGAAGGTCGCGGTCCCGGCACTGACCATGCCCAGAGCGCGCGCGCCGCCACTTTGGACAACGATGTCACTGCTCAATGTGACACCGTCACGCAACTTCAGGGCCGCAGCCTGAGTGCTTCCGACCACGCCACCGACATAGCTGGTGCTGACGCCCAAACCGTTGTTGTGACCCACCCAGATTTCACCGGCCTCAATCGCTGTGCGACCGCCATAGGTGCTGTTGCCATTCATATACAACACACCGTTCCCCGTCTTCACAAGATCTCCGCCAACCCTGTTGGTCACCGAGGCGTCCACCTGCAAATCCACGGTGCCCGCCGTTCCGCGTATCACATGGAAAATGCGTTCGCCGGCCAAATCCACATTGCCTGCGATCACCGGCGGCGCGGCAAGCGTCGCGCTGGCCGTGACGGTGCCGCCGAGACTCA
>Ga0272448_1004785_pt1 | contig 15273 bp, 9 predicted proteins | sample YNPCB0191_FD_202220 | JGI IMG/M metagenome (GOLD analysis project Ga0272448, IMG submission 202220) | Hot spring sediment microbial communities from Yellowstone National Park, WY, United States - YNP-CB-019-1 | ecosystem: Environmental > Aquatic > Thermal springs > Hot (42-90C) > Sediment...
CAATTCCAACATTTGCGCTTCTTGCGGTAGAAATTAAATTATCAATACTTATGTTATCCCTAACCGTGCAGGGAAGACCAGACAACTGTACAAAAATCAAAAACTAATACTGGCGGTATTTTATTGTGAGGCAGTCATAGTTTGCGCCGTTATGGGACTTTCCTGTCACATAGACATTGCCGGAGGAATCAACTGCAATGCCACGGCCAATATCATAACTTCCGCCATCCCATGCCTTCTGCCATACAGTATCCCCGCTTGAATTGTATTTTATTGTCATGAAGTCACAGTTTGCGCCGTTCCAAGATTCTCCTGTCACATAGACATTGCCGGAAGAATCAACTGCAATGCCAAAGCCATAATCATTATTCCCGCCATTATATACCTTCTGCCAGATTGTATCTCCGGTTGTGCCGTTATATTTTATTGTCAGGCAGTCATAGTTTGCGCCGTTAGAGGAACGCCCTGTCACATAGACATTGCCGGAGGAATCAACTGCAATGCCACGGCCATCATCATCAGGTCCGGCATCGTATTTTTTTAACCATACCATATTCCCATTTGAGTCGTATTTTATTGTGAGCAGATCACCATTACACCACCCTGTCACATAGACATTGTCAGAAGAATCAACCGCAACATCATGCCCAGCTTCAATCCCACTATCATACACCTTCTGCCAGATAGTATCCCCATTTGAATTGTATTTTACAGTGGGGCAGTCCCAACCTCCGCCGACACCATACCCTGTTACATATATATTCCCGAAAGAATCAACAGTAATACCTGTGCCAGTCCCACTACCATACCTCTTCTGCCAAACAGTATCACCGTTTGAATTGTATTTTATTGTGTAAAAATTCCAGTTTGCGCCGACACAATAACGTCCTGTTACATAGACATTGCCAGTGTCATCAACTGCAATTCCGAAAGGAGTATCACTGTCTCCACTATCATATTTCTTCAGCCAGATAGTATCGCCATTTGCGTTATATTTTATGGTAAACCAGTCATAGTTTGCGCCGTTCCAAGATTCTCCTGTCACATAGACATTGCCGGAGGAATCAACTGCAATATCATGTCCATGATCATCACTTCCACCATTGTATACCTTCTGCCAGACAACTTCTGCACCATGCTGGATAGGGCTGGTGGTTGTTTCGCCTGTGTCAGGAACTTTTGGGATTTTTCCTTCATCCTGTCCCTTCTTAATTACTTCATCTGCACCGCCAGAAAATCCAAAACCTGTAAAGAAAGCATGGCAATCAGTCTGCAAAAACATAACCAGACACAAAATACCCAAAAATAAAAATTTTCTCATATTAATCCCCCTAAAAATAGTATGTCAATCCTACATTATAAATCAAGCCATAGTCGGAGATACTCCCGAGTGTGCTCCACATATTTACATAGTATAGACCTATATCTCCGCCAAGGCCGATGTTCTTTGCCACCCTTAACTCAGCTCCACCAAAACTACCTGTTATATATCCACCTAAAAGAACTGGTGACATAACCCATAAATATGCACCGCCAATATAAGGGAAAATAGAAACATTCCCAGGGATTTTGTTGAAGAACCAATACATTCTTCCGCCTGTTGAATTGTTTTGAGAGCCCCATTGATAAATTCCTTCTATCATTAAGGAATTAGTAAGCCCATATCTTATTTGCACTCCTGGCCAGTTTAGCCCGAGCCCAAAGCGTCCCTGGAATTTTTTCTCTATCGGTTCTACTGGTTTTATTTCCTCTTTTTTCTCAAGAGAATGCCTTTTTGAAGTGGTTTTTCCTTCATAAATCATAAACTGAGATTCTACATCCTTATAACCTTCTTTTGAAATTTTGGCCTTATGAATTCCTACGGGTAAATCTTTTATAGATAAAGGAGTTTTCCCTTTTAACTCGCCGTCAAGATAGACATCTGCTCCATCAGGAATGGTGATAACCTCGTATAAGCCGACCTTTGGCACTGGAGGTTTTGAAACAACAAGTGGAATAGGTTTAATTTCTATGATTTTATTAGCAATATTTGTTATGGAAGTAAGCAGAGCATCTTCCTCACATTTCGCACATTGCTCTGTAACCGCTTTCTCTATCTTCCCAGACTCTATATCAATTATCTTTAAGTTAATGACATAAGTAGCCCCAACTTTTCCTATGGAACCGGCAAACATTTTGCGAACACCGAGAAGTTGACCAACTTGAACGATGCATTCCTGAGAAGTGCAACCGGAAAGCTGAAAATTCTGTTCTTTGAGTACTTGCTCCATGTTTTCTCTTGTGACAAGAGTGAATTTATTTGTATTTACGAGATAGGAGCGCAGGGAATCTGAAAGAATCTCTGCTACTCCTTGAGAAACACCTTCTTTTGCCTCCAGATCCATGACTGCGGCTGTGGTTTTGGGTTCGTCAGCATAGCAGTTAAAGGAAAAAAGAATAAAAAGCCCGAGTAAGAGATATAAAGTTTTTTTCATTTTAGCCCCCCTGACTCTGGACCCTGGCTTACCATTGCACTCAATGGCCCTGTTTGAGAAAAGTCGCAAGATAGTATGGCAGGTACAATTATTGTATTCGCCTTCCTGGTACCATTTGCAAAGTATGGGCATTTCTGGGGCTCCTTCCGCCGACAGCGATAGCCTAAAGTTTATTTATGGCTGTGAGCGTGATTTTCGCGCAGTTTCTCCACAATCCACATTCTTGCTAGTGTAGAAGGTGGAATCCTGCGCTCTTCGCCGACGCGCTTAAGCTCGTTAATGTCTTTGCGATCCATACGCAAAGTCAGCGTTTCTTTCTGGGGCTTAACAAAAACAATCTCATTGGTTGGTTTAAGCTCATCCTCAAAATCCGCTGGACTGTGGTTGTCCCAGAAATCACGTACTTCCTTTTCATTTTTAAATTTAGGGATTCTTTTTTCTTTCATGGTCTCAATCTCCTCTTGTAATGATCTTTATCTCTTTCACTCATTTCCCTGGCAGTGATTGGTTTTGCTTTACCTTTGCCCATGGTTTTTATAACAACTAATAGGTATCTGCCTGATCTGGTTTGACCAGAGACAAGATATAATCCTTTTTCTCACCCTTTCTCTACGATGGGCGCAGGGTATGAAAAAATCATTTCTTCTACTTCTTCGGGTGATACGGAATGCCGGGCTATATGCTCAACGGTCTCATGGTCCCACAAAAGTCCTGTTATTTTCATTTTATTACGACATTCTTCCGACTTCCCTTGCGGGTAACAAGATTTGCTTATATCTTTCCGTCTTGGTCTGTATTCTATTGTATCACAAAAAAAAGACATTTGTCAAGTTCTCTATGATTTTTATTGGGGGGGGTGGTTTCCCTTATGCTATTTTTTCGGTTCTGTCAGCCAGGGGCTATCTGGATAGGAGGACTTGAGTTCCTGTTGGACAGCGCCGGCTTTTTCGGTGTCCCCAAGGGATAGATAGCACTGTTGCTTGTAATGAAGAATCTCAGGGATAAAAACCTTGTTGTCAGTGCTGATCTTCAGAGCCATATCCAGACTTGCCAGGGCTTCTTCAAATTTCTTTGTCTGCAAAAGGTACTTACCGCGCAAAAGCCAGTAATAGGGCTCAAGTTTTTTCCAGGGGATTGACTCATCCCACTCCTCCAGCGCCTTCTTTGCCCCATCTAACCCACCGGGAGTTGCAAGGTATGCCTCTATCTGCTGGGCAAGACTTCCTTCAAGCGCAATCTCCTGTTCGTAGGTGTAGTCCTTTTCAACACTAACCTTTTTGTAGTATTCCTTTGCCCTCTCCACATCTCCCTTCATAAGATATGCATCGCCCAGACCTGTATTAACCCTGAGGGTTTCTGAATATGAGATATTGAAATTTTCTAATAGCCTGTTGAATTCATTTATAGCGCTGTCATAGGCCTTTATTTTGTTCAGATAAAGTTCTGCAAGGTGCAGTTCTGCATCCACAATATGCCTTCTCACCTGCCTGTTATCCTTACTCTGTAAAAGCTCGTCCACAACCTCTTCGTAAATCTCCCTTGCAATTTCATAACACCTGGAATCGTCTCCTGAAAGAGATTCTGCTATGCGGATGCAAAGTTTTATTATGGGGAGGTTGCGCTCCCAGTTCCTGAGTTCAGAAAAGAGAAAAGGAAGGAGTTTCTTGCCCACGTGCAGCAGCAGTTCAGGGTCCTCAGCCTGCCTTGCAACATCCCAGACCACGAGCAGTTCGTTAAATTTGAATCCATCCAGTGGATATTCCCTCATAATTTTGTGGTATCTCTGCAGCCTGGATTTAAAGTTGTAGTCTGTGAGTTTTGGCTCACAGACAGTATTGAGTGTTATTGTAAAATTCTGTTCCATCCCATCCTCTCCTGTCTCTGTAAGGGTCACCCTGTATCTTCCAGGAGAAAGGTATACATGCTCAACCTCTGCGCCTTCCTGCCTGACACCATCTCCAAAATCCCACTGGTACAGATGTCCTTCCCTCTGTGGTGCATAAAAATTGTATAGAAGCATAAAGCCGAACTCAGATGGAAGGAATGTGTTCTGCGTGAAATAAAAATCTGCTGACCAGTCCCTGTCATAGTGTTCAAGCTCTCCAGCTTCTGTTCTGTAGCAGTCCAGGAATTGCTCTCTGGGAACTGGCTGATAATAATTGAATTGTCTTGATGGATTCTTCCAGTTTGTGATGGAGCAAACCGCTACCTTCTGCGCGTCCATTCCCCAGAGCGCCTGCCAGTAGAATTCAAACCTGTGCAATCCTTTTTCAAGCTCAACTATGCCGAAATGATCACCCTGCCAGGAGGCATTGTGCCCGCCCGGCCACTGCACAACAATATTTCCATCAATGAGGAGAAAGGAAGGTCCGTCAGAGGAAATTGCAAGTTTGTATTTTCCACTTTTCCCAACAATAAGATATCCTTCATAAAGACTTAAATGCGGGGTATAAAAGGAGAAAGGAGAATAGCTATCAAATACATTCTTGCGCAGGCCTGCTCCTATTACCTTCCCCTTTCTTGCAAAAAGGTTCTGCATATCTTCCCAGGAGTTTGCAATGCCACCCGGGGACTCCCAGTTCGTAAGGAGAAGACCGCCCTTTGGCTCCCATTCTTCTGCTGGCTCCTGTGTAAGACCGTTTAAACTGCACCCGAAATAGAAATAATAGGGAGAAAATTTTTCATCTGCCTTGAAGGCGACAAAACTCACACCATTGGGGTTGCAGAAAATCAGTTTATATGGAACAAGCACTCCCCTGTTATCAAGAATGCGCAGGTCAGAACCGTCTGGTTGAAGATTTCCACCTGTAATGAGTTCCACATATGCGGTGTTACCCGGTTTCCTGTCAGGAGATGAGAAAACAGAAACTTTGCGGCGGTATTTCCAGGCGCTGTTCCACCAGTCCGGCTTCGGAATTGCAAAGCCAGAAATCTGAAGTGAGAAAAAAAGAAGAAAAACAAGAATCTTTTTCATAGAAGAGAATACGGCCTGTGTCAGAATGCAAAACAATAATCTTCAGCAGTTAAATACCACCTCTCATTTCAGTTCTCTGGACAGGACTTCAAAGTATTCTTTAATAAGTGCTTCGTACCTGGAAGGATATTTTTCCCTGAGAGCATCCACTATCCTGGAACGGATGTTTCTATCCATCCTGAGTGCAGGCTCCCTGCGAAGTTCAACCTCATCCTCAACAGAGGTCTTCAGCTGGCTCATTTTCTCTGAAAGCAGTTTCCTTTTTTCAAGAAGGTTCTGGTATCTGCCCTCCTGTAAATCCCTTTCCAGGTCGTCCATCAAAGTGATGCTCTGGCGCAGATTGCTTGTTATAACCAGGTAAGGGTTAAGCCCTTCCTTGATTTCTGCTGCCCTTGCCTTAAGCTCTGCCTCTCTGAGAGCCAGCCTCCTTAACTGCTCCTGTACCTGTGGTGGGATATTGTCTGTAAGGCCTTCTGCACCCCAGCCAGATATCTTTCCACCTCCAGTGGAACCACCTGTGGGCCTGTGCTTCTCCTCCTTCACAACGCCCTTCTGCATCCGCTCGTCGCTCAATCTGGGTGGAATCTTCCTTCCTTCAAGTCCCCTGTATTTTCCTTCCACGAACTGGCCGCTGGACTTTCCTGTCCTTCCCTCACCGCTCCTGCCTGTGAGTTCCTGGTTTCCCGGAAGCATATTCCCTGTCTTTCCTTTTGCACTCCAGTTTGAAATTGGACCGTCTGCCACTGCCCATCCTGCAGTGGATATGTTGTCAATCCAGCCGCCTGTCATAATGTTGTCTGCTGCCTCATCCATCTCCTGTTCTGTCTGAATAAGGTCTCCTATCATATCCTGCAGTTCTGCAGGTATATCAGGCATGGGCACGTCATAGTCCTCAAGTGGATTAGCCACATTCCACTGGACTGTATCGGGTTTATTCATAAGCCACATCTGCAGGTCCTGTTTCAGTTCTTTTGCAAGCTCTATCCACTTCCACATCTCCTTTTCGTCCAGTGTAATGGTGACCTTTTTAAATTCTCCTTCAGCGCGCTTCACCTGTGCTATAATTTCCTCAAGTGTATTCACTATTACGCTTGCACCGAGGTCCTTCTCAGCAGCATTCTTGAAGTCGTTTGTGCCTTTTGAAAGTTCTTTTCTTATCCCCTCTTCCACTTCCCCCTGCTTCTGCAGCTCTTTTATGTCCTGCGGGCTATATTCCTCTGCGGGCTTTTTGGAAATCCTTTCAAGCACTGCAATCACATCCTTCTGTTTCTCTATGAAATGGTCAAGATTTTTCATCAGTTCCCTTGCAGCACTTTCCTTCTCCAGAAATTTCTTTGCAAGCCAGTTGCGGTTCAGTTCCTGTATGGACTGCAGAATCAGATTGAGCTTTTCTATGATTTCCTCTTCCTTGCCCTGTGCAAAATAAACTACATTGTCTTCAAGATATTTCACTGCTTCTGCCATAAGGGAGGCAATCTTCAATTCCTCCATCTGGTTTGCAAACTTCATACACTGCTGGACTACTTCAAAGAAACCCTCTGCGCGCCTGGCAAGCAGAACAAAATTCTCCTGGCACTCAATGGTCCTGACCCTCAGGTCCTGCTCCTGAATTGCAAGAGCCCTGAGCGCAGAAGCCGTCGCCCTGTCAGTTGTATTTTTTCTTATCTCCTTCTGAATCCTTAAAATTTCCTTCAATGCCGCGGATAAATCAGAGAAGATTCCCTTTAACTGTTCCTGGCTCAATGCCACCGAGGAGGCAAGCCTTCTCATTGATTCCTGCAGTTTCACAAATGGGTCAACAAGCCGTATAGTCAGGAATGTGGAAGAGCTCTTTCCCGGACCCGTGATATTGTTTGCATCCTCTGCCTCCACCCAGTAAACAAGCACATCGTCCGACTTCAGTTTCATTGATTCAGGAGAAATCCAGGTCTGCAGGGTTGCTGCATGTGCTGTTCCAGGATATACTGCAGATTTCAAAACTTTTTCTTTCTCCTCCCCCATCTTATATTTTATGGATGCGGTCCTGATGCCGTAGTCATCGGTGATGTTTACAAGCACGGGAATACTCTGGAATTTACCAACTATTATATGCCTCCCGGGAAGCACAACCTGAATACGGGGTGGCCTGTCAGCAATTGCCTTTACAGACCCGCTCTGGCCTTCTGCATTCGTGTAGCCATATATATCTTTGAGAAAAACTGAGTATCCGAAGTCTTCTTTCACCGCAATCTGTGGTCCTGTTATGTTCTTATTTGAAACCAGCACAGGATATTCTTTCTTTGCTATACGCAGCCTTGCCTCTCCTATCGGATTATTTGTAATCCCACCTATGGAAATATTACTTCCACACAGAATCTCTATATCCCCTGTTTTTTTCCTGATTTTTTCTGCAGGAATCCCGGTATATGCAGGATATCTGCAGGTAAATTCAAATGTCTCTATTGCAGGTGGGTCTATAAGTTCTGCCCTGAATACAGGAGAAACACCATCCCCTGCCTTCACATAATACCTCAAAGATTTTTGTGGTGCAGAGAGTGTAAAATTGAAAATCCCTGGTTTCTCACCAGGCATACGAGCAGTTTTCCAGGAACCACCATTTTCCTTCCATTTGATTATGGATTCCTGAACAATTTTCCCTGAAAGAGCTGCCCTTATGTTCAGATTTTCACCCCTCAGGAGTCTGACTTCCCCCGGCTCCACACTGACCTTTGTCTTGCTTATGAAAGCAATACTGGTTCCAGGTGCAAAAATGCGAATAAAAGCATTTGAAAAATAGGAAGGGAAAAAAGTGCAGTAAATAAATAAGAAGAGGAGGAGCATAACTGCAAACATTGCTATTTTTTTCACTATTTCCCATTTTATAATTCTTTTTATGTTGCAAGAGCTCATCCTGCCCAGGCTCTCTTTCAGAAGGGCAGCTGCAAAACCCTTTTCCCCTTCTCTGCCCAGGAGTATGGCATTGATTATTGCATTGTTCAGATGCGGGTATTCCTTTTCTATCTTCCTTGCATACCATTCCTTACTGTGTCTGTGCAGGAGCGGAAGCACCAGCTCCTTCAGAATGATAAAACAGGATGGGAGAAATATTGCAAAGAAGCTTACCCATCTCAGCCAGGTGTTAAAATGAACAATGTTATCCAGCAGAAATAAAGGAATTGTAATGCTCAGGAATACGGATATCCACAGAAGTATGCCCCTGGCAAGGACAAAAATCCTCTCCCTCTTCCTCAGCTCATCCAGTATTCCCACAATTTCCTGATAAGTTGAATTGCTCATCTTTCCTCTTTTCTGTCACAATTACCCTCTGTCTTCACAATCTGATTGCAATTCCCTAATACAAATTAATCAAATATTATTAATACCATGATTTTCAGGCATTGTCAAGAGAAAATATAAATGCAGCTAAAACATATCCCTGCGTTTTCTTATTATCCATTCAAGGGAAATCGCACCAATGAAACCGAAGAGATAGAAAAGGTCGCTCAGGCGCTTCTCCACTTTTATTTTCGTTGCCCTGCTTTTGTTCTCTGTGACCTCTGCTGGAAGGGATGCAATATTCTCAACACTGAAGCATTTACCGCCACTTGCCTCTGCAATCTTTAAAAGCAGGTCAGGGTCTGTCTCAGGCCTGTCAGTTTCAATGTCCTTGCTGCTAACAGTAAAAGAAATTTCTTTCTTTTCTAGCATAACATCTCCTGCTTTCCCCTGGACTGCAATTCTGTATCTACCGGGAGATTCTGGAAAGTAATCCACATAAAACTCTCCTGCTTCTGCACCAACAGGAGAAAGACTTAAGTTTATATCCTCCCCTTCAGGTGTGGAAAGAACTGCCTGCACCTGCGGCACAGGTTCACTGCCTTCAACAGATTTTTTCACTCCGGAGACACAGATTATAGCCCTGAAAGGCTCTCCCATATCATAGTGGTCCTTTTGTAAGGCAACCTCAATTTGAGGGCCTGCCTCAGGAGGTTCTCTCAGTGCAAGCCAGCGGAAAAGCTGGCCCCAGAATTTCTGGTATGCATCCTCCTGCCCACCGCAGCTACCAGGCTGAGAAGGACTCACCTTCCATTTCCAGGTTGTATCCACACCCCAGAATGCTGTTTTTCCCTTTCCAAAATTCTGAACCGCGAGCACAACAGGATTTCCCTGAACTGCTGAATTTACTGCCAGCACTGTAGCACCTGCTTTTACTGCCCTTACAGGAACGCATCCAGACATTGCAGGAAGGGATGACCAGAATTTCCGGTTTGCCCCGGGGTCTTCAATGTAATTGAAAATTGGATGAAGGCTTCCTTCCTTTGTAAGATTCAGGCAGAAATCGCCTGCAATCCAGCAGAACTCAGGAGTGCCTGCAACTACAGGAAGTGCCTGTGCAACTGGAGAATGCTCATAATCTCCGCTTCCTATGGCTTTGCTGCCCAGGAACAGGAGTCCTGTGCCCATCTCTGATACACAGGTTGAAAGATTTGAGAGGAACTCGTCCCCGAGAAACTTCCTTTCCACATCTCCTATTATCACAATCTGGTAGCGAGATATCTCTTCTATTGTATTTGGAAATGCCTTTCTTTTTGACTCTGAACCTGCATCCACCTGAAGAAATTTTGTTTTTCCCATGCGCAGAAAACAGGTTAAATCAATGTTGGAATCTGCCTCCAATGCCCTTTTGAGAAATTTGAATTCCCATCGCGGGGTCCCTTCAATGTAAAGCAGGTTGAGATGCGGACTCTCTACAGTAGAAGTAAAGGTGTATTCGGCTGGAGGCACCCGGCCTCCTTCGTCAGTATAGAGCAGAACCCTGTACTGGAAGGTGCCAACTTCCCCGGGAATCCACTTAATTGAAGCCTTCTGCATGGGAATGGAAACATCCAGCAGAACCTGCTTCCTGAACACAATCCTGTCCTGCTGCCTCAATTCCAGGGTTGCCTTCTGGTTCTGGAATCCCTGGCTTTTAAAAACAACTTCAATCTGTGCAAGGTTATCCACCATAATCCGCCTGTTGAACCTCACATTTAATATTGAAACCTTTCTCTCCACAGACTTTCCTGAAGAACCAGGAATGGCTATTGTATAAACAGGGATACCTATTTCCCTGGATATCCGAACAGGGTCTTCTCCCCAGTTATTCGCTCCATCGCTGATCAATACGCAGGATGAAATACCTTTATCCTTCAAATTCCTGTTAACAAATTCCAGAGCCTGGGCAGTATTGGTAAATCTTCCCTCGGGTGATTTTATCAGACCAAGGTCAGATTCTCCCAGTTCAAGCACTCCCTGTGAAAATTGGAAGTAATGGAGTTTAAATTTCTTTGCAAGTTCCTGGAAATACTCTGAGCCTATAACCTGAAAGGCAACCTCAGCCCTTGTGAGGTTTCTCTCACTTTTCAGGCCCATGCTGCGGGAGCCATCCACCAGCACACAGATATCAGATCTCTCCTTTCCCCTGTACTGCCAGGAAAGAACAGGTTCAAGAAAAAGCAGAACAAGAAATCCCATAGCAAGCAATTTAAGAAAAAATAGCAGATAGCCAAGACGGGAAGAATGAAACTTAGCAATCCGCCTGTAGGATAAAAATAGAATTGCTGCATAGATAGCTATTATTATCCAGAAAATAAAAGAAGGAATATGCGCTAAGCCTATTTTAAAGTTTTCCATTGAATACCTTCTGAAAATTCTGAATCAGTTAAACCCCTGCAGTTTCTCTTTCTTTTGAAACGAACCAGTTGCTCATAATAGATTCCAGGAGCAGCAGACACAGCAGGAACCACACCAGGGCTTGCCTGAGGGAAATTCCCTGCCTGCGCAACAGTATCTCCTCTATAAGCCCGGGATTTTTTGAGTCCAGTACCACGGGCTGGATTCCCTCAAAATATGAAGATATCTTTCCCGGATTCACAGGGGTCAGGTCGGATTCAGACCGCAAAGGATTTATATCGCTGATGGAAGTGCCTGCAGGAAGCAGGTAGTGGATAAGCTCATGTATAAAAGCCACAAAAACCGGTTGCAGGAAAAAGTCATTCCAGCCCGAAGATGGAATGCCTGCAAAAACCATTACCTTTCCCTTTCCATATTCCTTCTCAATGAGAAAGGGAAGTCCATTCTCAAAAGATGCAAGTATACTGGCTCCTGAGTCCGAATCTGGCTTCAGTCTCCAGAACTTGAAAAAGTGGGCAGAACTGAAATCTCCCTGATCCGGTATCTGGAATTTAGAAAAAACAGGATGCCTCCAGTCCACAAGGGTTATACTTGAAAACCCCTGTACGGGATTTTCAAGATCCTCTACCCGGGCCGGGAATATAGAATACTCTTTGTTCAAAACGCTGTTGTAGTATGACCTGTCAATTCTGTCACCCGGAAAGAAAATTATACTGCCACCTCCCCTGAGATAGCCTGAAAGCCGTTCAAGAGCTCTTCTGCTCAGCTGCCTGAGATTGAAAAGTATAACAGATGCACAATCTTCAAAAGAAGCTCTCTCTAAGTCATATGAAGAAAGAAAGGAAACCGTAAATGGAGAGTGTATCTTTCCTGTATGCGGATTTAATGCAGTGGCAAGGTATACAGTGCTTTTTAAAGATTCGTCAGAGAGGTCGTCCAGCACGAAAATCACTTCTAATTTTCTGCGCACCTCAAAAGAGAAATAATGCCTGTCATCAGATGTTAGGGCATCAGGCTCTATTTCAACATAGCCGGTATGTATGCCGGAAGAAGGAGAGATTTCCCTGAATATCACAGAGGCGTTGCTGTTTCCTCTAACAGATACAATCTTCTCTGTTTTTCTTGCCCCATCTATGTAAAGGTCTACCCTTACAACCCTGTCTGTGGAGGAGAAATTTGAAATAGTGGAATGGACCTCCAGGTCCTGTCCCTGTGCACAGATACCAGGAGAAACACCTGCCTCACTAACAGCAAGGTTGTTGAAATCCGGACTGCCAAAATTGACTATGTACAGCTTTGCCCTCTCCTCCATCCCCTTATCCAGATTCACCCTTACTGGATTCTGGAAGGAGGTGCGCTGAAGATCAGTGAGGAAGAAAACTTCCTTATTGAATTCCGGGGAGAACCTCAGCAGATGGAAAGCCTCATTGATTGAAAAGCCCGGGTCTCCTCCCGTTTTTGAAAGTGCAGCATTCCTGATCTGTCCCCGAACAACTGCAAGGCTGGAATTGAGCATGGCAGGGCTGGGCAGGGTATCAGGATTTAACAGGAGCAATGCTGAGCCCCCATCAGTAATGGTGTCAAGGATTTTCAGAGCAGTGAGTTTTGCCTTTTCAAACCTGGGAGTGCCTTCCTCCACATATCCCAGGCTGGGTGAGTTATCAAGCACAAACACTGCACCTGTGCTTGCCCCCGGATTTGAAAGCAGGCGTCCTGCATAGCGGATTACAGGGCGTGCAAGCAGAAGAGCGAGTAGTGCAAGGCAGAGGATGCGCACACACAGGAGAAGAATCTGAAAAATCTTTACCTTCCTCACTGTTCTCTTCTGGACCTCTATAAGGAACTTCAGACTCGGGAAAAATACAGTCTTCTTCCTGCGCTTTCCTGTGAAGTGCAGGATTATGGGTATACAGACTGCTGAAAGCCCGAGTAATAACCATGGAGAGAGAAAGGTCAGACCCATTCCAGATTCTCCTCAATCTCCATTCAGTGCAGGACTGGAGATTATCTGGTCTGTTTCCAGGTGAGGTATGAAGCCAGGACCCTCTCGTAGGAAACAGAGGTATCCACAGGCACGTAGTCAATCTGGCTCTCCGAGCATACGCGCTTGTACCACTCTATAAACTCCTTTACCCTTTTGCAATACTCTTCTTTCACTGCATGGGGGTACAGGAAAATCTTTTCCCCGGTTTCAAGGTCCTGCAGGGTCAGGGACTCCTTAAAGGAAAAATCCAGTTCCATCCTGTCCAGCGTGTGGAAGATCACGCATTCGTGTTTGTTATGCCTGAAGTGCTTCAGAGCAGAAAGTATCTCCTCCTCACTGTCAAGCAAATCCGAAATGAGAATCACGAGTGCCCGCCTTTTGAGAATGCTGGCTATCTCATGGCAGGGACGGGCAATTGTGCTTTTGCCAGCTGGTTTTAAACCCTGCAGGAGGTTTAATATCACCTGCAAATGCCCGGGTGTGGAGCGCGGTGGAATTAAATTATTTATGGAGTCAGAAAATGTGACAAGTCCAACTGCATCCTGTTGTTTTATCAATATATAGGAAAGTAATGCCACCAGATAGCAGCCGTATTCAAGCTTTGTCATAGCATTTGAGCTGTATCCCATTGAAGCGCTTGTATCCAGAAGCAGATATGCCTTCAGGTTTGTTTCCTCTTCATACTGCTTTACATAAAAGCGGTCTGTCTTCGCATACACCTTCCAGTCTATACGTCTTATTTCGTCTCCCCAGGTGTAGGCGCGGTGGTCGCTGAATTCAACACTGAATCCCTTATACGGACTTCTATGCAGACCTGTAACAGTACCTTCAACAGCGCCCCTGGGAAGAAGGGTCAGATTTGAAAACCTGCTCACAACATTTGGGTCCAGATATTTACTTACCATTTTTATTTATATTCTGGCTCAGGAATAGTCTGAATTAGCCTGTCTATTATTGCATCTGAATTTATGCCATCTGCTTCTGCATTAAAGTTTGGAATAATCCGGTGTCTCAGTGCTGAATGGGCAACAGCCCTTATATCCTCACACCCCACATTGCACCTGCCGTCTATTATTGCATGAGCCTTTGCTCCAATTACAAGGCACTGCGCAGCCCTGGGACCTGCTCCCCAGTTGACCCATTTCTTAATAAAATCAGGTGCATCAGGTTTGCCAGGCCTGGTGGCGCGCACAATTGAAAGTGTATAATTTATCACATGCTGTGAAACCGGCAGCCTCCGCACCAGCTTCTGGAGATGCAGAATTTCATCTCTCTCCATCACAACTTCAGGTTCAGAAACCTGTTCCTGTGTGGTGGTAGCAATGATTTCCCTTTCTTCCTCTTCTGTTGGATAGTCAATCTTTATATTGAACATAAACCTGTCCAGCTGCGCCTCTGGAAGGGGATAAGTTCCCTCCTGTTCAATTGGATTCTGGGTAGCAAGGACAAAAAATGGCTCCTCTATTGGATAGGTAACCCCGCCAACTGTAACCTTATATTCCTGCATTGCCTCAAGCAGTGCTGCCTGGGTTTTGGGCGGGGTTCTGTTTATCTCATCAGCCAGAAGCACATTTGCAAATATTGGACCGGGGATAAACCGGTAGCTACGCTTTCCAGTGGAACGGTCTTCCTCAATGACCTCGGTACCGGTTATATCAGAAGGCATCAGATCAGGGGTGAATTGAATCCGGTTAAACCTGAGGTTCATAATCTTTGCAATGGTGCGCACAAGCAGGGTCTTTGCAAGCCCTGGCACTCCAACTACAAGGCAGTGCCCCCTTGAAAAAAGGCTAATTAACATCTCATCCACAACTTTTACCTGACCTATTATTACCTTTGAAATTTCTCTGTACATCCGCTCCTTTGCCTCTTTTACTTGTTCCACGATTTTTGCTTCATCTTCAGATTCTATAATGACCCTTGCACCCATTACTCCCCCTTTATTTCTTCCAGTGCCACATTGTCAAACCAGACTATCCCTGCAGGATAATATGCATACAGCACTACTTTTACCTCTTTTATAGTCTCCTTTGGAATTGTAAAATCACTTTCAAAATGTTTCTGGAAAAGGGAAGGTACATGGTATCCCCCTAAGGCAAATCACCTGTCTTTCAGAAAAGAGATTCAGAGAACTGGAAAAAGTAGTAAATAAGACAGGCGGCGGAAAAATTTCAAAAGAGGTTATATTT
>Ga0272448_1004788_pt1 | contig 15256 bp, 9 predicted proteins | sample YNPCB0191_FD_202220 | JGI IMG/M metagenome (GOLD analysis project Ga0272448, IMG submission 202220) | Hot spring sediment microbial communities from Yellowstone National Park, WY, United States - YNP-CB-019-1 | ecosystem: Environmental > Aquatic > Thermal springs > Hot (42-90C) > Sediment...
AACCAGTCGGAAAGGCAGGCGGGGTAACTGGGAGTTGCCCGGTGGAACCGGCTTTGAAATCTCGGAGTTCGCATTTTCAACGGCGAACCTTGCGGCCCACCACAAATCGCCGGTGAGATTGTCGTCAAGGTTTGTTGGGCCGAACCATCCGATTTTGTACTCGGACAGATTGGTGAAGTTGGCTACGGGGCCCGGGTACTCCAAAGTTGCATCGCGCAGCCGCATGTACGGCGGGGTTTGTGCGGCTTCAAGCTGCGAAACCAAGACTGACAGCATCCAGACCATGGCCGCGATCAACACGGACGGCGCTGTGATCGCGGTTGTGTTCGGGCCGGCTTTTGCGCGGGTGTTGGGGCACTGGGTTGTTTGGAATCGGTTCATCGGTTGGGACCGGGTCTGCGAGCCGGTTCAACCTCTGTCAAAGATAATTCCTGCGGCGATTCTCACGGCTTTTCGCACAACCCCACCGCATTTTTCGGTTGGATTGGCGGCCTGAAATTGTCCCAGTTCGGCCGGGTCGGCCAGGTTGTAGCGTTTGCCAAAGAGTCGTTCGACAATGTCTCCGCACATTGTGCTTCCCATTTCCTTGACGAATTGATCGCAAAACTTGCGAGATGGACCGAGGCATGCGCGCCAGCCGGTCCAGTCGTCGAGGCGTTCCCGACCGAACACAAGGCCCATGGCAAGCAGGCATCCGGTAACTGCGCCACAAGTTTCGCCGCGCTCGGCAATGCCGGGCATGGCCGTCAACGCTTTCACGAACGAAGGATCAGTGAGGCCAAAAACCTCGTTCAGAGAAAGGAAACTTGTCTGCGCGCAGTTGTGGCATAACCGCATGTAGTACTCGGCCTTGTTATCGACCAACTCGAGCACCTCGTCTCGGGATCGACCTTCGGCGGGTGGCGCGGGCTGGGCAGGCGTTCGAGTTTGAGCTTGTGTGTTTTCGGATGTGAGATTGTTCGGCTGCCGGCCTGAATTGCATCCCGAGAGTACGATGGTTGCGGCCGGGACAAACGTTGTACCGAGAAAGTCACGGCGGGTCACAGACTCGGGCTTCCTGTGATGTCGCTGGTATTTCAAGGCGACTTCACCTGATGCTGGCCTGTTCGCGTTCGACGCGCGGTCTTTCGATGACCGGCCCGGATGGAATGCCCATGTCTTCCCTCGAGTAATACTTCCATCTGCCGTTTTCGTATCGTGCGAGGAATACCTCGCCTGCGTCGTCGAGGGCGGCGCTGAGAGGGATATCACCGGTAACGCCCGGGAACGGATCTGGGCGGTGTGCGAGGACATCGCGGATTTTGGCGCGGTTCAGGCCGGCGGTTTGGATTGCCCAGATGAGCATGTTCATTCCGTCGTAGGCATGGGCGGCGTAGGTGTCGGGTTCAACGCCCCAGCGTTTCTTGAAAGCCTCTCTAAACGCGTCGAGTTTCGGGTCTTTGCGATCGGGGTTCCACGGGTAACCACAAATGACGCCTTCGGCATTGGGTCCTGCGATCTTGAGGAACTCGTCTGACACGGCGCGGTCGCAAAAGACGACCGGCTGTTTCATGCCACGAGCGCGGATTTGGTTCAGGGCGTGTGCGGCGTCTTCGCCGTCCCCCCAATACACGATTGCATCCGGGTTGGCTGCTTGGATGCGGTCGAGCTGCATCGTGAAATCCCTGGAACCGACCTTGTGCGCCATTTCGACCACGATGGGGCGTCCCAATCTTCTGGCACTATCGCGGATTTCGCGAACGCCAAACCGGCCGTATCGATTGCTGGATCTGAGGATTGCGACGCGTTGGCAATTCATTTTGCGAAATAGATAATCAACCAGTATGTAGTTCTGCTGGCGGTCGTCTCCGATGCAACGAAAAACCCACGGAATGTTGGTCTCGATGTAGGTTGGATCAAGATCACCAGCGGTGAGCATTGGCAATTCCGCTTTGAGTGCCACTCTGATAGCGATGTGGGTGTTTGCGCCGTCGATGGTGCCGAGTATGGCCCACACATGTTCCCTGTAAGCCATGTCAATGATCTCATTACCCGAGGCGCCCCACAGACCATTGTCATTGCGAACCACCAGTTCAAATGGGATCCGCCTTTTCAAATACCCGCCCTTCGCATTTGCCTCTTCGATGGCAAGTCGGCACCCGCGCAGCATCGCGATACCAAGATTTTCCTCGTGACTCTTGCCGCCCGTTGCGACCGAAACGGTCGGCATGATAGGGCCAAGGAATCCGATCTTGACGGTGTCAACGTGTTCGGGTTCAGGGATTGCCCGGCCTGGCCCTGTGTATTCCATCTGTACGAGGAAGTGCTCTTTGAACGGCTTAACTGCACCGAAAGGTTCGACGTCTGCTGCCGATCGGGCGTAATTCTTGTTGGTCATCAGCGGCAGTGGCGGCACATGGTAAGCGTCAACGTCAATCAATTTCAGGATTTCCTCCACCGAGAGCTTTTGCTGTGAGCCGTTGCCATCAGGGGTCGCAGTGTCACCGGCAATGGCAATCAAGCCCGACACGAACAAGGTCACTGTCAGGCAGCCGATCTGTCGCCGCAGGCGATATGCTTCGATTCTATTCATGGGCAACTGTTGTGTTGAAGGTTGAGGTGCCACAAAGGGGATGTCCTATTTGCGCTCAATTCACGGGCGTGAACTGGAATCTGCAGTTTGTGTGTCCAAAGGCCTCAGACGAGGATAATACCCTTCGCCGATTGCCCTTGCCAAACCCTTCGAGGTGCCCACCCAGACATCATTGCCATCGAACTCGGCCCAAAGAATGAAGTTGTGGGGGACTCCCTGCTTGAACCGCAACGTCTTGAGAATCTTGCCGGCGCGGCGAACCTGTGCAATGCCCTCGTGAGTGTCCGGGTCCATTGTGTAAACGACCCATGTATCAGTCTCGAAATCCACGATGGCACCGATGCCCTTGTCAGTGCAATACCAGCATTCGTGAGCGCTCCTGCCTCGAGCGGCATTGTTGAAGTCGCTCGGAGTTCCGCCTTCCTGGGTGAAAAATCCGCGCCAGTTCCGCCCATCGTAACGGCATGCACCGAAGTAGGTCGAAACCCAAAGGGTTTTGTCCACGTATGAAACCCCGGTGGTAATGACGTGGACCACACCGTCGTCACGATAGAGTTCGATTTCCATTTCGCCGTCCGGATCGAGGTAGGTTTTCCAGTTCTCGGTTTTCGTGTCGAACTCGAGTATGCCGCTGCCCCAAACGGCTAGGTGGACCTTGCCGTCACGGTAGCAAACGTTGTAGTTCCAGATTTCCTCCATGGGCGCGTTCTTCTCGGTGAAGATGTCCCATTTGTCTTTGACGGGATCATATCGACTTGCCCCGGCAGTGGTGGCACACCAGACATGATTGTGGTCGTAATCGAATGCGATTGCATACACAACATCGTTGACCAGTCCGCTGTTGAGCTGATGATAATGGTCGAATCGACCGCCACTGAATCGGGCAAGACCGCCTCCGAACAGAGCCAGCCATACATCGCCGGTCTTGGGGTCAACATCAATCCCCGAAATCACGCGCCATGGCAGGCCATCCTTTTCCTTCCACGACCTGATTTTCTTGGTTTTCTTGTCATAGCATGCGAGTCCATCCTCAGTGCCGATCCACACGCAATCGCGAGTCGGATCAGCCTTCACAGCGAAGATATGATCATTTGGCAGGCCGTCCTTTGTGGTGATCTGCTCCCACTTGGTATAGACGTAAGGGAGGCCGAACTCGTTGTCGGTTTCAGGGTTGGCTGCGCCGAAGGCGACCTGAGTTTCAGGCGCGGCTATGAACACCAGCAAGGCGAGGATTTGGGGTTTTGCATTCGCTAGCATAGGCGCTTCTCTCATGGTTGGAGGTTACAGAGTCTTCAGGTACTCGATCAAGTCATTTAATTGATCTTTGGTCATGTCGTTGGTGACGCCGTGTTCGTCGTACGGATTATATTTAGTCCAAATCTCCTCGAGAGTCCACGCGATGCCATTGTGCAGGTAAGGCGCGGAATCGTAAATGTTGAGCAACTGCGGCGAATCGAATTTCCCGTCGCGGTCGTAGGGGAACTTTGTACCTACGTCATGAATCCTGCCGTCGGTGTAGAGGGGCGGCGGGTGACAGGTGATGCAACGGTTGTTGACCGGTATAGGGGTGCCGTCGTTCTTGCGGGTGCGCTCGAAAATGATCTTACCGCGGCGCTGAGCCTCAGTGAGGTCTTCGCCGAGCTTGCGGTAGCGATTCGGCGGGCGTGGAATTGAGCAAAGATAGTAATGCAAATCATCCAGTTGCTCGGTGGTGAACGGCTGAATACGGGTGATGAATACCGCCAGGCGTGGCCCGCATTGTCGCCGGAGACTGGGGTTGATGCCGGTCCATTTGTATGGTGCCATGTCGTTGATTCCGCGGAGCGTGCGGTTGTCTATGGGGCCCATACCGATACCGTCGTCTTCGATGTCGTAAACGATGTTGTCGATGTGGCCGTCCGGGTGGCAGGTGCTGCATGAGAACTGGCGCCTGAATGTAATACTGGCGTTGTGGAAGAGCTTTTCGCCGCGGCGCCGTTTGGTGAGTTCCCCTGCGCCGCCGAGGTCAATCCGGTGAACAGCTTCAAGTGTTGCAAGGTCTATGGCCGTGACCGAATCATCAAGCATGCTTGCGACGTAGGCGGTTGAACCGTCCTTGGACACGGCAATGCCGCGAGGGCAGGCCGGCACAGCGATGCTTTTGACCAGGAACTCGGATGATTTGCCGAGGTGATTTGGGATGACGCGTTGGCGTTCGTATGTCGAGCTGTTCCGGAGCATTGCAACAAGTTTCTCGAGATCGACCACGCCCACGCGGTCAGTGCTGCTGCTGGTGACAAGGGCATACTTGCCGTCCGGCGTGATCGACACATCGCAAGGGTCGGGGAAATAAAGGTTGTTTTGATCGAGCAGCACCTGGTCTGCAGTTCCGTCGCGCCAGATGATTCCGATGCCGTTGGTGATGGTCCAGCCGCGGTTGATACGCGTCATCGGCACGAGGTTTTTTGTCCTGAGCAGCGTGATGACGGCATATTCGCCGCTCGGATGCCATGCAACGCCCTGGAGAAGATTGGCTGCGGGCAGCACAATGCGATCGTTAACAACGGCCCTTTTAACATCGATCACCGTTACCTCGGACATGCTGGGCGTTCGGTCAGGGACAAAACGCGACAGCGCGTGCGTTACAAGCATCAGTTCGCCGTCGGGGGAGATTGCGAGTGACCATGGCGATCTGCTCGCCGACAGCCGTTTGATTTCACGGAGAGTTTCGATGTCAATGACCGAGATGCTGTCGATTGACGTGTTCAAAACATAGAGAAGCTTCCCTTGCGGGTCCACCAACACGCCATGCGGTTCATCTCCAACCTCGATTGTTGCGATCACTTTTTGCGACTCCACATCGATCACGGACACAGAATCGTCGAGCCGATTGGAAACAAACGCCTTTCTGCCGTCCGGGGTGAAACAGACGTCGTTTGGCTGGCCGCCGACGGCAACCTCGGCGACTTTGGATTGGGTGACCGTATCTATGATTGCCACCGAGGCCGAAGCCTCGCAAGCGACCCAAAGCTGTTTGCCGTCCGGGGTCAGACAGAGATTCAATGGGTTTTTGTATGTTGGTTCTTCGGCCACATCAGCTTTGGGTGGTTTCGTCGGGTGCGCGATTTTTTCCACCGCTTTGTCATAATCAAAGTCGCCGTTGCCTTGTCCCTGGTGGCATTGCAGACAGACTTTTCTGTCAACAGCCCGAAGACCGTTTTGGCGGGCTGCGGCCTTGTCCCGCATTATTGCCTCGGTTGAGTACTCACTGCCAGGGCCGTGGCATGCCTCGCACTGGACACCATCCCGCACGTCAAACGTGTTCAGCCGTGCCGAGTCGTCCCTGCCTGCAGCGGTGCTGTGGCACTTCAGGCACTGGTCGGCTTCTTGCGGGTTGCCACTGATTCCCTTTTCTTTTGCGATCTGAAGGCTTTTTGGCGTGCCAAGTGTAGCCCAGGCTTGCGCGTGCTTCGACAATCGCCATTTGCTGAACTGGAAGTTGAACATCGGCCCGGTGTGACAAGCCGCGCATTTCATGACGCCGACGAATTTGAACTGGGAAGTGGCTGTCTCGCTCTTCGCTGAACCGGAATCAGATTGCGAAGCCTTTGGGGTGGGGTGTGCTATTGTTTCCCATGCGACGTCCAGTTTGAAAGGCTGGGTTTTGAGGACAGCTTCGTGGGAACCTTTCGTGCGGTGGCAAATGTAGCAGTCATCTTTTGACGGCATCCTGAGTCCGGCCGCCATGGCTTTCATGCGATCCTGCATTACCTCGGCGGTGGCATATTCGCTTCCTGGTCCGTGGCAAGCCTCGCATTGCAGGCCATCCTCGAGATGGAACCCCTCGCCTCTTTCCCAATTTTCGGCTTCTGCCGCAGTAGTGTGACAGCCGAGGCACATTTTGGCTCTGTATGGTTCCTCGGTTATACCGCTCAATTTGGTGATTTCCTTGCTCTGTGGCAGGGAGAGTGACGCGTAAGCCTTTGCGTGGGCGCTGAGGTGCCATTTGCTGTACTGGAATCCCATTTGCGGGCCGTCATGGCATGACCCGCAAGCTTTGGATCCGATGTAGATTGGCTCTTTTGCCGGGCCTTCCATTGCGGCAAAGCAGGTTTGCCGTGCCGTGATTGAAAGGCACATCAGAACGCAAAACGCGATCGATCGGCGTTTCATTGTTTGCCCTGGATTAGTTTGAGAATTTGGTTGGCCTGGACATCTTTCAAGACGGTTGTGCGGCGATCCGGCCATGCTACTTCGACAAGCTCGGCTTTGGCGGCTTTTCCAAGTCCGAAATTCGGTCTAGGATCGCTGCATGTCAGATAGCCGTTCACACCTATAACTGGCTGGATCATGGTCATGCCGTTGGCCCTGACTGTCACGGTAGCGCCAATTGCGATTGCACCGGTATCGGCTCGCAAGGGCACGACCTTGAGCCAGTTCAATCGGTTGCCGCCGTCGTTGCGCAGGAGGTGCGGCGGTTCATTCAACGCGTTCACAAGAATGTCAATGTCACCGTCATTGTCAAAATCGGCAAAGGCAGCGCCGCGCCCGACGTGTTTGCTGTCGAAGAAACTGCCTGATTTGCGGGCCATGTCTATGAACCTGTCCTTGCCATTCCAGCGGGCGATCACGGCTTCTTCGACGTAAAGGTGATGCGGGTCGCCGTTGGCTATGAACAGGTCGACGTAACCGTCGTTGTCGTAATCGTTCATGAGCCCGCCCCAACCTGTGTATTGTCCGCAAAGAACAGCGACGCCTGACTGAGTCGTTACATCGACGAACACGCCTTTGTTGATCTGCAAAAGAAGGCAACTGTAGCCCATGTCGGGGATCAGGAGATCGAGGAGACCGTTGCGGTCAAGATCGGCAACAAACGGGCCCATGCTTGACACGCCCTGGCCGCCTTCGCCGAAGGCGGTTCCTGTCTGGGCAGCCATGTCAGTGAAGTGGCCGGTGCCGTCGTTGATCCAGAGGTTGTTCGACATGGCATCGTTGGTGACATAGATATCCATATCACCGTCGCAGTCAATATCGCATGCTACGGCGCCCATGCCGCGGCCGGTTGGTTCCCAAAGTCCGGCCTCTTTTGTCACGTCGGTGAAAGTGCCGTCACCGTTGTTGCGATAGAGGTGATCAGGCAGGCCGGGGTAGGAAAGCGGTCCCGGGAAATTGTCGGCTTTGTAATAGGCACCGGTGCGCTGGAACGCGCCCTTGTCGTATTCGAGGTAATGGACGACGAAGACATCCAGCCGTCCGTCGCCGTTGTAATCGAGCCATGGAGCGGCGAGGGACCAGCCGGGGCTTGTGAGCCCGGCTTTTTCGGTGACGTCGGTGAATGTGCCGTCTCCGTTGTTGCGGTAGAGAATGCAACGCCCGTAGTTGCAAACGAAAAGGTCGAGGTCACCGTCGTTGTCGTAATCGGCGGCGGAAGCGGCCATTCCGTAGCTGTCTTCGTATCCGGCCACGCCGGCCTTGTCGGTAACGTCGGTGAAGGTGCCGTCGCCGTTGTTGTGGTAGAGCGCGTTTTTGAGTTTGCCTTTGAGTGATCTGCCGCGGTTGTCGTTGATATCCGGGTGCCAGCGCCCGTTGACGAAGTAAATGTCCATGAACCCGTCGTTGTCGTAGTCGAACACGCAACTGCCGGGGCCGGTGGCTTCGACGATGTTGCTCATCTCGAAGTCGCCGAGGCTGTGCTTGAACTTGATGCCTGCGGATTCGGTTATGTCGGTGAACACAGGCCAGTTGGCCGGTTCGTCAGACCTCGGACTCGAGCAAAACGCGGCCATGCCGATAGTGGCCAGCGTGGCAATCAGACGGTGGATTCGGATGTTTAACCTTGTTGTTGTTTCACACATGCAGGGTGCTGTTGTAAGCGGTCATTTGTCTTGTGCAACGGCATGTTTTCCATCCGCGTGTTCTTCTGGCATTGCAAACGCAGCGCCAAGGTCGATCCATTGGATTATGGTCTGCAATTCCTCCGGAGCGAGAGCGCGTGTTTTGCCCTGGGGCGGCATTTTCATGACTTTTCTGGCAGGGCGTTTTTGGTTTTCCGTGGTGTTGTCCCACGGGCGGGCTGTGTTCGTGCCGAGCAGTTGCCACACAAGCCAGCTCGTGCGGGCTCGTCCTTGGTCGATGTACTTGCCCCGCTTGAGCAAGGGAAGCGACTGCAGGTTCGGGTTCTGATTATCTTCAGGGGTCATCAAGGCAGAGTAAGCGCGCTCGAGTTCGGCTTCGGAAGGTCGTTCGCTCGAAAGCGGCAGAAACAAGGGATTGTTGCGGTTTCCGTGGCAGTCTGCGGAGCTGCAATAATTCATGAAGATTCTGGCGACGTCCGCGCGGAAGACAACCGCGCGTCGTTTCTCGGGTGGAAGCGTCAACTTGTTCGAAGGGCGTCTGAGGGCAAGAACATACTCGTTTTCGGGGACAAGCTCGGGGTCTTCGTGGCACCCGATGCAACCGCGTGTTTCCTTGGGCTGGACCCAGGTCCAGCCGCTTGTTGCCAGCGCCAATCCGTGTTGATCGAGTGTCTGAAGGAGGATTGGCGTGTTGGCAGGCACCTCGACGTTGAACGATCCGTCGGCCTCGACAGGCGCCTCGCCGATGAGGCGGCGTGGAACCGGCAGCATGCCTTTTGCCGTCGCGGGAGTGTACGTGTTTGTTGTTTGGAGAACGCCCTCGACAAACCTGACACGCTTGATCGAGCCCGGCGTCAAGTGCGGCTGCATCATGTCGTTCGCAATGTACGAGTTCATCCCGTAAAACACGCCGGTTTTTGCCGTTGTATCGACAACGGTCGAGTGGCCGTCCGGGCTTTTGCGCGGTCTGAGCGGACGGGCTTGGAGGTCGTCATGGTCCGGGCTGTCGAATACTTGCCTGCAATCCAGTTTGTCCGCATCAAAGACGAAAACGCCCGCGGTGCCTTTGCCGTCCGCAGTGCGCCTCGAGACCAGGAGTACGTTATCGTGCAAAGGGTACGGGTACAGATAGACGTGGTCCGGGTCGTCGGTGAGTTTCCGGTAGGTGTAATGCGGGCGTGATTCGTGGACACACGCCAGTTGACCTGCAAGAGCCGGGCTCGGCTTGTCGGATTCAACAAAAACCACAAGACCATTTGCTGTGGCGCATGGCATGTCTTTGAACCGTCGGCCATGTTCTCCGGCGTAAAGTTCGACGTCGGCTCCCTCGATGTGCATGGCAAACAGACGCACACCGTAAGCCTCGCCCGGCTCAGTGGGATGCTGCTCAGCGGCATAGATCACTCGTCCATCCCACATTTGAAACGGGCTGAAGTTGTTGTTTGGGTTGTAGGTCAGCCGGCGCAATTCCGTTCCGTCCAATTTGATGTTGTAGAGGCTCGATGAGGCCGGCAGCCCGAGCTCGCTAAGTGTGTTTTCGCAACCAACATACGCGATTGTGAACCATGGCTGCGGCGAATCCAAAGTAAACAGCGTTGAAAGGTAAATGGGATTTCTTGCTTCCTGTCCTTCGGGTGTTATGGGCCGCAGACCTGTGCCGTCCACACCGATTTCGTAAACCCGCCAGTGTGAATTCAAATCTTTCTTCCCAGCGAACAGCACCCGGGTGCCGTCGAGCGAAATGTCCGGATCGCAAGCCGAGTGAAATCCCTCGGAGAGGACTCGCGTCTGCCCGTCGGGTGACACGATCACCACGCGCGCTCCGAGGAAAGAAGGCTGCAATCCCAGCGGTCGATCCAATGCCGCCGTGATAGTTTCCTGGTTGCTTGCTTGGTTTCGGGACGAAACCGGCACTTGTGTCAAAACCAAGGTCGGGATGTTGGAGGTCGGGGGTTCATCCTTGCTTTGCAACGCCATGCTGGCAGGTGAAAGGATCGATGCCGAAATCAGGGTCACAGTTGCCAAAACGATCTCGCCGACAAGCCGGAAACCTCGAATCCACGGCACGAGCGCAGAGGAATCTATCTTGGCGCCTTCGAGCTGGGGTTTCTGGCATGGCGGTTTGTTCCGATCAGCGGGTCTTTTGGCTGGCATGGGTTGGTTCCAGTCTGACATGCAACCGTGGATTTTATATATCAGCTTCCTTCGCGGCAGATCACAGCCTGAGCTTCGATCTCGACCAGTAGGTCGTCTCGGCAAATGCGCGCCTGAATCCCCGTACTTGCAGGGTAAGGGTCCAACCCGAGCGCATTGTAAAACTCGGTGCGCACATCGTTGAACTCCGCATAATCCCTTTCAATGTCGCGCAAATAGCACGTCGTTCGAATCACATCGTGCCAGCTCGCCCCTTCGTTGGCAAGCAGTCTGGTAATGTTCCGAAACGTGCGCCAGCACTGAGCCCGAAAATCGCCCGGGTACAGTGTTTCCCCTTTGGCTCCCACGCTGGCCGTTCCGCTTATGATCAGCAGAGTTATACCATGAGGAAAATCGAGACGCAGCCCGCGACTAAAAGCGCTCCCGTTAGCGCTTGCTTCGTTGAGAACTTCGGGCGCGCAAATGGCGCGCTTCTTGATCAGCGATCCGTTCGCACGCGTTCCCGACAAAATTGCGGCGGGAGCAGGTCTCTCCCCGGGTAACCCGAGAGCAATGCGCTCCGCTCTCTCGGCTTCGGAGTACGAAGAGCGTTGGAGATGCTCATGGGACAGGTTTTTTCGATTGACGCGACGACGGTGCAAGATCGTTGATGCTCTTTTGATTGTCATGCTTCGTGTGTTGGCTATTGGCGTGCCAGAAACCTCATTTGGGGGGAATGGTTCTGCGACTCCAAATGACTGGACCTGATGCTTCGCAAAAGGTTCCAACAACCGATTTAGCAGCAACGATTTGCATCAACCCAACTGACGATCCGGTTGGCAAGAAGGATTAACCCCGTGTTCTTCCTCGAATTCCGGCGACAACTGAATTGAAGAGTAGTTGCATTATGCCACGGTGGGACAATGGCACCCTTGCAAAACGGCAACCCCAAGATTAACAAACTGTAATGTAAGCGTGAGGGCAAAGTTAACAATCCGGGTGTCTGTTCTATTTGGAAAGGCGAATCAGGTGTCGCCGGACCAGGAAAAGAAACAAAAATGACAAAACACGGAACAGAATTATGAAAAGAAAAACAATCGCATGGTTGCTGGCTGTTGGTCTGTTGGTGGGTGGTTCAAGTGCGCTTCTGGCACAAGGCGGTCCCGGCCCGCACGGGCGCGGGTACGGCGGCCCACCGAAGTCTGAACAGGAACGATCTGATCGCCGGGCAAATTGCCCATGGGCAAAAGACTCTCGCGGACCCGGCCTGAAAGGGCAAGCTCGAGGTCAACGCGGCCCCGGAGACGCAAAAGGGAAAGCGCACCGACGCGGGTTGCGCGATGGGACAGGTCCTCGAGCTCAGGGCGGGAACTGCCCTTACGCGGGCCAACCACCTGCAGACAAGCAGCAGTAAGGAACTGTAGCCCGTTGTCAATCTGAGCAGATGCAACGTTCGGGTGGCTCGACTGAAGCCACCCGAATTGTTTTAGACCGCAGTTTGCAGTTTTGTTTGTGCTGAATTCGCTCCACTTCTGTGCGGTTGTCTGATTGACTGGTGACGAAGTTGCTTGAGCGATGGATAACAAGAACACAATGACAGCCGAAGCAGCAAACGCACCTGAAGAACGGCCGGCGGACTTTGTGCGCGAAATCGTGGCAGCAGATATCGCCGCCGGGAAATACAAAAAGATCACAACCCGGTTTCCTCCCGAGCCAAACGGCTATTTGCACATCGGCCATGCCAAGTCGATATGCTTGAACTTCGGCATCGCCCGCGAGTTCCACGGAGTCTGCAACCTGCGGATGGACGACACCAATCCAACCAAGGAGGACGTTGAATACGTGGAATCGATCATTCGCGATGTGCGATGGCTGATTGCCGGGTGGGCGGATGACAGGCTTGGTTTGAAACGGGTTGGACAAACCCCCGCATCTGTTCAGAGCAACGGGCGTTCCGACTTCTACATCGAGCCGGTTGTTGGTTGCTGGCCCGCCGATGCTTCTGTCGAGCCTTTTTATGCATCGGATTATTTCGATCAGCTCTATTACTACGCCGTCGAATTGATCAAGAAAGGCAAAGCGTACGTGTGCGATCTGAGCCCGGAGGAAACGGAAGCTTACCGGGGAGCGCCAGACCGTCCGGGTCGGGAGAGCCCTTACAGGAACAGGTCTGTGGCAGAAAACCTCGATCTGTTTGAAAGGATGAAAGCCGGGGAGTTCCCTGATGGCACAAGAACGTTGCGCGCGAAGATCGACATGAGCTCGCCGAACATATGGATGCGTGACCCGGTGTTATACCGTATCAGGCATGCTGAGCACCATCACACGGGCAACAAATGGTGCATCTACCCGATGTACGATTTCGCTCATTGCCTGAGCGATTATCTCGAGGGAATCACCCACTCGATTTGCACGCTCGAGTTCGAAGTGCACCGGCCATTGTACGACTGGATTCTTGAATCGCTTGAACTGCCACGACCACTTCCGCACCAGTACGAATTCGCGCGGCTGAATCTGGCCTATACAATCATGAGCAAACGCAAGCTACTACAATTGGTCCAGGAAGGGCGCGTGAGCGGCTGGGACGATCCGCGCATGCCCACTTTGGCGGGCTTGCGGCGGCGCGGCGTCACGCCGGAGGCAATCCGCAGATTCTGCTATCGGATCGGGGTTACCAAGTACGACGGCCTGACGGACATGGCGTTGTTCGAACACAGCGTTCGCGAAGACCTCAACCAGCGGGCACTGCGGCGGTTGGCCGTGCTGCGACCGCTGCGGATGGTAATCACCAATTATCCCGAGGGCAAAGTCGAGGAAGTTCAGGCTGTCAACAACCCTGAAGACCTGTCGGCAGGTACGAGACCCGTGCCGTTCAGCCGTGTCTTGTGGATTGAACACGATGATTTCATGGAGAACCCGCCGGCGAACTATTACCGGTTGCGACCCGGCGGCGAGGTCAGACTCAAGTACGCCTACATCGTCCGGTGCGACGAGGTCGTGAAAAATGCCGAAGGGCAAGTGGTCGAACTGCGGTGCACTGCCGACCTGGATTCCAAGAGCGGCGGTCCCACTGCCAATCGAAAAGTCAAAGGCACAATCCATTGGGTGAGTGCTTCCCACGCAATTCAGGCCGAGGTTCGGCTTTATGACAGGCTTTTCAGCGTACCCGAGCCTGATCTTGCGGGCGGCAAGCTGACCGATCACCTCAACCCGCGTTCGCTGGAAATCGTCAGCGCAATGCTTGAGCCTTCCCTGCGCGATGCCAAACCCGAGGAACGTTACCAGTTCGAGCGCCTGGGTTATTTCTGTGTTGACGTGCCGGATCCGATCGCCAGCGCAAACGAAACTCGCCCGCCCGACCGACTGGTGTTCAACAGGACGATTACACTCAGGGATTCATGGGCGAAAGAGTCTCGAAAACCGCCGGCACAAAGACGATGACGATGTTTAACCCAACGATTCGTGGACAACAGCGTTCCCATCCATAAGCCTTTCCCGAGTTTGGGCCAGGCCGCACTTCTCGTCTTGGCCGTAATCGGGATACAAATGGCATACGGCGTCGTTTTCGGGACCGTTGATGCGGCCTTGAGAATTGCCGGAATAAACATTGGAACACCATTGGTTGCCCAACCGCTCATCCTCGCGATAACAAACATCGTCGCACTCGGTCTTCCTCTGATTTTTGGCGTGCTGTACCAGAAGGCGCGGTTTTCGGAGGTCTTGCCGCTGGGAAAACCACAGTCGCCATTGCTCGTTTTGGCAATCATCGTCACCGCCGTGGGCGTGGTGGTGTTGAGCTCTGAAGTGGACAATTTCACCCGGATGTTCTTCCCGCCGCCGGACTGGGTCGCCGAGATGTTCGGGCATCTTGCCGACGCCAAAGCGCACCCGATCCAATCAGGTTTTCTGCTTGTCGTTGTTGCGCCGGTGACGGAGGAGTTTTTCTTCCGGGGATTGATTCTCCGCGGCCTGTTGAGTCGGTACTCGATAAGCCGGGCGATCATCTTGACGGCTCTGCTTTTCACCGCACTTCATCTGAACCCGTGGCAGTTCTTTTCTGCGATGCTGCTCGGGACGTTGCTTGGTTGGTGGTTTGTGCGGACAAAGACTTTGACGGTTTGCCTCCTTGGCCATGCGATTGCCAACGGCATGGTATTTGCCCAGGCGTTCATGCCATTCGAGATTCAGGGGTTCAACAGCGACCCGGCGTCGGCAAGGTCGGGCCAGTTGCAGCCGCTTTGGTTCGACGCGACCGGTCTTCTGCTCTTTCTGGGCGGATTGCTGACGTTCCACATTGCCTGCCGTCGCGACACAAAGACCAACACCTTGGTCTCAGCTTGAGCTGCATACATATCAGCGCGGCGCAGCCGGAACCGAACGTTCGAGGCGTAACCATTGCGCTGGTTGTAGGAATAGCGCTGTTTACTATATTGAGAAATCGATCGTTTTTGCGAAGATTTTCAGGCTGCGAGTTTGCTCAGTTTGTCATTATCCGCTTCTCTGGCAGCGAGTAGTGCGGTTACCACAGGGTGGTCTTCGAAGTGTTACATTAGATAGTCTGCCCGGGACCAAATGTGGGGACAGACACGGAGTTTAGGCGACCGGATTTTTGGCCCGGTGGACCTGTCCAAGCGCGGGTCGGACGGTCCAAGCCGGCTGCGGCACCCGGATATGGGGACAGACACGATGTCCGATATGCCGATCGGGAACGTTCAAC
>Ga0272448_1004790_pt1 | contig 15253 bp, 11 predicted proteins | sample YNPCB0191_FD_202220 | JGI IMG/M metagenome (GOLD analysis project Ga0272448, IMG submission 202220) | Hot spring sediment microbial communities from Yellowstone National Park, WY, United States - YNP-CB-019-1 | ecosystem: Environmental > Aquatic > Thermal springs > Hot (42-90C) > Sediment...
GTTTATTCTCTGCATTTTCGGATACTTGCTGTAGATGAGCTGATGATCCTCAAGCCTTGGCAAAAGCCGGCTTAAATGCTGCTCAGTTATTCCCACACGTTCAGCTAGTTTTCCGCAGCTGAGATCCCCATCTAACAAGGCGATTAAGATTTCCTCTGATGTGGAGACAAAAAGGTTTTCAGGACCAGACTTTCTCTTCCTCATCAATATCAGATATTACATGGTAAAAACAACATTATAAGAAGTTTTGAACATTAAGGTTAAAAACGAAAGAGAAATTTGACGTTTGATTTTAGAGGCTTGGTCAACTGTTAACATTTCATTATTAAAACGCATAAGAATTAGGAATATTCGTCTTCGTAGTCTAGTTCTTTTTGGTGAATTTATCCCTCGTGAGCCCACGCATATAATCGTTGATGTCTACGTCAGACTTTTTATATTTATGGTGTAAAGGAAAGTTATCACCTCGTCATTTTCCTTGCACAGACTTTTCCTGATTTATTCTTTTGCTTCTAATCTCTGCGGCTTTATTTCTGCACTCTTTTGCACTATTGTAATCTCCTATGTGTGCGTAAAAATCTTCAAGGTCTTCCCACAATGCAGAGCTTTGAGGAGCCCTTTCAATGGCTTTTTTCATGTAGTCAATCGCTTTTTGGAAATCGCCCATTTCTGCATGGACGGAAGCTATACTCCAAAACGGATGATGATCATTAGGTGTTATTTCGCAGCGTCGCTCATACAATTTTATTGCTTCCTCATAGTTCCCTAGTCTACGTTGGAGTTCGGCGACGTGGGTTATGGCTTTAATGTTGTTTGGTTGTAGTTCAAGAGCTTTGTCGTAACATTGTTTGGCTTCTTCGTATTCTTTCAAATAATGATGATAGATGAAGCCAAGGGATATCCATGTGTCTGCGTCAGAAGGGCAATGACGTAAGTATTTTAGGAATAACTTCTCTGATTTAATGTAGTATCTTTCTTTCTCAAATGATAACTTTACTTTAAACGTTGCAGAGAAATATTCTTCTGCAAGTTTTCTTAGCAATTTCTGATCGGTAGGATCTATCTTTAAGGCTTTCTCATGTAATTCAATGGCACGTAATGGGTTATCAATCTTTCTATAAAGGTCACCTATTCTTTCTAATAGGTCCTTATTGTCAAATTCTATTTCTGCGGCTTTCGTGTAACATTCGATTGCCTTACAGTAGTAACTTTCTGCTTCCTTCGCGCCTTTTTCCTCTAATTCTTCTGCAACATTAAGGAAGTATTGTCCGGCAACTAAGTGTTTAGTTGCTATTTCTTTTTCGTTCATCGTTAATTTCTCCAGTTCTGGTTTGTCTTTTGCTTAGAAAGAGAGCGCATGTATTGATTGTTAAGCTTTGACGTAGCCTTTTCCTTTCTTGAGCTGTAGGGTAAAACTGTGTTTTCCAGCTTTTGTGTATTCTCTGAAATCCGTGCCGCAGTCGCAAGAGTAAAATTGCACTTTAAATATTCCGTATGTCCAGGATTTCTTTGGTTTGGTGATTTCTTTTTTACAGTTTGGACATTTAGCCATGGTAATCCCTCTTTTCTATTTATTATAGGTGCTTAAAAGATTATTTGCTGGTGAATCCCTGTGCAGATTTAGACCTTTAGTAGTATTTAGTTCTGCCTTTTTTAAAAAATTGCGAAGTGAAGGGTCAAGCGCTATAGTTTTATAAATTGTGCGCTACTATTTGTTCTTGGTTTGAGTTATATGGTAAAGGAGTGGAAGCTTTGAGTGGCGCTTCATCTGAGAGGTTTATTGAGACTAGTATGTTTCCTGTTGATGTTGTGAGTAGGGCGTCGGCTGTGGAGAAGGCTGGTGGTGGTAGGCCACCCTTTTGGGAGATGGCTTTTTGGTGGACTCGTAAGCCTCTTGCTGGTGCAAGGGCGGTTATTGCTGGTTGTCTATTGCCGAAGGATGTGGATGTGAATGAGTTTTTGAGGGCTTTGAGGCTTAATGAGAAAGTTGTGCATAGCCATAAACCTGTTATTCCAGAGAAGTGGAGGCAGTATTTTGCGGGTAAAAAGTTATTGGACCCCTTTGCGGGCTTCGGCAATATACCTTTAGAAGCATTAAGATTGGGATTGTCGGTAACTGCGGTTGAGCTTCTGCCAACGGCATACGTTTTTCTCAAAGGTGTCTTAGAATATCCATTAGAATATGGTGAACAGCTTATAAGAGATGTTGAGAAATGGGGAAAGTGGATAACTGAGCAGCTTAGAAATGACCCATTAATCAAGCAGTTATATGATGAAGACGTTGCCGTCTATATTGGAAGCTGGGAAATAAAATGTCCGCACTGCAGGAAATGGACCATATTAATTGGTAATTGGTGGCTGGCACGGGTTTCCAAAGAAAGAGGTGCCGCTGGAAGAAAAAAGAAGATTTACCATAGATTAGCTTGGATGAGGCCTAAAGTTAATGGAGATTTGATCAAGGTCGAGGTTGTTGACTTAAATAAAGAGTTAGGAGATAGAGCAGTCGAAAATGCTAAAGTGGACACGCGAGCTAAGCCTAACGTGGTTACTGTAGGAAATAAAAAATACCTTGTTCCACTCCCTAATATTAACGCAAACAAAGAAGATGCCCGATGTCTTCACTGTGGGAACGCAATCAGATATATCGACCCAGCCACAGGAAATCATTACCTACAGACAAAGAATGCTAACAAGGAAGTACGAAACAGATTAATTTGGTACGTTAAATATGCCTTGGGAACATTAACTACGGACGACCCAAAGCTTGTAAGGTTAAAATTACTGATACGGGTAAATAAGAGAAAAGAATTCGCTGTATGTAACCAAGAAGATCAGAAGAAACTAGACTACTCAAAAAATCATGTAGAAAAATTTGTTGAGAGGAAAGACCCGGATGTACCTAATGAGGTTATAGCGCCATATAGTACTAGGTTCTTACATCCCCTAAATTACTATGCAAAAACATGGCGAGATCTCCATAACGCTAGACAATTACTAGTTCTAGTCAAGTTAACTAAAATCCTCAGAGAGGCAGGAAAGTTAGTAGAACAAGAGAAAATCAAAGAAAGTTTAAATCATCAAGATGCTAGAAAGTATGCAGAAGCGCTGGCAACTTACTTAGCAATTGCGTTTACCAACTTTGTAGATAATTTCACACTAGTTACATCTTGGCATAATTTATTCTTGATGGCTCAACGAACAATGGCTTTTAGAGGTATTACAATGACTTGGAATTGGTGTGATGTTAACCCTTTTGCCGAGGTTACTGGTTCTTGGGTTAGATCCTTATCAAGCGTTGTTGATGGCTTGAGATATTTAGTTTCCGCAGTTTGCGTGAATATTTCCAAAAACATCGGATATCGTGGCGACCTAAATAAAGATCTAACATCAACTCAGCTATCGTTTTCTGGGCAGGGGCGCTCAAACGTTTTATTAAGTGATGCTTCTCTGCTAAATTTAAGTGAAAAATTTGATTTAATTGTTACTGATCCCCCATATTATTCTGATGTTCCTTATAGTGAGCTGAGCGACTTCTATTATGTCTGGTTAAAAAGAACTTTAAGCGATGTCCAAAGTAATCAGCTAATCCCTAGATACCTCCCAGAAGCTTTCTTTAAGAAAATAGGAGCGAAATTCGTTGAAATCGGAACACAATGGAAAGAGTACGGTGAGAGGGAAGTTGCAGTAAAGTTAGCTTCGAAAGAAATTATGGAAGAAGGGGAGAAACGTTTTCTTGAATTATTAAAAATGAGTTTCATAAACTGTAATTTGCATCTATCTGAGAACGCCCTTTTAACTACCTATTATGCCCACACCTCACCAGAGGCTTGGATAGCTCTTTTACAGGCCGGTTGGAAGGGCGCTAAGTCTTACGTTGTTAACGCTTTTCCTCTAGCCACTGAGTCACTTCAAAGAGCCACAGCGAGGGGAAAATATGCACTAGACACAAGTATAGTGGTCACTTGGAAAAAGGGCGCCTCAGGCTCAACTAGTACGGAAGAACTTTATGATAAGGCGGTCAAAACAGCCAGAGCTGCGTCCTTGGGGCTCGTAAAAGCTAGACGGGTGGGTTCCGATCTCTTCGTAGGCACAATGGCCTCAATTCTAAGTTCGTTCACTCGCTACGAAAACGTATACAGCCCAATTGGCATTCTTGATGTGAAAAGCCTAGTGACAGATTATGTATACCCGGCGACCGCCAAAGCTCTTGCAATGGCACTCGGAGAATTCGCAGGAGCTCCAAGTGAAGTTAAGAAACCTGAGTCACTTTTCTACCTTATAACAAAGGCACTCTTCGAAAAACCTCCAAGGGCGAAAAGAAAGCTGGATAGAAGCACCACCGCCTTATTATCCATAGGGACCAGAGCGGATTTAGATACTCTGGAAAAACTCATAATAATTAAAAAAGAGAAGGAAATTTTCTACTTGGAAGAACCTGAAACACCCGATAGGAAAAGCTATGAAGAGCTTCTAGGTAAAAAGGACATTAATCCGGCAGAGCCTGTTTTAAACTCGTCAATAGATGCGCTACATCTTTTAGAATACTACGCTGCAACATTGCCAATGAACGCCTTTCTAAACAGATTTTCAGAACTCAAGGGTGAATACAGTAGCGAAGTAGAGGAAGCTATAAACATAGCAACTATTCTGTCCAAGACTCTCCCAACTACCGACCCAGAAAAGCAATTATGCGAAGAAATAATAGCAAGATTAAGGGGTGAAAGATTAGCATAGGAAGTGGCAACAAATGGGTGTAAAAAGCAACACGCTCTGGAAAGATGTCTTCGATAGAACTTTGGACGAACATCTCGCACCCTCTCTCTTTGAAGTCGTTCTCGAAAAAGCTCCAAATATCTACACAAACCCTCATGAGTTTTTTAAAAGAACCCATCTATCCGAGTCGATGCTAACGATCCTAAAAGAAATAACAGAAGCCCTACAAGGCAAAGGAGGCAGAAACGTATATCCGCTCTTCTCCCTATTTGGAGGAGGCAAAACTCATACGCTTGTAACCGTCTACCATGCCTTTAAAACCCCAAGCGTCATAGCCCCCATCGACAAAGAACTAGCAGCTACAATAACCGAACTAACAGGCAGAATCAAAAGAATGATCATACTGGACTGTGACAGTGCAGAATTGGTCCCTGACCCCTCAACCCCAATGGATGCAAAAGGATACCGTGTGAAAACCATCTGGGGAGCCATGGCTCATCAACTAGGCAGATACGACAACCTACGCATAAGAGACGAAAAAGGAGTCACACCCACACCAGAAGAAATCAAAAACCTTCTAGGAAACCAACCAACCCTAATACTCATAGACGAAATCGTCAAACGAATCCACACCCTCAAAGGTTCCTTAGATAGTGAACTCAGAGGCTATGCTCAAAACATGATAACGTTTCTTGAAAACTTAGCCAAAGCGGTCGTAGGAACCCAAACTGTGGTTCTCGTCACCTTACCGATAGATTTCAAACTAACCAAAGATGAAAAAACGGGCCTCGAAAAAGAAGATTATGCATACGAAGAAGCATATAAAGATGAAGCTACAATCGCCCACAGAGCCATTGGAAGAGTGGTAAGCAAAATAGATGTTCCGCTCACCGTGGGCGATGTTGTAGAAGTTATAAAAAAGAGAACCTTTGAAAAGATCAACTCTGCCACAGCTGTTGAAACCCAAAGAAAATACGTAAGCACATATAGCGAAAATCCTGAAATTTTTGAGAGACAAGCCGTTTCAGAAGCTCTTAAGATAGCAGACTATTATCCGTATCACCCCTCATACATCTCAACACTATACGAAATAGTCACAAGATCACCCGAACTTCAAAGAACAAGAGACGCTCTTAGAATAACAAGAGAAGTCACAAGAACCCTTTGGAGGTCAGGAGAAGACCCGGAGCTCATAATGCCATGGCACATCGACCTAGCAAGTCCAAACATAAGAGGAAGGCTTATAACTGCAACTTACCGTGGCTACAATGCAGCTTTAAACAAAGACATAGTAACAGAAAAAGGAGAAAAAGGAAGAGTATCATTAACATCTAAACCAGAGCTAGCCTATGTAGCAGCTACAACAATATTTTTAGAAACGTTCACATACGGAGATGTTCTAATCGCTGCCCCACCCTTCCCAACAAAACAAGACATAGCCTTAGCAACCTATGAAAAAGCCTTCTTCGAGAAACACGACTACAAACTCACCGACATCATAGACACACTTGAAGAAATGAGAAATACACTAATACATCTGCAAGAACGAGACAACAAATACTGGTTCACAACTTTCCCTTCAGTCATTGACGCTATAGAAAGAAAAGCAAGAGAAATAACCAACAGAGAAGCCTACCCAGAACTCAAAGGACTCGTAAACAAAATACTCGTAGCAGACATCGACATCGTTGCAGGGGCCCAGAGAAGAGTCCGTAGACGAGAAGAAGAGTTCAAACCAAAAATTTACATGGAAAACCTTTGCGTGATCGCAACGCCAGATGAGCAACCAATACTTAAAGGAATACAAAACTACACGTTACTGGTTCTCTTAAGAAAACCCTCTGACGAAGAGCTCTCCGAGCTTATATTTACGGAAGATGGGCGAACAAGAACTTATCGTAACACTATTACAGTTCTCTACCCAAGCGACGAAAACCTTGTCAGCAGATTGCTAACAGAGGTTAAAAGATACAAAGCAGCAAGCAAAATAATTGAAGAATTAGAGCAACTCTATGTGGACGAAACCATAAGGGAAATTCAAAAGAAAAGAGCAGACAATTACATACGCACAAAATACGGCGAAATTTTACGGAGAAGCCTATCCGCCTTAGACACCGTTGCCTTCCCAAAATATGATTCAGAGAAAAAGATGGATACTGTCGGAGTATCAAAAGTATCACCCTCAAGATCAATAATATCCCAAGCCGAACTGACTCTACAAGATAGAAGCATAGCAAAAATACCACCCGATTACAAAATGACTTTCGATGGTCTGGACTTTCTGCTAGGAGAACGACTAGGAATAAACTTGAAAGAGGGTGACCGCGAGATAAGCGTCAATGATCTATTAGGCTATTTTCTCACAAACCCCAAACTGCCAATAGTTACCTTTGATATGCTCAGACCGACCCTTAGGGAAGGTGTCAGAAACCTCGACATTGCCGTCAGAAGCGTAAAAGAAGGACAAATATATTGGAAAAAAGTCTACAAGGGAGACGAAAAACCAAGCGGAGTTGAACAAGGCGATGAGCCTACATTCATAGATCAAGGAGACACTATTATTCCATGGAGATTAGCAGCCAGAGAGTTCGCTGAAGGGCTTCTCAAAAAAGAGGGCATATTTGAGGAGGAAGGCGTCAAAAAGCGTGTTTGGCATGTGGTTCTTGTAGAAGACACTGAGAGAAGACTTAGCGACTTAGTGAAACAAGCTAGATACGAAGACCTTCTTAGAACGTGTCCAGTGATAGAACGCGTGGAAAGTATCAGAGAAGAATTTGACATCATTTTGAGCCCTGAATATATACGTACAATGCCAAGTGAAAGCGCTGAAGCCAGCGTCTCAGTAGAGCCTATAGGCGTATTCAAATACAATGTAACACTCAAAGTGGATAAGGGAGAGATAGAGCCCGAAAAAGAAAAACCGCCATATTCAGCCAAGTGGAAGCTTACAACCCCAAAATCACCCGGTGTCTACCATTTCACTTTGACTGCTTCAGCTGAGGACCCGAAGAAAACCAAGATCACCAGAACCCTTAGAGTGGAAGTTCTCAAAAAGGTAGGGGTAGAAGTAGTGGAAACATTGGAAAACGACCACATAGGGCGCCTTATGGTCAAAATAGAAACGGCAGACTACAACTCTTTTAGCAACCTAATGTCAGTAATAGAGCCGAAGCTGAAAAGTAAATCCAGCCTTGTAGACGGCAGAGCGAAAATATTTTCCGCAATGTCAACCGTCGAGTTTAACGCGCAAAGTACAGACCACGCAATCTTCCAACACCTTATAAAAGAGGCTGTAGACACTATGGGCGGGAAAGTTCGCGACTTCGCTGTATCTACACGCATTGAAGAAGGACTGCAAGTAGACGAAGTTCTGGTGATAGCCTGCAGAGATATAAAGAACGTTAAATACCATCTTCTTAAATGAGGAAGAAAAGAGCGATGTCCGAGGAAACAGCAAAGATAGAACGAAACGTTAAGTTCAGAGCAATTAAGGTTTGGAGAAAAGTAGGGCTCAAAAGTGAGCCGAGAGTAGTAAATCTTGCAGAATTCCACCCATTTATGAGTTTGGGTAAGAGGAAGCAGCCGAGCCCTGAGGTGGAAGCTCGCTGCGACCCATCGGAGCTCCAAATTCTGGCGAAAGAGCTTGGAGAGGGGTTCATTCTTACATATGAAGAGCGAGAGGGGAAAAAAACGACCCCCCAACCTAAGTTAACAATTAAAGTTCATGAAGAAGACAAATACGAGAAGCTTATGGTATACGCTGTTGTTAGGCAGAGTATGCGCAACCCGTTAAGAGCAAATAGATTAAAAGATGTGGTGAAGGATTTAGGTGCTTATGAGGCTCACTTTTGGGCATCCATATTCAAAGAGATTTTCAGCAGAACCCAAAACAGGCTTGAGTTATTTAGACCAGCAAGAGCCTTCAAAACCCTTTATCATCTTGAGTAGTGGCGAATCCAATGCAAAACTCTAAGCAAGTATTCACTATCCTTCAAAAAACCTTGGAAAGCTATGACAACCATAACCCCTTCTTCATGTTTCTCGTACCCGAAGCGAGAGAAAGACCAATCGAACCTTATATTCACCAGGTGGAAGTAGCGTCCAGGTTACTCTTCCGCAGGCCAATCAGAGTCTTAATAGCTGATGAAATTGGTCTGGGAAAAACCATAACCGCATTAGCCTTGCTTAGGAAGCTCAAAAAACTTGGGCTTGTAAAACGAGCTTTGATTCTAGTTCCAAGAATACTACTTAATCAATGGTTGACTGAGCTGAGGAGGATGGGAATAGAGCATGACATCCACAGAATCGAACGCCATACGATAGGAGAGTTAAGAACAAGAGGTTTTCCAGAAGGTTGCTACATAGCCTCCATGGACCTAATAAAAAGGGACGAGCCACCCTATAGATACTTCAGCAAAGTGAAGGAAGTCTTCTGGGACCTTATACTAGTAGACGAAGCTCATAGACTAGGAATCGGCACCGATCGTTTCAGAAAAATAGGCGAACTAATAGGAAATCCCAAAGTTAATGTTCTCTTATTAACTGCCACGCCCCACAGAGGCATACCAGAGGACTACATCGCTAGGTTAACTCTTCTAGATCCGTACCTACTGAAGGAAGAGCGCCTAAACAGCAGAGAATTCTACAGCCTAACGCACAACGTACTAGTTTTCCGAAGGAGAAAAGAAGAAGTTAACAAGGTGTACGAGAAGCGAGAGATTTTCCCACCATGTGATTTTAACGCACTTGTAGTTCAAGCAACAAAAGATGAGCAGGAATTTCAGCAAAGGCTTCTGAGTTTCCTCAGAACGAAGATATTGGAGTACTATGAGAGAATACTGGAACCACCAAGGGCAATAGGACTCCTGACTACGATTATATTCAAGAGGGCAGCTTCATGTCCTTACGCCGCCATAAAGACCCTGGAAAATGTCATCAAGAAACGAGCCGCAATACTAACGAGCGCAACCCAAGAAGAAATAGAAGAGAAACTAAGCAGGAGAGCTAAGAGCCTTGCGGATGCTGTTCTCAGTTTCGGCTTTGAAGATTATGAAGAAGAGGAACTAGAGAAAGAACCAGACGAGCCGTTAAACAGATTCGCTGAAGAGTGCTCGGCTTTCCTCAGCCAAAGAGACATAGAAGAACTTAGAAAACTGTTGGAATTAGCCGAAAGAATTAAGGAAAAGGACAGCAGGTTGAACGCTGTTATACAGTACATTAAACACCACGTTAGCGAGGGCTCCAAAATTGTGGTATTCAGCGAGTTCAAAGACACCGTCAGCTATGTTTATGACAAGCTAGTGGGCGAATTAGGGTCAGAAGCTGTTACTAAACTTACGAGCGAAGAATCGGGAAAAGAAGAAGAGCTAGGAAAGATTAGGCATAGGTTCGAGAGAGATCCGAGGTGCAAGGTTCTAGTTGCAAGTGACGTCGCCTCTGAAGGACTAAACCTACAAGTCGCCAACATACTCATAAACTACGAAATAACATGGTCACCAGTTAAACTCGAACAGAGAGTCGGTAGAGTCTGGCGACTTGGACAGACAAAACAGGTAAATGTATACACGACCCTCTTGACAGCCGAAATAGACAGTGATGCCTTGGATATAGTTTACAAAAAACTCCTAGAGCTTGACAAGGCAATAAAGACTAGGCCAATAATAGGTGAATATGTCCTCGTACTGGATATGGAGAAAAAAACAGACACATCTAGGCTACCATTAGCAGAAGTCTCCAAAGGAAAAAGAAAAATTAAGGCCACAGAGTACGAGCTCATAACAACCTACATCCGAGGAGGACGAGAAGCCCTAAGTGAGCTTATTGAGAAAATGATGGTAACTCTCAAAAATCTCAACGAGGAATTGCTAAGGAGCTCAGTTTTTCCGCAGGTAGACGCGAACACTCTCGATATCCTTATGAACGGAAGCACAGGCTTTAGGGGGTTATCAGAACTCCAAAATGGACTTGTAGAGACACTAGACGCCTTAATTCCGCTTGCGAAACAATTCCTCAATGTAAGCTACACAAAAAAGCCCAGCGAAGCTATCATAATCCTTAACAGTGGAGCCTCCCAGTCGCTTACAAGAGCACATGAATATTACGCCGTCCTAAGAGGATTATTGGAAAAGCTCCCCCAAGAGTACGCTGGGATTCCATGTATTGTAGCCGATGGCAAACAACACGAAAATCTCTACATAATCGAAGCACAAATCTTCCACGCTGATGAGCTATTATACTCTGAACCGGTAGGTATACTAGTCAAAGAAGAGACAGCAGAAACTCTAGACGTTCTTAGAGGAGCAGGACTTCTTAATTACATCGCAGAGAGCTTACGTAACATCTCTATGATCCCAAATGAACACACAACCTTAGACATCCCTCAAAATGTAAGAGTTAAAGCAAAGGGGAGCCTAGAAACCATTTTGAGATATTTGAGCTCGGACTACCTGAAATACATCAAAGAACTATGCAATAAGGGTTGGAGAGACCCTGACAGAGACTGGCTACCCAAACTAGAAGCAATTGAGGTCAAAACTAACCGGCTCCTTGGAATCATAAAAACAACCGTCGGCGAACTGACAGAAATACCAAGGCCAGACCCAGCCACAAGAAAAATGGTTGAAAAGAAAGCTATGGGAATAGCCATGGAATACGAGAAAAACCATGGCAGGGAGCCTTTAGACGTTTCTGAATACGAACACTACGACATTAAAAGCCATGACCCGAAAACCCGAGAAATAAGATATATCGAAGTAAAGGGTCACGAGGGTCACTCAATCATGGCAGAACTTCCAGAAGACGAATATAAGGAAGCCGCAGAGAAGAAAGAAAAGTATTGGCTATACATCGTCTACAATATAAAACAAGAAAACCCAGAAATTCTAGCGGTCAGAGACCCCTTAAACAACATGAAAGTGAAAGTGATAACCGAACGAAGGTATATGCTCACTCCATGAGAGAAAAGCTATGGTCAAAATCGAAGTTCTAGGCGGCTATAGAGAGATAGGTGGCAACTGCATTAGAGTATCTGATAAGGACAAAGTGATTCTTTTCGATCAAGGCATTAGGTTCTCCCTCTTGAAAAAATATTACTCTAGGTTCATACAACCCACAGGCTTGCCCGAGCTTAGAAAACTCAGCATAATTCCACCACTGGAAGCATATGCCAACGTAGATACCATTTACATCTCCCACCTCCACCTAGACCACTTAGGTCTGTTAAGCAATATCCCTGGCGAAGCAACGGTAAAACTCCCGTCTCTTAATATCTACAAAGCCCTTGAAGAAGGATGGCAAATGTCACCGACTTGGCCAGTGTTCATCCCGCCTAGGTTCTTTGTGAAAATCGATGAAGCAATAAGATATAGAACTGATAAAAATGACGTTATGGCAGTGCCCGTGCTTCACAGCGCCTATCCAGCAAATGCCTACATATACTTCGGGTCCGACGAGACAATACTCTACACCGGAGACCTCAGAATAGACGCTGCATCAGAAATTTGCAAGGATCTATACGAGAAAACTTTACTCAGCTATATTGAAGAAAACAAAGATCTAAAGATAAACAAGCTGATAATCGAGGGAACAAACCTAGGCAGACTTTTAACACCAATAAAATCTGATGAAACCCATGGAATTTTAGAGAGACTATTCGAGCCAGACAAACCTGCAATTGTGGCTCTTCACGAACTAGACATAGAAAGCCTCCTCTTAATATCTTCCATAGCAACATCCCATGAAAAAGATCTAGTAGTAGCTTCCTCAAGGCTAACCAAGATAATAGAAACAGGGATTTTGAACGTACCGAAGATAAACCGCAGACTGAGGAAAATCAAGGTCCTTGAAGAAGAGGTAAAGCGCAGTACGTCTTTTGGCAAGACCTCACTGAGCGAGATAAAAGAGAACTTGTCAAAACACTGTATTATAACAGATATGAGAACGCTCGACGAAATGCTTAGAAAGTTTGAACCATTAAGCCAAAGCATGATGACCGCGCCAGTTGTTCTGATGATATCAGAACCGAGCGATGAAGAAGCTATAATCGACGAAGAAAGACTAATCAACTGGCTCAGTCTCTATGGGCTTCAACCGTATAATGTCAGAATATCGGGACACTATCATCCCTACGAACTCAAAACCATAATTCAAACAATTAAACCTAAAGAAACAATACTTATTCACACCTATCATCCCGAATACGTCAAACATCTCCAACTCACTTGAAAAATCATAAATATATTTCAGTTAGAATCATTCGCTCAATCTTAAATGACAAAAATTCCAAAATGCAAAACGGAAGTCGTCAGGAGAGCCAAGAGTTTCGCCTTAACAAGAAACATTATATGATGCATACGTCTATTTCTTTTTCGGTCGTCGTCCTCTTTTTTTGTATCGGTAAGATGGAATGTCCTTGTACATCCTCATGTATTTTCTCATGTATTCCCGATACCCTCTTTCAGTGGTAGTTTTATACCTTGTTTGAATCTTCCTTTTCCTCGGCATGTTCTTCGCTTCAATGGATTCACAATCTTTAAATATTTAAAGTTTATTTTTAAATATTTAAAAACCAAAGAGAATAGAATAGCAAAATGAAGTCACATTACAAGTATGGAATAAAAAAAGAAAAGCAAATTGCAAGGCAGCTTCGTAGAAAAGGGTATAAAGTAACTCTTTCCAAATCAAGCAGAGGACCGTCTGACATTAAGGCACAAAAAGGCTCCAAAAAATGGGTTATTCAAGTAAAGGCTTCAAGAAAAAAGGTAAATGGTAATAGAATTTCTTCGGATGAGCTGCGAAGATTAAAGATTCAAGCGAGGAAAGCAAGAGCTACGCCGGTCCTAGCTCAAGTGACGAGAGGAGCAGTGCAATACTGTTCTGCAAGAATCAACCGTAAACTGAAACCATAGAAACATTATGAAGGGGGTGAAGAATCATGGGAACAAAGTTTAGTTTTTGGGCGTATGGCATACTCGCTATTGCAGCTTTCGCCATGCTGCTCTATACCACAACGAGTCTAAGTGGGCGTTCAGACATCGGCAATCCACTTTTAGGCATTTCCGTCTTCATAGTTGTCGCATTCGTCATTTACATGTTTGCAAAATTACTCGTGCAGCGATTCTAAACAATAAACCCCATTTTTAGTAATAGAAAAGACACCCCAACAGAGACGTCACCTGTATCATACAGAAGACTTCAGCAAAATGCTTCCAAATTTTATTGCAAAATGGGAATATTGACTGATTTTAAAGTAAAATTAAAAAGAAAAGAGAAATTGAGGCTTCTTAGCCCTTTCTTTTTGTTCTATCAGGTTTTTCGGTTTCAGAGTCTTCTGAGATTAGCGTTAGAAAATCTGCTCCTTTTAGGCGTTCAGCGTCTTCTTCTGAAAGCTCTATTGTTTCGCCTTTTGCGTAGCGTTTGTTGCCTATGCGGAAGCTGTGCACTTTAACGATTCTGAATTTTGGCATGGCTAATTCGCCTACGTTATGCCCGTTATCTCACATATGGCTTGAGGACGTTTGATGCGAGGCACGACCGCTTCATAGACTTTGAAGAAGTGGTTCATATCCCTAAGCTGAACATAAAAAGTTTTCAAGTCTTGAGCCACACACAAATCAGCATTCTCCGCTCCAGTCTCCATCAGCAAAGCGCTGTCTGTTCCACCATCAGCAGCCTTCAACGCAGGCGTAACATAAACTTGCCCACCTATCAACTCCTTAATCTTGTCTATCTGCATGACAGCCGTCTGCCCAATGAACGTATGCGCATCCAAAAAAGCTGATGGTTGAAGTATCAGGTCATACGGCCCATAAAAGTTGTCGGCTACAAGCTCTTCCATGGCAGCTTTAACGCTGTTTACTGCGTTTGGACTCGTCGCCCAAGCGCCCGTGCTTGCCACCGTGTTACGTCCCGTGGATGTTGCTAATCCCTGTATTCCAAGCTTTGGACTACCAGCATACTCACCCGTAAGAATCAACTCGTCTTCAAGCTGGGCTACTTGCAAGGCTGCGCTTTCCGCATTAGCCGTGTCCAATGGTGTGCCTTTGCGTCTGCTTGCTATTATGTCTCTCCAGTGGATGCGAAAGTCTTTGTGGATTATTGGCACTATGAGGCTTTTCCGCGTGTAAACGATAATGTCTTCAACTGGTGTTTCACCGTACATGCTGATTGTTGCCGGACTCATCTCCGTAAGCTCATCCCACTGCACTTCCATGACACCCACATCAGCGAGGTTATAGACTGGCAAAACTTTTCTGCCCACTAAGACTCGTCTTGCAGCCTTCACAACAGCCTCGTCAAGCTGCTTCCACTCTTCCTCTATGAGTGGCGCTTGTGCTCTTCCAACAAACTGTAAAGGCTCCATTTCTAGATCACCAACCTCACCATGATGGGCTTATCTTCAGCAGAAGCGTCAACGCTTTCCTCTGCATAAGCCACGATTGGACCGTAGGGCGGAATGCTTCCAATTTCTGTTAAGTCAGGTTGTGCAGCAGTGGATGTCACGTTAGTAGCTCCTGCCGGCACGCTAACAGATATAAGAGCT
>Ga0272448_1004792_pt1 | contig 15250 bp, 14 predicted proteins | sample YNPCB0191_FD_202220 | JGI IMG/M metagenome (GOLD analysis project Ga0272448, IMG submission 202220) | Hot spring sediment microbial communities from Yellowstone National Park, WY, United States - YNP-CB-019-1 | ecosystem: Environmental > Aquatic > Thermal springs > Hot (42-90C) > Sediment...
TCCTTATCGACGAGCTCAACCGCACCTTCATCACACCCTTCGACCGCGAAGACATCTTTGCCCTCTCGCGCACCATCGACGATGTGCTCGACTATGGCGAGACCACCGTGGAGGAGATGACCACCCTCGGCGTGGCCCCCAACGAGCACATCCGCAGCATGGCCGCCGTCCTGCGCGATGCCGCCCACGAGCTGCACATGGCCATGGTCCAACTGAAGGACCATCCCCACGTGGCGCTGGATCATGCCACCCGCGCCAAGGCGCTGGAGAACCAGGCTGAGCGCATCTATCGGCAGGCTATCGCCGCCCTGTTCTCGGGGTCGCAGGACATTCAGCACGTTGTGCTGATGCTCAAGATGCGCGAGGTCTACCGCCACCTCTCCAACGCCGCCGACCGCGGCGACGAGGCGGCCAACATCCTCAGCGACATCGTGGTCAAGATGTCCTAATAGCAATGCCGTTCAAATAAGAAAGGGGTGGCCGTCTACAGCCCGACCCCGGGAGACGCGGAGAGCGTGGAGAGGCGGAGGGGCGCAGAGGGGCCAGGAAATGCCTCCTTCGTGTTCCCGCTGCGGTCCTCTGCGCCTCTGCGGTTCTCAGCGTCCCTCAGAGCCCAGCTATTTGAACGGTATTGAGGCTAGCGCCGGCGGGCCGGCCAGCCTCCCTGGCGAGGCCCGGAATCCTCGACGCGAGCGCTTTAGCCCCGCGCGAGCTTCTCAATCGCTCATGGCCGCTCTGATCCGTGGTATAATGGGCCTGTAAAGAACCCAGCGGATCGGGAGTAGACGTGAGAGCGATAGAGACTTTTGAAGCGTTGCTGGCGCCGGAGGAGAGGGACCTCCTGGCCACATGGACCACCCCGCCGCGCATCCAGGCGTTCCTGGACGCGATCCCCTACAGCACCGAGCCGGTCTACCGCTGCCCCCTCCGCGTGCTGCGTGAGCGCAAAGGGCACTGCTTCGATGGCGCGCTCTTTGCTGCGGCCATGTTGCGCCGCCTTGGCTACCGGCCGCTGATCCTCGACATGCTGCCCAACGAGCGTGACGACGACCACATGCTCGCCCTCTTCCAGATCGATGGGCATTGGGGCGCCGTCGCCAAGTCGAACTTTGCCGGCCTGCGCTACCGGGAACCGGTCTACCGCAGCCTGCGCGAGCTGGTGATGTCGTACTTTGAGAGCTTTTTCAACGTCGCGGGCGAAAAGACGTTGCGCGGCTACACCGTGCCCCTGAACCTGGCGGCGTTCGATGCGCGCAATTGGATGGTCAGCGACGAGCCCCTGGAGGCGATCGCCGCGCGGCTGGATGGGATGCGCCGCCTGCCGCTGCTGACGCCAGCCATGGCGGCCAACCTGGCGCCGGTCGACCCCCGGTCGTACCAGGCGGGCATGCTCGGCGCCGACCCGGCGGGGCTGTTCAAGCCCCAATAGCCGGCCCGAAGAGGGGAGGCAGTGGACGCATACACCATGCTGCACCGTTGGAGCCTGTGGGGTGGCAGGGCCCGCGCAGCGGGCGGGGCCCAAGGGCGCGTGCTCGAGCTGGGGGTCGGCGGAGGGGCCAACCTGCGCCACTATCGCCGGGCACGCCTGTTGGTGGGGGTGGACCCCAGCCCCGAAGCGCTGGCCAGGGCGCGCCAGGTGGCGCGCGGGCTGCCCTTCGCGGTGGCTCTGGTGCGCGCCCGCGCCGAGGCCCTGCCCTTCGCCCCTGCGAGCTTTGACGCCGTCGTCGGCACCCTCGTCTTCTGCTCGGTCGAGGACCCGCGGGCGGCCCTGGCCGAAGTGCAGCGCGCGCTTGCGCCCCACGGCACGCTGCGCCTGGTCGAGCACATCCTGCCGGCCCATGGCCTGCAGCGCCTCTTCTTGCGCCTGGCGGCGCCCCTCTGGTCCCGCATCTCGCGCGAATGCCACGTCGATCGCGAGACGCTCCGCACCGTGCAGGCGGCTGGCTGGTCGGTGGAGGAGCTGCGCGAGCATGCCGGCGGCGTGTTCATCGAGGTCGTCGCCGGCCCGGATGGCGGAGAGATGGAACTGTAGTCAGCTCGCTCCCAGGAGCACTTCCAGCCGCTCGATCAGGCCCGCCAGCACCCCGAAGGCTGCCTCGACAGGCTGCGGAGTGGCCAGATCGACGCCGGCCAGCCTGAGCGCGTCGAGCGGATAGAGGGAACTGCCGGCGCTCAGGAACTGGAGGTAGGCCTGCGCCGCCCCAGGAACTCCCGCGAGGATGCGCTGCGAGAGGGCATTGGCTGCCGAGATGCCCGTGCCATACTGGTACACGTAGTAGTCGGCGTAGAGATGGCCGAAGGTGGCCCAGGTGATGCCCACCCGCTCGCGGTCCACGTGCATCTCGCCGCCATAGCCCTCTTCGAAGAGTGCGGCCATGCGCTCGATCATCGTATCGGCCGAGAGCCCCTCGCCGCGCTCCACTCGCTGGTGCATCTCCAGCTCGAAACGCGCCAGGGTTGGCATGATGAACAGGTAGCGGTGGAAGTTCGACATCGCCTCTTCGATCACAGCGATCTGGAAGGCCGGGCTTGGGTTCTGCTCCAGCAGATAGGCGCGCAGCATAGCCTGATGGAAATTGGAGGCGACTTCGGCCACAAAGAGCGCATAGTCGGCGTAGACGATGGGCTGGGTCTTCCAGGTCAGGTACGAGTGCATCGAGTGACCCAGCTCATGGGCCAGGGTGGAAACGCTCTCGAGGGTGCCGTCGTAGCTGAGGAGGATGAAGGGGTAGGTGCCCGGCGAGCCGTAGGAGAAGGCGCCGGCCGCCTTGCCCTGGTTGGGGTACACATCGACCCAACGCTGCTCCAGGCAGCCCCGGCGGATGGTGGCGGCGTACTCCTCGCCCAGGGGCGCCAGCGCAGCGCAGATCCAATCGACCGCCCGGGGGTAATCCACCTCCGGTTTGCCCTCCACCAGGGGCGCCCAGATGTCGTAGGGATGCAGGGTATCGACGCCGAGGGCGCGGCGGCGCAGCGCCCAGTAGCGGTGCCAGATGGGCAGGTTGCGGCGGAAGACGTCGATCAGGTTGTGGAACACCTCGAGCGGGATGTCGTGTTCAAAGAGCGAGGCCGCCAGGGTCGACGGGTGGCGCCGGGCGTGCATGCGGAACACGCTCTGTTTGATCGATGTCACATAGTTGCTGGCCAGGGTGTTCTTGAAGGCCAGGTAGGTGTCCGTATAGTGCTCCCAGGCCGTGCGGCGCGCCTCCCGGTCGGGGCCGCCGAGGATGGTGTCGAGGGTGCCCTGGGTCACTTCGACCTCGGTGCCGGTAGCGGTGCGGGCAGGGGCGAAGCGGAAATCGGCATCGGTCAGGGCGTCGGCGGTGGTTGATGTGCCGGCAAAGGGGTCGGCAACCAGGCCCAGCAGCTCCTCCACCTCGGCGGAGCGCAGATGGGGTGCCTTGCGCAAGAGGTCGCGCACGTAATGGGCGTACATGGCCAGGCGCGGCTCATCCCTCAGCCAGCGCTCGAGCGCGGGTTGGCCCAGCGCTACCAGCTCGGGCTCGATGAAGGCCGAGGCGGCGCGCACCTGGCCCAGGAGGCCCATTGCCTGCCCCTGGCGTGCGGCTGCGGCCTGGTTCGTGGTGTCGACACTGTACGACATGCGCGCGTAGAAGACGAGCTTGCCGATACGCTGCGCCAGGTCATCGCGGGCCGCCAGGGCGTCGGCCAGCATCGCTGGCGACTCGCCCAGGCGCCCCTGAAAGCGCGCCAGGTCGGGCAGGGCCGCCGCAATGCTCCGGCACTCGGCTTCCCACGCCTCGACGGAGGGGTAGACGCTCTCGGCGTTCCAGGTGTATCCGCGCGCGATGGCGCTGCGGGGCGGAACCGACCCTCCGGCCATAGTGATCGCCTCCGATCGACACCCGTGCTTGTGCAAGCGCGGGGCTTGCCCCGCACGAACTCATGCCCGCACGGGGATGCCTTTGCCCTGGTAGAGGGCCTCGCGGATGGCCAGGAGCTCGCGGCGCAGTTGCTCATCCTCTTCGATCTGCGCGGCCACCTTGGTGCAGGCATGGAGCACGGTGGTGTGATCCCGTCCGCCCAACTGCTGGCCGATCTCCGAAAGCGAAAGGTTGGCCTCTTCGCGGAGGAGGTACATCGCAATCTGCCGGGGGATCACCACCTCGCGATTGCGCCGGCGGTTGGAAAGGTCCTCGTGGCGCACTTCGTAGAAACGGCACACCGCCTCGATGATCTGGGCGGGGGGCAATGACTGGGGAGCCACCAACACGTCCTGCAGGGCGGCTGCAGCGGTCTCTTCCGACAGGGGCAGGCCCATCATGCGCGTGTAGGCGATGATCCGGTTGAGGGCGCCCTCCAGCTCGCGGATGTTGCTCTGCACCTTGCGCGCCACATAGTCGAGGACCGTGGCCGGCACCTCGGCGCCCAGGCTTTCGGCCTTGGCGCGCAGGATGGCGATGCGCATCTCCAGGTCGGGCTGCTGGATGTCGGCCAGGAGGCCCCACTCGAAACGCGAGCGCAGCCGCTCCTCGAGGGTGGGGATGGCCCGGGGTGGGCGGTCGCTGGAGAGGACGATCTGGCTAGACGCCGCATGGAGGGCGTTGAAGGTGTGGAAGAACTCTTCCTGCGTCGATTCCTTGCCGGCGATGAACTGGATGTCGTCGATGAGCAGGACGTTGTTGTTGCGATATCTCTCTCGGAATGCTTCGGTGCTCTGGCTGCGGATGGCGTTGATCATCTCGTTGGTGAAGGTCTCGGAAGAGACGTAAAGCACCGAGCAGCCATGTTCGAGGGCGCGGTGGCCAATCGCGTGGAGCAGATGGGTCTTGCCCAAGCCGACGCCCCCATAGATGAACAGGGGGTTGTAGGAGGCGCCGGGATTCTCGGCCACCGCCAGAGAGGCAGCGTGCGCCAGGCGGTTGGCGTTGCCCACCACGTAGGTGTCGAAGGTGTAGCGTGGGTTCAGCATGGAAGGCGATGAGAAGCCGTTGGCGGCGGCCCCCCGGCTCGGGCGCCGCGCTCCGCGGCGGAAAAGCTCGCCCTCTTCCTCCTCCACAGGGGCAGGGGCAGGAGCCTGCCCGGCCACCACAAAGCGCACTTCGACTGTGCGGCCGACGATGCCCGACAGGGTGCGTGCGATATGGGTATAGAGGCGGTTCTCCAGCCAGTCTTTGGCGTAGGCGTTGCGCACGCCGACGATCACAGTGCCATCCTCATAGGCGACGCCGGAGGTGTCTTTGAGCCAGGTATCAAAGGTGGCTTTCGTGAGCTGCAACTGCAGCTCACCGAGCGCCGTTTGCCAGGTTCGCTTTGCGTCCATCCCTCTCCATACCTCACTCATGCAATCTGCCTGCGATGATCGGCGCCGCTCTCCGGCGGAAAGACGCAAAAAGCCGATAGCCCACGGCCCACCCGTCCACGGCCGATCGTGGGAGAAGCACCACCCAGTATTGGGTTGTCCGTACCCGTGAGCCCTTTGCCGAGCGTGGCGAGCCGCGTGCCCTGCGGCTCAGGATGACGGCCGCTCCGCGGCCATCGCAACCTGGGATTCGGGGGGACGTCAGGGCCACCCCGTAAGGCCCTGATGGGAGAGGTAGCGCACCCCACGGGCGCGCCGCCCATGAGAGCCTGGTGGCCCACGATGGACTGCTCTTGTGAAGGTCCTGGGGGTTAGACCTCTGCCGCAGCTCTGCTGCAGGGCAGAGCCCATTCGTCGTGGCTGCGAGCATGCACGATTCTATCGATATTCTGCGGTTTTGGCAATGGGGAGCCAACTGGCATGGACCCCAACCGGTTGTGGAGTCGGCCAACCATACCACTAGCCCTAGCCTCTGAGGGCTCGGAAGCCACAAGATTGGAACCTTAAATTTGTGCGCGCCCACGTGCTTGGCTGGCTGCTGTTTCGCGGCTATAATCTGCCAGTCACGTGGCAGCCCCACGGCGGCATGGCTCGCGCGCCTCCGTTGAGCGCAGGGCAGCCGGCTGAGGGTGGCGCAAGTCTCGCCGCTCCTGCCGGCGCAGCGACCAGGCTGGAGTGGCCCTGCCCCGTGCGGAGAGGGGGGGATGTTGGCTTTGCAGCCGCCCTATGTGATCTCGTGTAGCCGCCGCACCGACGTGGCAGCCTGCTACACCGACTGGCTGGCCGAAGCGCTTCGCGCGGGCCGGGTGGAGGTGCCGTCGCCCTATGGGGGGCCGACACGGCTCGTCTCGCTGCGCCCCGAAGAGGTGCATACCATCGTCTTTGTCTCCAAAGACTATGGGCCGCTCTTGGGCAACGTGGCGGGCATCCGCGGCCTGCTGAGCGCCTACGCCCAGCTCTCCTTTCAGCTCACCATCACCGGCTTGGGTGGCAGCCGCCTGGAGCCGCGGGTGCGGCCCTGGCAGCAGGTGGCGGCCCAGCTCGCCCCCTTGGTGGCCTGGGCGGGCGACCCCCGGCGGGTGACCGTCCGCTTCGACCCCATCGTGCACTGGTGGGAGGGGGACGCCATCCGGAGTAACCTGCCCAGCGCCGAGGCTATCTTCGACGCCGTCGCCCAGAGCGGGGTGCGCACGGTGCGCGTCTCGATCGCCGCGCTCTACCCCAAGATGCGTCGACGCGGCTTTGTCTGGTATGACCCCACTGCCCAGGAGCGGGCCGAGATCGCCGCATATCTGCGTGGGCTGGCGGACCCCCGCGGCATCGAGCTCTACGCCTGTGCCGACCCCACGCTGGTGGCGGCCGGCATCCGCCCCTCCGCCTGCATCGACGGCCGCTTGCTGGCCGAACTGCATCCGCAGAGGCTGGCCCTGCCCACCCACAAGGACCCGGGCCAGCGCCCCGCCTGTGGCTGCACCCCGAGCATCGACATCGGCTCGTACCGCATGAGGTGCCCTCACGCCTGCGCGTACTGCTATGCGGCGCCTGAGGGAAGAGTGAGGCGGGAAACGCAAGACGAAAAACGTGACACGTGAGGCGGCACACCCACTCAAGGGCGCGCCAAATCACGCGCTACGTCTTTCGTTGCACGCTTTCTTGTCTCACGGTCCGGAGGAACATGTCCACGCAAGTCGACGCGCAATCTGGCACAAGTCGAGACTTTTGGTCTGGGGTGCGTGCGGCGCTGCCGTTGTGGCTGGGCATCACGCCCTACGGCCTGGCCTTTGGCCTGCTTGGGCCCACGGTGGGCCTGAGCGGACCGGCAACGCTGGCCATGTCGCTTCTGGTCTTTGCCGGATCATCGCAGTTCATCGCGCTGGGGCTGGTGGGGGCGGGGGCCAGCTACCCCCTCATCGTGCTGACGACCCTGGTGATCAACCTGCGGCACCTGCTCTATGCTGCCTCGTTGGGCCCCTACCTGGGTAAGCTGCCCGAGCGCTGGAAGCCGGCCCTCAGCTTCCTGCTCACCGACGAGGCCTATGCGGTCACCATCGACCGCTTCCGGCAGCCCGGGATGGCGCCTGGCCCCCTGTTCTACCTGGGCGTGGGGCTGGCGGTATATGTCGATTGGAACGTGAGCACGGCTGTGGGGCTGGTCCTTGGCGGTCTTGTGCCCGGTCCGGCCGCCTTGGGGCTCGACTTTGCCCTGCCGGCGACCTTCATCGGGCTGCTGGTGCCCCAGTTGCGCAGCCGCGCCTCGTGGGTCACCCTGGCTGTGGCGGCCGCCGCGACACTGGTCCTGAGCGGCCTTCCGGGCCGCCTCGACGTGCTGGCGGCCATCATCCTGGCTGCCAGCGCTGGATGGGGGGTGGAGACTTGGCTCAGGCGCTCTTGATCCTCGGCATGGCGGGGGTGACCTTCCTCACCCGCTACATCCTCCTCGCTCTCCTGGGCCGCTGGCAATTGCCAGAGGGGCTGGCTCGCTGGCTCGCCTACGTCCCCATCGCCGCCTTCACCGTCATCGTCGTGCGCGGCACCTTCGCCCCCGATGGACAGGTGAGCCTCGACCCGCGCAGCCCCTACCTCTGGGGCGCGCTGGCTGCCGGGCTCGTCGCCTGGCGCAGCAAGAACGTCCTTCTCACCATCGCCGCCGGCCTGGCCGGGCTGTGGCTGGCGAGGATGGTTGGGGGATGAGGAGCAGTGCGTAAGCAGAAGCCTTGCGCGAGAGCCGCGTTACTTGTTGCCCCCCTACACCTGTGGTACAATGTGCGCACTGTCTTCTTGTGAATCGGGAGGAGGTACGGCGTGCCTCTGAAGGAGTACCTGCGCATCCTCTGGCAGCGAGGCTGGATCATCATCGTCACGGCGGTGGTGACGACGGCCAGCGCCGTTGCCTTTAGCTACGTGCAGCGGCCGGTCTACCGATCCACGATCCAGCTCAACGTCATCCCCGCACGCCTCGACTTGGGCCTGACCGAGTCGATCAAGAGCATGATGCGGAACTATGCCGGCAACATCGTCTCGAACACCACGTTGCAGGAAGTGATCAACCGCACCGGGCAGGATATGACGCCCGAGACGTTGCGGGCCAATGTGGCAGCCTCACCGATCATGGAGGACTATGTCATCCAGGTCGATGTCAAGAGTACCGACCCGCAGGTGGCTCAGCTCCTGGCACAGACGATCGGCGTGGTCTTTTCCGAGCGCATCAAGACCCAGATGCTCGACCAAGATGTGCGAGACCGGCTGAAGGTGGAGCTGAAGGACCCCGCATCTCCGCCCGTTATTCACTCGCCCAAGAAGACGATCAACGCCCTGGCCGGCGGCGTTTTTGGGGTGCTGCTGGGCGTGCTGGTGGTGCTCGGCCTGGAGTGGGTCGAGTCCGGGGTCATCCGTAGCGCCGACGAGCTCGAGCGCGCGGTGGGGGCGCCGGTGTTGGGCGTCATCCCCGAGGCGTAGGCCACTGCGTATTGCGTACTGCGTACTGCGGAACCTGCACGCCGCGCACTTGTCTCTTACGCAGCACGCAGCAGGGGCAGGGAACCGACTGCTTTTGAAGGAGATTGACGTGAGCGGAGATCTGAAGAGCCTCATCACGTTCAGCGACCCCAATTCCCCGGTCAGTGAGGCCTACCGCGCCCTGCGGACCAACCTGGCGTTTGCCGGCCTCGATAGACAACTGCGCACGGTCATGTTCAGCTCACCCGGGCCTGAGGAGGGCAAGTCGACCGTGCTGGCCAACCTGGCCGTGAGCATCGCGCAGACGGAGCGGCGCGTGCTGGTGGTCGATGCCGACCTGCGCCGGCCATCGCTGCACGAGATCTTTGGCCTGCCCAACGATCGCGGTCTGACCACTCTGCTCGGCGCGCCCGACGCGTTGGCCAACCCGCCGTTCCAGGCGACGCCGGTGGCAGGCCTGTCGGTGCTCACCAGCGGGCCGCTGCCGCCACGTCCCGCGGACTTGATCAGCTCGCGCCGCATGGAAGAGATGGTGGCCTGGCTGGCCGAGCAGGCCGACCTGGTGCTCTTTGACGCACCGCCCATCAACGTGGTGGCCGATGGCCTGGTTCTGGCCACGCGCACCGGTGGCGTACTTCTGGTGGTGCGCGAGCGGCGCACCCAGCGCGAGGCGGTGCGCCAGGCCATGGCGAGCCTCTCGCGCGTCAACGCTCGCGTCTTGGGAGCCGTCCTCAGCGGGGTGAGCCTGGACCGCACCCTGGCCCAGTACTACACCCGGCATGCTCCCGCCAGGGCCGCCCGCAGGTCGGGCACCGAGGCAGGTGCGGGAGCGAGCAGCCGCTGACCCTGCGAGCTGCAGCCCCTCCGTTCGGGCCCCGTCATGAGGCTGTTGCACGGATCGCGGTTCGCTAGCGCCAACCCCAAGCGCCGGCGGTCGCCATCACCTTCACCACAACCTGTAGGGGCGGTTCGGGAACCGCCCCCATTCATGTAACAATCTCTCATGCGGGCTCGCGTGGCGGGTCCGCAGGCTCGACTGCGACGATCGCCAGGCCCACGGCGACCACCAGGAGCAGCGCTCCCCCAGCCCGGCCCAGGCCGGCCATGCCCCAGCGCATCCAGAGCAGCCTCCCTGCAACCGGGGCCAGCGACGCGCCCGCTGCCAGCGCAATCGCCCACAGGCCCATGATCGTGCCGCGTGCCTGTGGGGCCACCTCACTGAGCAGGGCTGGGAAAGCGACAAAGACCATCTCCAGCGAGGCCGAGAAACAGGCGATGGTGGCGCAGGCCAGCGGAAAGGCGCGGCCCATGCTGGGGAGGAGCGCAGCAAAGGCGGCTGCGGCCCCCAGGCCCACCAGCGTTGCCCTGCTCTTGGTCAGGCGGTCGACGAGGAGCGCGCTCACGGCAACCCCGGCGAGGGCCCCGCAGCCGTCGCAGGTGAGCGCCAGGGCCACCGTGCGGCCAGGGTTGCCGAAGGTGTTGCCCACCCATGCCGCCAGGAAGGTGAAGATGGCCTGAGGCACCAGCGAGAGGCCGAGCGCCAGGACCAGGATGGCGATGGCCCGCGCCGTCAGGTGGGGGGCGGGTGTGGCCGATGCCGGGGACGCCACGTTAGGCCCGGCTGCGGCCGGCAGGCGCCAGGCGGCGAGGAGGGCAATGGCCGTCGCGGCCAGGCCCAGAACGGCAAAGGGCATGGCCACGCCGGCGCGGCTCGCCAAGGCCACCAGGCCGGGCGCAGCGCCGATCAGGGTCAGCGGCATTGCCAGGCGGATGATCGCCAGAGCGCGCCCGCGCAGGGCATAAGGGTAGCGATCGCCCACCAGCGCGGGAATGCTGGTGTTGCCCACGGCCAACGCCAGCCCCAACGCCACCTGCACCAGGGCCATGGTCCCCAGGCTCCGCACCAGCGCTGCCCCCCAGGCTGCTGCGGCGGCCAGAAAGAGGCTCCCCACCAACACCTGTGCCCGCCCCAGGCGCTCGGAGAGCGCCCCCAGCGCCGGCGCGCCCAACTGGGCCAACGCGCGCGGCGTGCTCAGGAGCACCACCGTCTCGAGGGGCACGCCATAGCGCGCCGCCAGCGCCGGGTAGAGCGCACTGGTGACGATGTCGGAGGCGAGCACGACCAGGTTGGCGCCCATGAGCAGCGCCAGGATGCCTGCGTCGGCGAAGGTGAGGGCTTGTCGTCTCAAGGCTATCCCATTCAGGGCCGGCGAGGGACTCGGGCGGCCTCCACGCTACTGCATCAAGTAGAGGACCGCGGCCGCCACCGCTCCCCACAGCATGACCGCCACGACCAGGGGCCGGTCAGTCCAAAAGAGATCGTCGGGCGCGCCGCCCTCACCCCGGCTGTACACCAGGTACAGGTAGCGCAGGAACGCAAAGGCCGCCAGGGGGATGGTCAGCATCATGGCATGGTTGGCGGGCAGGTTCGGCGCAAAGAAGGTGTAGAGCGCATAGACCACAATCGCGCCGCCCGCCATGATGCTGATCGTCTGGTCGAAGAACGTCAGGTTGTAGTTGTTCAGCGAGGCGCGGTGCGAACCGGCCTTTTCCACGAGCAGCAGCACTTCGTGGCGGCGCTTGGCCAGCGAGACCATCATGGCGAAAAAGCCGGTAAAGACGTAGAGCCAGGGGGAAAAACGCTCCACCTGAATGGCTGCCGCGCCCGCCGCCACCCGCAGCACATAGCCCGAGGCCACAGCAAAGGCGTCGAGCACCACGACGTTCTTCAGCCCAAGGGAATAGGCCACGTTCACCACGGCATAGAGCGCCAGGATGCTGCCCAGCGCGGGGCTCAAGAGCAGGCCCGCGAGGCTCCCCGCTCCCAGGCAGAGCACAGCAGCGACCGCTGCCACGCCGACCGGCAGGCGGCCGCTGGCCAAAGGGCGCCTCTTCTTGGTCGGGTGCTGCCGATCGCGTTCCACATCCAGGAGGTCGTTGACCAGGTAGACGCCGCTGGCCACCAGGCAGAACAGGCCAAAGGCGGCCCCGGCGCGGAGCACCCAGTGCGGGTTGAAGAGCTTTTTGTCGAAGACGAGAGCGGTCAGCACAAAGGCGTTCCTGGCCCAGTGCAGCGGGCGCATCGCCTCCACAAGCGCGGCAATCACGCCGGACCGGCTCCCTGCCACGGTCTGATCTCTCATGTCTCTCCCACGGGTCGGCCGCCGCTGCAAGGCCAGACGAGCGCATCGGTCGCAGGCGCCGTTCGCGCAGCACGTGGCCCCGACATCAACTCGCTTCCTGCTCCGGCGCCCGCTCCTCAGCCAGCGACTTGAGGGCCTCCTCATAGATGGCATAGGTGGGGGTGTCATAGAGCACAAAGCGCACCAGCTCGATGCCGGAGTGACGGCGCAGGTAGCTGACTACCGTGCGCAGGGCGATGGGTGCCGCCTCTTCGGCCGGGTACCCATAGGCGCCGGTGGAGATGGAAGGAAACGCCACGCTGCGCAGGCCCTGCTTCCGCGCCAACTCGAGGCTGCAGCGATAGGCACTGGCCAGTTTTTCGGGCTCGCCCGACCTGCCATTGTAGTACACCGGCCCCACGGCGTGGATGACGTACCGCGCTGCCAGCCGGCCGCCCGTCGTGATGCGCGCCTCGCCGGGCGGGCAGCCCCCCAGCCGGCGGCATTCTTCCAGGATCTCTGGCCCTCCGGCGCGGTGGATCGCCCCATCTACCCCGCCCCCGCCCAGGAGGCTCGGGTTGGCCGCGTTGACGATGGCATCGGTATCCTGGCGGGTGATATCGCCCTGGACCAACTCCACGCGTGCGTTCGCGACCTTGACTTTCACGCTTCACACTCCAACGTTAGTCTGCGCCGAGATGCGAGTCGGTTGGCCGGAGCCCCCATGCTGCTCGGGCCCTGGCCTGCAGAGGGGCAGCGCAGCCCCTCACACCCCCTGCGCATGCCGGGAACGCACCTCCCGTTCACCGCCGAGGCGCAGAGGGCGCAGAGGCAGCCAGCTCGGCTCCGCGATCCCTGCGTCTCGGTGAGCTGCGAGCTCTTGCCTACTCTGTTCCGTGCCGTGGCTGGCCCATGCCTGCTCCGTTGCCGGGCGGGCTGGAGAGCAGGCGCTGGTAGCAGCCATCCCACAGTCGGTCGGTGCGCACCATGCGATTGATGGTGATATCGGAAAAGTGCGCGAGCAGTTTGGCCAGCGCTGCCGGAAGCCGGTCCCACGCGCCCTGGCGCAGGACCTTTTCCAATTCGTCGGCGGCCGGGCCCACCCACAGCCATTCCTGGCGGAAGCGATCGGCCTTGATGTAATAGTCGCGCTTCTCCCACGCGGCCGTCGTTTGCTCGATCCCCTCGTCGATCTCGCGCAGCGAGAAAACGATCAGTGCGGCCAGGTCGCGAGCCTCTTCATCCAGCTCGCCCTTGGCCATCAGACGGCGCAGGGCCTCGGCGATCGTGCGGCGCAGCCTCTGGCGCTGCGTCCCCACGCCATCTGCGGTGACCACACGGCTCATGCAGATCGATGCTCCTCTAGAGTACAGGCAACGGGCACGTTGCACCCCATTATACCACAACTGCCCCGCGCCAGGCACAAATGCGGGGCGTGTGCTCTCGTGGCGGCCTACCCCCTACGCCTCGACGGGGGTCTGCTGCTCGAGCAGCCGGTAGCGCCGCTCGCGGAAGGCGCGATAGTCGATCGTAGGGAAGGGGTTGTCGTCGTTCTCGGCGGTGGCCAGGAACTCCTGGTCGGTGGCATCGAGCGGTTCACCCCGCTCGATGAACCCGGCCAGCACGTTGAAACGGGCCAGGTGTTGCTGGAAACGGCTGATGGCGTACTCCTTGGCCTGGCCGGTAGAGATCAGGAACGGCCAATCGCTGGATTCCAGGAGCACCAGCTCGCGCGCCGTCTGCGCCAGAAGGCGCAGCGTCTGATCCGTAGCCTCGGGGTAGAGGGCGACGAGCTTTTCCATGCGGCGCTCGGCGTTGTGGATCAGGGGCCACATCCACTCGGTCTGCGGATTCAGCCAGGTCCAATGGCCGCCGCCCTCGCCCCAGGAGCTCTCGGGCAGGTCGATGACCTCGTCGGGCGGGTAATCGGCCAGGTAGCGGTCGGCAGTGGTGAGGACAATCTCCTCGCTGGTGTCGAGCAGGCGCAGCACCTCCTGCAGCCAGGCCACCCCCTCGAACCACCAGTGGCCGAACAGCTCCGTGTCGTAGGCCGAGACGACGATCCCCGGCACCGGGCTCGTGGCCGCGTGGGCGGCCAGCTCCTCGTGCAGCAGGTGCACAAAGTGGGCCGCGTGGTCCTTCACTTTCTTGAAGGCGGGCACGGGGTCGTAGAGCTCCTTCTCTCCGAGGCCGGCGGTGTTGGAGGTGATGCGCCAGTACTGCATGCCCGAGGCGGCATCCTTGCGGTGGAATTCGCGGTAGAGAAAGTCGCCCGGATAGCCCTGGCTGGCCGACCACACCTGCAGGCCCGTGCGCTCGTTGCGGCCAAACACCGCCACCTTGGCTGCGCGCACGTAATAGGGGCGCATCGTGGTGCGCTCTCTGGCCTCGGGCCGGGCGTCGGGCGGCAGCACCCACTGCCGCCTGGGCAGGCCGCCGTAGGGCCCGGCCACATCGCCCGCTACCTTGCCCACCGTACGCCCTCCCTGGATAGCATGGGTGTCGGTGAAGAAGTAGTGCAGGTTCAGGTCGGCCAGGAACTCTTCAATGCCCGGCCGGTAGCGCTCGCCCTCCACAAAGGGCGGCCGGTAGCCCGCCTCGGGCAACCATACGCCCCGCGGCGCCGTGTCAAAGTGGCGCCAGTAGCTGCCGATGCCACTCCGCAACTGGCCATAGATCGACGAGTCGCGCGAGAGCAGTGGCAGGTAGCTGTGAGTGGCTGCGCTGGTGATGATCTCCAGGTTGCCTGAGCGCTGCAGGCTGCCGAAGGCGCCCACAATGTCGCGGCCGTAGCGGTTGCGGAAGGCATCGCGGATATTGCCATACCAGTCGCGGTAGTAGCGGGCCAGGTAGGCCAGATGGGCGCTGCCCTCGGCCTCAAAGCGCGCCAGATCGGCCTGGATCAGCGTTAGCCGCTCCTCCACATACATGTCAAAGTGGTTCAGCACATCCGGGTCAGCCAGTTGTTCGAGCAGGATCGGCGTCAGCCCGATGGTGAGGCGAGGCGTGTAGCCATCGGCCTTGAGGTCATTCAGCGCGTTGAGCAGGGGGATGTACGTTTCGGCGATGGCTTGGTGCACCATCTCCTCGCCGTGAGGCCAGCGCCCGGCCAGGCGCACGTATGGGAGGTGAGAGTGCAAGACAAAGGTGAAGTAGCCCAGGGTCACAGTCGAACCTCCTCCTTGGGCGCGCCGCTCTCGGCCGCCACCCGGCCCATGCTGTCGCATCCAGCGGGCCTGTGGCCTAATGGTACTACGCTTGCTGGGGATGCGCAAGCCTCTCGGGGCGGGGCGCTGGCGACAATGCCGTTCATACGGCAGGGCTCCGTGCGGGGCGCATCCACGATGCG
>Ga0272448_1004793_pt1 | contig 15248 bp, 8 predicted proteins | sample YNPCB0191_FD_202220 | JGI IMG/M metagenome (GOLD analysis project Ga0272448, IMG submission 202220) | Hot spring sediment microbial communities from Yellowstone National Park, WY, United States - YNP-CB-019-1 | ecosystem: Environmental > Aquatic > Thermal springs > Hot (42-90C) > Sediment...
GGTGAACTCAATTACTGCGTATTCGCCAGGGGCAAGGGACTCGCGGGGCCAGATCTTGTATAATTCCTCGCCCATCTGCTGCTGGAAAATGGGCACCTCGTCCTGGTCACGGAGAATAATGTCCTTGACTACCGGAACAATACTCCACCTTTCAACTTCCCGCGCATTCTTTTTGGATTTCACCCGCACTATGCCAAACCTCTCTTCCGTGGCAAGCCGGAAATAAAATTCTGGCTGGGGTGTGGATACCAAATTGGCTGAATGCGCCTCGTCCAGCTCGAGCGTAGCTTTGCCCGACAAAACCGGGGCAGGCGCAAGGATTTTCAGGACAGCACGTTTTTTATTGGTTACCACCTTAGGTTCGGCTTGCTTTAAAGGCTTCAGGTCCTTGCCGTCGATCAGATAAACGCCAGGCTCCACAGGAATACGTGCTATTTCTTCACGTTGTTCCCTGAGGACCTTTTCCTCGGCTGCGGCAGCCTTTGCCTCTTGATCGATCGCAGCCTGGCGCTCGCGGGCCTCGGCTTCGGTCTTTTGCAGGTCTACAAGGCTCAACGGGACCTCTTCCCACTCATCGCGTTCGACGCTGTAAAAGTGAACTCGGTCCGCTTCCACTTTATACTCCCGGACGATCTGGTAGGTCCCATCTTTGAGGTAAAGGCGCATGTTTGCCGCTAAAGCTGAGACAACTACTAGAAACCCGATCAGGACGGGGCGCCGCATAGCAATCTTTCAAACCCGCCGCAATTTTATTCTACCGCCGCCTAATATTGTCAGTTCTATAATGAATAACGATATGCGCTATCGTAAACTCGGCAGGACTCAGCTAGAAGTCAGCGAAATCGGCTATGGAGCTTGGGGAATCGGAGGACATCTTTGGCAGGGCAGTGAGGATCAGGAATCTGTGTTGGCACTGCGCCGTGCCATCGAGCTTGGCATAAACTTTATCGACACGGCGCTGGCATATGGTTCTGGTCACAGCGAGAGGTTAGTGGGACAGGTGGTGCGGGAGTCTGGTAGCCGCGTCTATGTGGCCACGAAAATTCCACCCAAAAATCAGCTTTGGCCTGCCCAGCCTGGAATCGGAATCGAAGAAGTTTTTCCTTACGATTACATCATCAAATGCACTGAGACGAGCCTGCAAAATCTGGGGCTCGAGGTAATTGACTTGCAGCAACTCCATGTCTGGAATCCGGAATGGATTGACCGGGACGAGTGGAGGCGCGGGTTTGAGGAGCTGAAGAAATCTGGCAAAGTGCGGTTTGTAGGTGTCTCTATCAACGACCATCAGCCCGACAGTGCATTGGAGTTGATTCGGACCGGCCTCATAGATACCGTGCAGGTTATTTACAACATTTTCGATCAGAGCCCGGAACGAAACCTATTCCCGCTGTGCCTGGAGAAGAATATTGGTGTCCTGGCAAGGGTGCCTCTGGACGAAGGGAGCCTTACAGGAACCATAACTGAAGATACGGTATTTCCACCGGGCGATTTCCGTGCAGACTATTTCCGCGGCGACCGAAAAAAGCAGGTGGTGCAAAGAGTTGAAGCTCTAAAGAGGGACTTGGCCGGTGTGGTTGATGGACCCCTGCCGGAAATCGCTTTGCGCTTCTGTATTTCGCACCCCGCCGTCTCCACGGTTATTCCCGGGATGCGAAAAGTCCGTAATGTGGTTGCCAATTGTGCAGTTTCCGACAAAGGTCCACTGGACGCCAAAGTGCGAGAGATTCTCAGGCGACACGTTTGGGAACGAAATTTTTACGACTGAACTTGCATGAGACTTCTATTTCTTTGAGACCGTGCGTGTTGGGGTGAAGACCCCCGCGCGGAGGATGTCAGGCGCTAACGTCAGTGTGCTGTCTTTGCAACCGAAAGAGTCTTCTGCACCTGGGTATTCATACATCCATAGCGGGGTCGCTCGCAAACGCCGCAAGCAGAGCTGCGGCTCTGGGGGCCAACACGCTGCAGATTTTTACCGCCAGTCCGAGAACCTGGCGGGCCACGCCGTTTGATCCCCAGCAAGCCCGGGAGTTTCGCAGCGTCTGCAAACGGCTTCACCTTTCGCCTGTTGTGGTTCATGACAACTATCTGATCAATCTGGCTTCGCCAGATCCTGCCTTACGAAAGCGATCGATTCAAGCATTTCGTGACGAGCTGATCCGCTCGATGACGCTGGAGGCGGACTTTGTGGTGTTACATCCTGGTAGCTGTAAGGGACAGTCTATCGAAACCGGGATCCGCACGGTTTCGGATTCGTTAGTCACGGCATCCCGAGATCTGAAGAGCGAGCGCCTAAGCCTGCTTTTAGAGAATACGGCAGGTTCTGGTTCCTCTCTGGGCAGCCGGTTTGAAGAACTAGCCCAGATACGCGCCGGCATTTCCGGAAAAGTGGGCTTTGCGATGGGCTATTGTCTGGACACCGCGCACTGCCTGGCAGCCGGATATGACATCAGCACCTCAAAAGGATTGTCGATCACGCTCGATGAAGCGGACCGCTATCTTGATTTGGAGAACGTGAAAGTAATTCATGCCAACGACTCCAAAACTCCGATTGGTTCACACGTGGACCGGCACGAACACATCGGGCGGGGATATATTGGAATTCAAGGGTTTCGCCGCATCCTCCAGCACCCCAGGCTGTGGAATAAAGTTTTTATCCTGGAAACCCCGATGGACCGGGAAGGCGATGACCGCCGAAACCTTCAGAAGCTGATACAACTATGCCGGAAAAGTCATACGACCATAACAAGATTGAGTTGAAATGGCAACAACGGTGGCGTGAGGCTCGCCTGTTCAAGGCCGAAGACAATTCTGATCGCCCTAAGTACTACCTTCTAGAGATGCTGCCATATCCTAGCGGCACGTTACATGTCGGCCATATACGCAACTACACTATTGGTGACGCGCTAGCGCGCTACAAATGGATGCGTGGGTTTAATGTGTTGCATCCGATGGGGTGGGATGCTTTCGGGCTGCCGGCTGAAAATGCCGCTATTGCGCATCAGCGACATCCGCGCGATTGGACGCTCGAAAACATCGCGTCGATGAAGCGGCAGCACCAGAGGTATGGCTTCAGTTACGACTGGGATCGAGAAATCTCAACGTGCGAACCGGAGTACTACCGCTGGAATCAATGGTTTTTCCTCAAAATGCTCGAGCGCGGGCTGGCGTACCGAAGTCGGGCGTTGGTGAACTGGTGCCCGCAGTGCGGTACGGTTTTGGCCAACGAGCAGGTGGTGGATGGTTGTTGCTGGCGGCACGAATCGACTCCAGTGGAACAGCGCGAGCTGGAGCAGTGGTTTTTAAGGATCACGGCCTATGCCGATGAACTGCTGCGTGACATCGAGAAGCTCGCCGGGGCATGGCCCGAACGGGTGCTGACCATGCAGCGTAACTGGATTGGTCGTTCTGAGGGTGCTGAGATCGATTTTCGTTTGGAGGAAACTGGGGAGCCCATCCGCGTTTTTACCACGCGCGTCGACACCATTTTCGGAGCTACCTGCTTAATCCTGGCTCCCGAGCACCCGCTCGTGCCACAGCTTGTCTCGCGGGGGGCTCAGGACCGCGTTAAAGCGATGATCGATGAACGCGGGCGGCGCGACCCCGGGAACCTCGATAAAGACGGACTTTTTACCGGGCGATATGCCGTGAACCCATTCAGCGGGGAACAAATTCCCATATGGGTTGGCAACTTCGTGCTCATGAGCTACGGGACCGGCGCTATCATGGCCGTTCCAGCTCACGACGAGCGCGATTTTGAGTTTTGCCGTCGGTTCGGGATTCCGGTTCGGCCGGTGATCCGGCCGGTGGATGGGGTTCTGGCCGACGCGTGGACCATGCAGCAGGCATTTGTTGATGACGGAATCTGCGAGTGCTCCGGGGAATTTTCAGGTCTCCCCAGTGCTGAGGCCAGGCGGCGGATGTGTGCTAAAGCTGAAGCCGAGGGCTTTGGTAAGTCTGCCGTAACATACAGATTGCGAGACTGGGGTATTTCCCGACAACGCTATTGGGGAACGCCAATTCCGGTTATTTACTGTAGCTGCTGTGGTGTGGTCCCCGTGCCGGAGAAGGACCTGCCGGTTGCATTGCCGCTCAATGTGAAGATTACCGGGACCGGCCGCTCACCCCTCGATAACGTTCCGGAGTTTGTTAACGTATCTTGCCCGAAATGTGGAGGTGTGGCGCGCAGAGAGACCGATACCATGGATACGTTTATAGATTCATCCTGGTATTTTTACAGATACTGCGATCCGCACAACGATAAAGCGCCCTTTGACTCGGCCAAGGTTGCCTACTGGTTCCCCATTGATCAGTACATCGGCGGGGTAGAGCACGCAATCCTGCATCTAATTTATTCGCGGTTTTTCACGAAGGTGATGCGCGATCTCGGGCTCATCCACCACGACGAACCAGCTCTGCGGTTATTTACGCAAGGGATGGTGATCAAAGACGGCGCCAAAATGTCAAAGTCCAAGGGAAACGTGGTGAGCGCCGACGAGGCTGCGGGTCAATACGGCTCCGACACGGCTCGCCTGTTCGTCCTTTTTGCGGCGCCCCCTGAAAAAGACGTTGACTGGCAGGATGCCGGTGTTGAGGGAGTACATCGCTTTCTGGGGCGTATCTACCGGTTTGTAACGCGTAACGTAGAAAAAGCGGCGGTAGGTTCTGCAGTCGTTGGTAACCCGGAGGCTGACCGGCGGGTGTTACGCAAGCTTCACCAGACCATTCGTAAGGTGACCGAAGATTTTGAATCACGGTGGCATTTCAACACTTCCATTGCCGCCATTATGGAGTTGGTTAACGAATTACACGCCAACGAGGCCGGGCTGTCGGGGAATGCAATCCGCGAGGTTTTGGAAAAGCTTGTACTTCTGCTTACGCCTTTTGCTCCGTACCTTGCCGAAGAGTTGTGGGAAGAGCTGGGCCTTCAAGGGCCGGTTTTCCGGCAGACGTGGCCCGGTTATGATGCTGAACTGGCCAAAGACGACATGGCCGAAGTCGTCGTGCAGGTGAACGGGAAACTGAGGAGCCGATTCTGGGTTCCGTTTGGAACTCCAAAAGAAGAGCTGGAAAGGCAGGCTTGCATGGACGAGAAGGTGAAAAGCTTGCTGGATGGCAAGAAGCTAATCAAGGCCATTGTTGTGCCCGATAAGCTGGTCAACCTCGTACTACGCTGAGAGCACGGAAAAAAACGGAAAGGGGACTGGATGCGGATTCTGTTGATGTGTATTTTTTGGGCCGGACTGATGACGGCCGCGGACGCGCCTTTCGCGCAATCGAAATTTGAGGCACCTCTGGGCGGTCTTCCGGAAGGCTGGCGTACCTGGGCCGCACGCTCGGAAATTGCGCCGCGCACGTTTGTAGACTACAGATACTCGCGTGGCGACCACGGATCCTTGGCCATTTCAGGAGACAATAATCCTGCGGAGTATGGTGGTTGGGAACGCAAACTTACCGGGATCAAAGAAAACCAGTGGTATCGTTTCGCAGCTTACTACCGGGCGACAGGATTGCGGTATGAACCTCGGGACGTTATCGCTCGGCTTTCTTGGGAAACCGCTGACGGAAAGCGCGCAGGCCGGCCCGATTACCCGTACGCCATTTCTCGTGATGGTGCGTGGACGCGATTGAGCATGGATGTTCAGGCGCCCGAGAACGCAGCAGCGGTCACCATTCAGCTCTATTTGCAAAACGCACCCAAGGCCACGCTGTGGTGGGACGACATTTCGCTACAGCCCATCCCTGATCCTGGGCCGCGTTACGTAACTATTGCCTCGCTGAATTACCGTCCGCGGAAGAAAACCGGCTCAGGCATTGCGAACATAAGGTGTTTCATCGAGGCAGCCGAGAAAGCCGTATCGGGCAAGGTGGACGTGATTTTGTTTCCTGAGGCCACGTCCGCAGTGGATACGGGGCTGTCTTACGCCGAAGTTGCAGAACTCGTACCTGGTCCGATAACTGCCTTGTATGGAGAACTGGCCAGGCGAAAAAACGCTTATATTATCGCTGGAATCGACGAGCGCGACGGTCGTGCCGTTTACAATACCGCGATGCTGATTGATCGCCAGGGTAAAGTGGCCGGTAAGTATCGTAAAGTCTATATCCCACGGGAAGAAATCGAAGTAGGGATTACACCTGGCAACGAATATCCCGTTTTTAGCACGGACTTCGGACGTATCGGTATCATGATTTGCTGGGATTCAGAGTACCCTGAGCCTGCTCGCGCATTGGCGCTTGGTGGCGCAGAGATTATTTTTCTGCCAATTTGGGATGGAGACCAGACCCTCGTGAAAGCGCGAGCCATTGAAAATCACGTATTTCTGGCTGCTTCAAGCTACGGTTCGCCCACGCAAATCCTGGATCCCGGCGGTGAACAGCTCGCCGTAGCCTCAAAGCTGGGTGATGCCGCTATTGCCACCATCGATTTAAACCGGCGGTATAAGGATCCCTGGCTGGGAGACATGCGCGCGCGTATGATGAAAGAGTATAGGGGAGATGTTCAAATCCGCCGCCCAGGGTATGAAAAAGACGGAAGATGAAAGTTGAAAGTAAGATGACGAACCGAATCAATTGAGGCCGCCAAGCATTTCTGGTGGAGTCTTCGTTCTCGGTAGCCTGTGACGGGAGCTGGGTTGTTACTTTGCTTTTAGTAATTGTCGTCACTTTGTACGTTGACTCTATCGCTTAGGTCTGATAGAATCCCGACCTTAAAAGCGATTGTCTGTGGATATGAACAGGGAAAATCTCCGGGCCGCAAGGCTCTTCTTACTTTTCGCGTCAGTTCTTACAATTAGTGTTTACGGCCAGCAATCACAATGGACAAAGCTCCCGGTGAGTTTTCCGCCAGGTAAAGCAACTTACGATGCAGAGCATCATGAGGTGGTTTTGGTTACCAGTTCCGGAGAAACATGGGGATGGTCCACTACTTGGACTAGAAAAACCCCTCTAAGCCCTCCGTCCCCTCGAGAAGGGTACGGCATAACCTTTGATGCGGGGCGAAGGCAGGTGGTTTTATTTGGCGGTTCCAGAGATTCCAGCTATTTGAACGACACTTGGGATTGGGACGGTGTGAATTGGGATGCACGTTTCCCTATGAGTAACCCACCTCCTCGGTCTGACTTTGCCATGATTTACGACGCGGCGCGAGGGCAAGTCGTGCTGTTTGGTGGCTACGATGGAGAGAAGTACTTGGGGGACACATGGGTCTGGGACGGCGCGCATTGGGAGCAAAAGATTTCTCAGGTTAGTCCGGCGGCTCGTGGTTGCTCCGCAATGGCTTATGATGCTGCTCGGGGATTGGTAGTGCTGTTCGGGGGCACAAATGGGTGGAGTGCATTCCAGGATACATGGGTGTGGGATGGCACGAAATGGGAACAGAAAGTGACAGATACCAGTCCTGGCAATCGATGGCAGGCTGGTATGGTTTTTGATGCTGTGCGAGGAGAGGTGGTGTTGTTCGGCGGCGATCGAGGGGCGGTGGACGGACTGGCAGATACCTGGACATGGAACGGCAGCACGTGGACGCAGAAATTTCCAGCAATCTCGCCACCTGGGAGTAAATCGCCCACAATGGTTTTCGATGAAGAAATCGGCGGCGTGTTGCTGTTTGAAGACTCTGGCTGCTACTTTTGGAACGGTTCGACCTGGCAGATGCACGACGGCATTCCGTCTGCCAGATCGGGTCACTCAATGGCCTACGATTCGGGCGCCGGCTCTGCCGTGCTTTTTGGCGGCCGTTTTGGTATGAGCGGCTCGCTTGGCGACACATGGCTTTTTGATGGGCGGGGATGGATAAAGAAATCCCCTCTGAATAGCCCTAGCCCTCGGTTGAATCACGCTATGGGGTACGATACCGCCAGAGCGCGTGTCGTGCTTTTTGGAGGCGATTCTGGGACAAATTCGACGTTGAATGATACATGGCTGTGGGATGGAGTTAACTGGACACAACCATCCGGCATTACGAGCCCTACTGCCCGTTCCCTTCACGCTGTGGCATACGATTCGGCGCGGCAGGAATTGTTGCTGTTTGGGGGGTGTTCTCTATATATACCTGGTTCTGCTGACTGTGTGCAGCCGGCCGAACCATTCACGTGGACATGGAACGGAACGAACTGGGTCAAGAAAAGTCCTGCTACGAGCCCCACTCCTCGCTGGGGCCATGCTATGGCTTTTGACGAGGCGCGAGGGCAGGTTGTGTTGTTCGGAGGGATTGATTCAAGTTTAACTTTTCACGCACTTCAGGACACTTGGGTCTGGGACGGCGCCAACTGGGTAAAGAAGTCGCCTGCTACAAGCCCACCACCCCGGTATGGGCACACCATGGCGTATGACGCCTCACGCGGCAAAGTAGTTCTGTATGGTGGGAACAGTTTGAGTGACGTGTGGTTGTGGGATGGAACAAACTGGGTTCAAGAGCTCGTGGAGGGAGGTCCTTCAGCCCGCACGGGATATGCCATGGTCTATGACGCAACCCGCCATCAGATAGTTTTGTTCGGAGGCGCTGAGGGGTACGGAATCGAGAGAAATGACACCTGGATCTTGAGCGCCCGTCAGGGCATAACTGCTTCTAAAGCCACGCTGGCGTTTACATACATTTTTGGCGACAGCGCTCCGGCAGCGCAAAGCATCGATATCTCGGGGCCAAGTGGCCAATCCTGGACAGCCTCTTCCAGTGTGCGATGGTTGAAAGTGACGCCATCTTCAGGCACCACTCCTGGCAGTATTTCGGTGACAGTGGACCCGTCCGAACTATACTTAAGCTCTTCTTTTGGTGGCGCCATTGTGGTAAGGAGTAGCGAAGGAGCGTCGCAGGTTATAGACGTGGCTTTAAATGTTACACTACCTCCAAACTTCCCTAGGATTGATTCAGTTATTAATGGCGCCAGTTATCGTAACATTTTCGCTCCCGGGACCTGGGCTGCGGCAAAGGGTTTCAATCTTGCTTCGACAACTCGTATTTGGAATGAGTCTGACTTTGTAGGGGACAGGCTTCCTACTAATTTGGATGGAGTGTCTGTGACTGCGGGTGGATTGCCTTGTTATGTGTGGTATGTCAGCCCTACACAGGTGAATTTTTTGTTGCCGAGCAATCTACCTGTAAATACATTGGTGCAGATAAAAGTTACGAACCCATTCGGACAGAGCACTTTCTTTTGGGCGTATGTAGACGGGTTTTCCCCAGGCTTTTTCACGTTCACTCCTGAAGGCAACAAGTACGTGGCCGGAGTGCACCCAGACGGAGTATATCTAGGCAAGCAGAGCTTGTATCCCACACTCACCATGAGAACCGCACGGCCGGGGGACATCATCCAACTTTACGGAACTGGTTTTGGGCCTACGGACCCTCCCCTTCCTGATGGGCGAATCGTGACCCAAGCTGCCCGGGCCGCTAACCCGGTAAGCGTCTGGATCGGTGGGGTCCAAGCTCAGGTTATGTATGCCGGTGTGGTTGCTGCCGGGGAGTATCAGATTAATGTGGTCGTTCCTGAGGTGCCCGATGGCGACCAGCCGATAGTAGCTCAAGTTGGTAGTTCTAGATCGCAGGAAAACGTTTTTATCACAGTGCAAAGGTGACTAGAGCCAGCGGCGTTCTGGTGCGGTGGAGCTGCTTCGTATGCTCCGGGCTAAAAGACTAGCCATACTCGGCTGAGCTCACTCTGAGAATTTCCTGAAGTTAACATTGAGCAGACGCCACCGCTGGGCGTGAACACGAAGTCGCTCCAGAAACGACTCATAATTCTTCTTTTCCGCCGGGGTCCACGCTACCTCCGCCAGCGCTGTCAGGCGGGGAAACGCCATGTACTCCAAGTGCTCCGGCGTGGCGATGTACTCGGTCCAAAGTTGTCCCTGAGTTCCCAGAATGTGAACAGCGCTAGCTGCATCGAGTTCGGGCGGGATAGGCTCATATTGGTAAACCTTTTCCAGAGGAATAAAACCTCCAATCGCAAGGGGTTCCTTGGGGTCTTTCGCCTGGGAATAATCAAAGTAGGTGTGCGAGGTTGGTGTCATGATTACATCATGGCCAGTTTTGGCTGCGGCGATACCCCCTTTGACGCCACGCCATGACATGACGGTTGCTCCGGGAGCAAGACCGCCTTCAAGAATCTCATCCCAGCCGATCAACCGGCGTCCACGGCACGTGAGAAACTGGTCCATTCGCCGGATAAAATAGCCGTGCAACTCTGTCTCATTGGCCAGACCGAGCTCTTTCATGCGGGCCTGAGCCTCTGGGCTGGCCTTCCATTCGTCCGTCGGAACCTCATCTCCGCCCACATGAATGAACCGGCTGGGAAATAGTTCCAGCACTTCGTCAAGGACATCCTGGAGAAACCGTATGGTCTTCTCATTCACGTTGAATATATGTTTGTTTACGCCCCAATCAGTCCTGACCTCGAGTTTTTCGCCCGTGTTGCCGAGCTCAGGGTAAGCGGCGATAGCTGCCTGCGCATGTCCGGGCATTTCGATTTCGGGCACCACGTTGATAAATCGCTCGCTGGCATACTGCACAATCTCCTTGACGTCCGCTTGTGAGTAGAAGCCTCCGTGCGGCTTTCCGTCAAAACCCTGGTTATCGCGAGGGCGCCCCACACGCGTTTCTTTCCGTATGGAGCCTATTTTCGTGAGCAGGGGATATTTTCTAATTTCCAACCGCCAGCCCTGATCATCGGTCAGGTGCAGTTGGAAGACATTTATCTTCTGTAAGGCAAGTTGATCGATAAACTTAAGGATGAAATCCTTGGGCATAAAGTGGCGCGCAACATCGATGAGGGCGCCGCGCCAGGCAAAGCGTGGCTGATCTTCGATGCGGACGCATGGTATTTTCCAAAGAACGCCTTTTTGTGGTTCAGACGCGAAGATCTGCGGGGGCAACAATTGGCGCAAGGTCTGTGTCCCATAAAAGACGCCAGCGGGCTTGGACGCATGCACTGTCACGCGCCTGGGCGTTACCTCAAGCACGTACCCTTCGGGACCAAGCCGGGCAAGTTCCGGGTCGACAACCAGGACTATGCTGTTATCTCTCGGGTGGACCGCATCTTGAACTTTGAGCTTGTAGCCTAGTGCTGGCGCCAGGCAACGCGATAACAACATTCCGATCGACATAGTTTCCCGGTCGGTAATAACTAACGTGTTGTGTTTGAGCCTGAAGTGCCCGGATGACCGCTCAATTTTTACTGGTAGAGGGACAACTGCAACAGAGGTGTCATTGGCCAAAGCCCAAACCGCACAGGCAATAAGGAGTGTACTGAGGCGCTTCAGCATACGCGGAAGAATCCCTTAGATCGGTTTAATTGTAGCAGCACGCCTTAACTAGGAGTTTGTGGAAAACTATGAACATGACACGACGCGACTTGGTCAAGCTGGCCTTCACCGCCAGCGTCCCCTCTGGCCTCGCCAACAAAAGAAGTGTGCTGTCCAGCCAACCTCACATTCTTTTACTTATGGCCGACCAGCACCGTGGCGATTGCCTGGCTGCTGATGGCAACCGAACCATTCACACCCCCAACCTTGACCGTATTGCCCGGGAAGGTGTTTTGTTCCGCCGGGCATATTCCTCAACCCCGACATGCACGCCCGCCCGTAGCGCTCTTTTGACTGGCCTTTCACCTTGGCACCACGGCATGCTGGGAATGATTCGCATGGCGGAACGTTATCCTTTCGAAAAGCCGCAAGCGTTACGAGATGCAGGCTATTATACGATCGCCATCGGCAAGCAGCATTTCTCGCCCATGCGGAACGGCCACGGCTATCACCACATGGTGCTCGACGAGCACTGTGACTGCGGGCGGTTGGACCCGCAGATTTTGCAAAGTCGTGTGGCCGAAGAGCGTTGCGATTACGAAGCTTGGTTTTGGTCTGAAGCTCCTCACCTAAACCCCCATGCCACCGGGCTAGGTTGGAATGACTACCCGGCTAAGCCGTACGCTTTGCCAGAACGGCTTCACCCGACAACCTGGACAGGGAACACGGCTGTAAACTTTATCAATGGCTATAACGGTAAGGCACCGTTGTTTTTAAAAGTCTCCTTTATCCGCCCACACAGCCCCTATGATCCGCCTGAGCGGTTCATCCGATTGTACGAGGATGCAGATCTACCTCCCGCCAGAGTCAGTAAGTGGGCGGCCAGGTATGCCAAACGGAATAGCGACCGCAATGACATATGGCGGGGCCAACTCAGCCCGGAAGTTATACGCCGATCGCGGCAAGGATACTACGGCTCGGTAAGCCATGTGGACGAGCAGATCGGGCGTATCCTGGAAGCTCTGGAAAAAAGAGGTTGGTTGGAGGAGACTCTCATCATTTACACATCCGATCACGGTGACATGACGGGAGATCAAAACCTGTGGCGGAAGTCGTATGCCTATGAACCCTCAGCACGAGTTCCGATGCTCATGCGCTGGCCTGCCGGCATGTTGAGTGTTGCACGTGGTCAGGTGATGTCCCAAGTGGTAGAGCTACGGGATGTTCTGCCAACTTTTCTCGACGCGGCTTCCATCTCCGCCCCGAGACCTCTGGACGGACAGAGCTTGCTTTCATTGGTGAAAAATCAGGGTGCGGGCTGGCGGGAATACATCGATCTTGAGCACAACATCTGCTATAGTCCCGAAAACCACTGGAACGCTCTCACCGACGGACGATGGAAATACATCTTCCACGCGCTGAATGGGGAGGAACAACTTTTCGATTTAAGCCGTGACCCGTATGAACTGGTGGATCTCGCCTCTGAGACTCAGTACGAAGCAGAGCTGCGGCGCTGGCGCCAGCGTTTGGTGGAGCATTTTGCGGAGCGTGGTGAACCGTTTTTGAAGAATGGCAGACTCGCTTTGCGTCCTAAAGGCCAGGCTACTTCGCCGCACTTTCCTCGCTCTGGGAGCGTATGAGCGTTTACTTGCAGAACAGCACAAGCACGAGTGTATCGAGTTATTAAAATCGGATGAGGAGGATTGATTCGTGAAGATCACGCGGCGGGCCATGCTTGCATCTGTGGCCACATCATCTGTTGCTCAAGTCCAGAAATATGCTAACTGGAAACCAAAATTGGGCATTCTGGCGCAATATTCAGACGCCAATATTGAATTCGCTAGCCAGGAGGGTTTTAAGAGCCTCCAGCTCAGCGTTAATTCTACGCTCCCGTTCGACGCTAGCGACAGCTTGGTCGCGCGGGTTACCGATCATATCAAGCGGGCAGGTCTGTACGTGTCTTCTCTTATGGCCGTCGAAAACCATGTAGACCCCGACTCTGTCGCCCGTGCTGCTGCAAACACCCGGTTTTGCAAGGTTCTTGATCTCGCCGGCAGAATGAATGTCCCATACGTTGGGACCATGTCTGGCAGCATGCCAGGCCGGAAATTTCAAGACCAGGTTGCAGAGATTGTGAGGGTATATACGGAAAAGTATTTCCCGCTGTGCGAAAAATACAGGGTCAAGATTTTATGGGAGCCCTGGGCCGGTGGGCCAAACATTGCCACAGGTCCGGTAGGATACGAAGCGCTGTTTACGGCTTTCCACGGCTCGCCCTATGTAGGGCTGCTTTACGACCCCTCGCATCTGGTATGGCAGATGATGGATCCCGTGCAATGTGCGCGCGATTTTATCGACAGGATCTGGGATGTTCACCTAAAGGATTGCGAGATTCTCTGGCACGTATTACGGAAGACCGGCATCCACCCGCTGAATAACGCCCGCTGGTGGCGGTTCCGTTTGCCCGGCCAAGGCATGGTGGACTGGAAAAGCTTTTTCACTGTTCTCGAAGAAGCCGGATACAGCGGGGCCATGAACATCGAGCATGAGGATCAGTTTTACTACCCGCCATATAAGGGTACGGACTTCACGGACCAGTATAAAGAAGGGTTTCGCGTAGCCCACAGGTTTCTGCGCCAGTATGTCCCTGAGTGATCCTGGATTGATCAGTCCACCTCAATAACGAACGGGATCTCCTGTTCGCCAGGCCGGACATAATGGCCTGGACGCGACCTCAGGCGCAAGGGAACTGAAAGCGCTCCCACGGCATGTCCTTTGCTCTTGTCTGGGCCATTGACGTAAGGATGATAAGGGTACACAGGCCAGACCAGTGTTGCCGCGCCATCCGTTTTCATCGTCCAGCCATGATGCCGGATTACCCCAGCAATTTCTTCTGGCGAAAGTTCAATCTGTTCTGAAGACAAAAGAACTTTCCGGCCGGCGCCGGTTTCGAGCATTTCCCCCATTTTGAGACAAAGCTGCAGAGTTAAACGAGCTTCATCGGGCGGTCTGCCCTTACCTGAAATCACAAATCGGAAAGACAGCTTGCTGGCGGAGGGCGGTGGTACGTAAAGATCGGTGTAAAACGTGTTGTACGCAAGAGACAACCGATCCTCCTGCGGGCTCATGCGAAGCCTGGCGGCCACAGGCATATGAAAGATTTGCCCCGAGAAGCGTTCAGAGAACGTGGCAATCTCTGGCTGGTGCTTTGAATTGGCACCCGTGATAATCAATCCGGTTTTGGTATGAAAAACACTGAGGTGTCCCTGCCGGTCGAGATAATACTGATTGTTAACGGCTTGTGTACTGATCAGGCCCGACAAACACACAACCCACGGCCCTGTCTTTCGAATACCTGCTGGCACACTCAGACGCCGGGAGTAGTTCTCCAGATCCTGAGGAATAGGCGCCTTGGGTCCCGGATGATAGTAAAGTGCGTCTTGAGCCAACCTACCTAGATCCTCATAGCCTACTTCGCCCTCTCGGAACAACGCCGTCAAAAACTCGGCGTAGCGGCGGCCATCTGGGAAATGCGAGAAACCGAATTGCCCTTTAGAGGCCGATTCGTCGTTTCCCCCGGGGGGAGGGTTGTTATCGGACCATGTCTGGAAGCCTGGCTCGTTAAAACCTGGGATGGCAGTGTAACGATTCCTGTCGTCCAGGACATCAATCGTTGTGCCGTCGGGATAGGTAAAGTATTTGTGGAATGTCAGGCCGCGGCGGAGGGCTCTTAGGGCGGCAGGGTCATGTGAGTGCTCATAGTAGAGGGCTACTCCTGTGTATGTTGTGTGGTCGTACCCGGGAGTGGGCAAGGAATTCTCATGTTCACCCCAATAGCCGTCACTCGACTGTTCCTCTGTTGCGAACCGGTGCATTACTTTCTCGCCAATTTGCACCCACTCTTTGTTATCGAACATGCGTCCAGCAAGGTACACGGTCGAAGCCCACAAGGAAAGGTGGTTGGGTGAGGTTCCATTAAAGGGAGAATTGTATCCTGGGGAATTGATGCG
>Ga0272448_1004794_pt1 | contig 15245 bp, 17 predicted proteins | sample YNPCB0191_FD_202220 | JGI IMG/M metagenome (GOLD analysis project Ga0272448, IMG submission 202220) | Hot spring sediment microbial communities from Yellowstone National Park, WY, United States - YNP-CB-019-1 | ecosystem: Environmental > Aquatic > Thermal springs > Hot (42-90C) > Sediment...
TTGGCAGAGAAAAATACTGCCCGCTGGCTCATTGACCAGGAAATAAATTTAGACAACCAAGCCCTCTGGCTTGGCTTAGCGCTGATTCAATAATTCTTTAGTATAAAATCGGGTGAAGAGATTTTGGGGCGGCTTGAAAAAGCCGCCCCTTTGTGGGAAAATAAAAAAATGACAGAAAGAAAATATAAAATAAAAGATTTACCTAAAGTCGAACGCCCGCGTGAGAAACTATTAAAGTTTGGTGCTGATAAGTTAAGTGATGCCGAACTTTTGGCTATCCTTTTGCGAATAGGTACCAAAGGAAAATCTGTTTTGGAATTAGCAAAAGAAATTTTAGAAAAATCTGGCGGTTCATTTAAAGGATTGGCAGGGAAAGATATCGACGAAATTATGAAATTTCCAGGTATCAAAAGAGATAAAGTAGCGACATTAGCCGCTGCTTTAGAAATTGCCCGTCGAATTTCAAAGCAAATTTTAAAGGATAAAGGAATAATTTAAAAATATGAGTACAATCAAGGATTATATCAAACAATATTTAAAATGGCGTGAGGAACACAAAGAAGCCGAATTAGCCGAAAGAGAAAGTCGAGTTAATTGGTATAAAGAAAAAATGGGGAGTCCAGAGAAAATTAATAATCTGAGTGAGAAAGACTTACACGAATTAATAGAAAAACTTTGGGCTCTTGGGTTTTGGAAGAATAAAGCCTACAAAGTAAATAAACTTTTACATGATAACGGCTTAGAAAAACTTAAAAGCGGTTTTATTTCTTTACTTTATTCAAATGAGCCGATTGAAAAAAGGTGGGACAATTTTAGAAAATCTATCAAAGGGTTCGGTCCTTCTTCTTTAAGTGAGATTTTGTCTTTAGTCTTTCCTGATAAATTTGGAATTATGAATATGAAGCCCCTAACGGTTCTTCCTTGTTTAGGCTTTTTAACTGAAAGAGAAGCAAAAAATATTAGTTACGGTTATACTTCGGGAAAAGATTATAAAAAATTTATGGAAGCATTAGAGAAAGTTAGGGAGGAATTAAAAAACAATGGCTTACCAAATGCAGATTTTATAGATGTAGATTTTTTTGTTTATTATTTGTTTTACGAAGTATTTGATCTTTTTCATAAATCAGACAAAGTAAAAAGAATTAAAACAGCATTAGGTATGAAAGAAATTTCCGAAATACCACAAGCACTCCTTATGAAGGAAGAAATAGCAAAGGTTTTCAATCATCAAGAGGCTGAATTTATATTACTTAAATTAGGACAAATTTTAGGATACGACACTTATTCGCCTGACAAAAATAAAGAAGCTTATGGTCAAAAATTAGAAGATTTAATTTCCCTTAATGAAATTCCTCAATTTACTACACCGTCGCTTTTAGACACCATTAAAAATATTGATGTTATTTGGTTTGAAGATGAATTTCCAGTTTGTTGTTTTGAAGTGGAACATACAACTGGAGTAACCTCAGGGCTTTTAAGACTTTATCAAACTAGTCAATTAAATACAAAATTATTTGTTATTGCTCCCGCCGATGTTTTAAAAAAATTTGAAACAGAAATGAATAAAATGCCATTTAGAAAGATAAAGAATCGCTATATTTTTAGATCGTATGATGAAATAATCAAATTTTATCAGTTAGCGGAAAATTACATAAATTTAAAGAGAAAATTCTTTAAAGAAGAACCATAAAAATATGCCAAAATTACCAGATCCATTTTCAACAAAACCAACAAAAGAGCAAATACAGACAACGCGCGAAATTTTAGATATTATTTTTAAAGATCCTCAAATAAAGTATGGTTTAAGGGAATTTGCTAGATTAAAGCCAGAAGAAATTTTAACAATTTTTGAAAAAGAAAGCGGTAAATTCTATATTCGTTGTTTAAAAAGAGAAAAAGATATTTTAGTTTATGACAAAAATAAAAACTTAGGCAAACCGGAAGAAATAATTCGTCAACTCTGGCTTGTAAAATTAATTCGGGATTATCGATATCCTATAGAAAGAATTGATGTAGAGGTTGATATTTATTTTGGTAGAGAAATTCACAAAAAAGCAGCGGATATAATGGTTTATCAAGAAGATAAAGAAACGCCCTATATTCTTTTTGAGCTTAAGAAGCCAAAAATTGAAGAAGGATTAGAACAATTAAAAAGTTATTTGGAATCCAAAGGTTCTCCTATAGGTGTTTGGTCAAATGGGTTAGAAAAAGTTATTCTTTATCGTAAATATCCTCAAGAATACGAAAAAGGTTTAAGAGATATTCCAAGAGTTGATCAAACACCTGAAGATGTTTTAGAAGAAAGGCTAACATTAGAGAAATTAACTGGCGATTATGATCTTACTGAGAGAATTAAAATTTTAGAAGAACTTGTTTTGGCTAACGCTGGAGTAGATGTATTTAACGAGATCTTTAAATTGATCTATGCCAAGCTTTATGATGAAGCAGAAGCAAAAACAAGACCAGATCACGAAGTTTACTTTCGTAGATCAAAAGACCCAAAAATTACTTATGATACCATTAACCGGCTTTTTAAAGAATCAGCCGAACGATGGCCTGGAATTTTTGAAAGATTTGAAAATATTCAACTTTTACCCGAACATTTAGATGTCTGCCTTTCAAAATTAGAAGATATAAAACTACTTGATTCTAACCTTGAAATTATTGATGCTGCTTTCGAGTATTTATTACCGGAAGTAGCAAAAGGAAAGAAAGGACAATATTTTACACCTCGCCACGTAATTGATATGGCTGTTAAGATGTTAAATCCTCATGACAAAGAATATGTTATTGATCCCGCTGCTGGTTCTGGTGGTTTTCTTATTCACGCTATGCATTGGGTTTGGAGTCATGCTTTAGAAGATGCTTCTCATGAAAAGAAAATAGAATATGCTCAACGCTATCTTTATGGAATTGATTTTGACGATAAACCAGTAAAAATATCCCGGGCTTTAATGCTCATTGCTGGCGATGGTCGATCTCACATTTTTAAATTAAATTCATTAAATCCAAAAGAATGGCAAGGATCAGATGCAGAGAAAGAAAAAGCTAGAGCTGAGCTCCGACCATTACTTTTTAAAACAGGAGACTATACTAAGGACCGAGAAAATGAAGAGAACTTTAAATATTTTAATTTTGATATTTTATTAACCAATCCTCCTTTTGCTGGTGAAATTAGAGAAACAGCACTATTGAGAAATTATGAGTTGGCAATGAAAAAAGGAAAAGTTCCAAAGAAAGTTGAAAGAGACCTTCTTTTTATCGAAAGAGCGCTTCAGTTAATAAAACCAGGTGGCAGAATGGCAATAGTTTTACCTCAAGGAAAATTAAATAATACTAATACAGAATATGTCAGAAAATGGCTAATGGATAAAGCCAGAATTTTAGCAGTAGTTGGACTTCATGTAAATACTTTCAAACCTCATACTGGCACAAAAACTTCAGTTTTGTTTTTACAAAAATGGAATGATAATCCAGAACTTGGACCTTTAAATCCCCATCAAGAAGATTATCCAATTTTTATGGCTGTTTCCAAAAAACCAGGAAAAGACAATTCCGGAGAATATGTTTATAAAAAAGATGAAAAAGGAAACTTTATTTTAGATGAAAAAGGTCGGAGAATTTTAGATCACGACCTCGACGAAATCGCCGAGGCATTCGTGAAATTCGCTAAAGAACAAGGATTTAGTTTTTGGGAGTGATTGGAAATGACATGTTGAAATATCCATTTTTTAATATTTTTATCACGAATCATTTCGAAACAGAAAAATTTTATTTTCAGTGTGTTTTTAATTCTTCAGAGATTAAAGTTCCTAAAAATATTGATGTTATTACTCATATAGCAGAACTAAAAAAAGATAAAGCTATATCTAAAAGTATATTTTTTTCTAATCACAACGATACAGAGCTAAAAGATATATCTTTACTTTTAAGTATTGCACAGGGCACACATATTTTTTCAGAGCATCAAAATTTGGGCAGAATCTCTAATGATAGAAAAGAGGATTTCGAATTATTTTTATCGTTCGAAATTGGCGATTTTTTAGATGAGACTTTTAAAAATCTTTCAAAAATGAAAAGAGAACAACTGGATGTTATTAAAAAAGCATTTTTAATATTTTATGAGGCCAAACATTTTTTATTTTATGATGATCTTAGAATTATTTTAATGATGAATTGTTTTGAATTTATAATCGGGTCAATTTATAGACAGGATAAGAACTATAATAAAAATGATTTAAAACTTCAAGATTCATATAAACATATAATCACAAAATTTGACTATCAAAAGTATATTGATGATAAAATAAAAAACGAAATTAAACCTAAAAAATTATCCGTATTTAAAAAAGGAAATAAAATTTCAACTATTTCAAGTTTCGTTAAACAATTTCAAGACATGAGAAATTGGATTGCGCACGGGAGACAACACAAAAAACCAGCATTTAAAGGTTCTCCATCGGACTTAGAATTTACTTTTCTTTATCGTTTAGAAAGTTTTATAAGGATTATTTTAATAGATCTGGTTTACGGAAAAGATTATACAAGAAAGTTCGATATTTTATATCAACTTATTTTGGAAAGAAATGTTGTTTTTACACCCACTCCAGAATTTCCAAAATTAAGGTTTTGTTGAAAGAAAAATAACTATATGCAATATTCCATTGTCCAAAAATCACAACTTGAAGGAGCTTTGCGGCTGGATGCGGAATATTATCAGCCGGAGTATTTAGAGTTAAATTCAAAACTCAAAAGTCAAAAATCAAAATCTATCAGCGAGTTAGTAAGTGATATTAGGTATGGGCTTTATGTTGAACCAGAATATTTAGAAAAAGGGGTTAACTTTATTCGCGCTTTGAATCTTTTAAATTTTTGGATTGATGGAGAAATTTTAAAAATTGATGAGAGAAAAGTACCGCCCGCTTATAGATTGAAAGCAGGAGATGTTTTAATTGTAAGGAGTGGAGCAAATACAGGTTGTGTTGGATTAGTTTACCCCAGATTTGAAGGTGCTACATTCGGTTCATATACGATTAGATTAAGGTTTAATAAAATTAATCCATTTTTCGCAGCAATTTTCCTAAATACTAAATACGGCCTTTTACAAACCCAGCGATTACAGACTGGAATGGCTCAACCCAATTTGAATATTCCTAATATTAAAGAAATAAAAATTCCTCTTTTTTCAGAGAGAATCCAAAACGAAATTGAAAAAATATGTTTGGAAATTGAAAAAGAAAGAGAAAAATCAGAAAACTTTTACTCCCAAGCTGAAAATTTGCTTTTGGAAGAGTTGGGATTGAAGGATTTTAAAATTGAGGATGAGTTATCTTATATCGTCAATCTTTCAAAAATAAAATCTGCTCATCGCGCCGACGCCGAATATTTCCAGCCAAAGTATGACAAGATAGAAAAGATTTTGAGCAAATTTAAGCAGCAAAGATTAGAGGATGTAAGTTCACTGATTTCTTATGGTACAGTGCCTACTAGTCCTTATGTAGAAGATGGGGTGCCTTATGTTAAGGGAGAAAATCTTCGAAATTGTTTCATTGATTATTCAAAACTTGTTTATTTGGACAGGGAATCTACCCGAAAATTACCTAAGAAATTTTATTTAAAAGAAGGAGACATTATTATTTCGCAGATGGGAACAGTTGGACAAGCTGGATTGGTAACTAAAGACGAGGATGGATGGTTATTCGCTTCATTCACCATCAGAGTTAGATTAAAAGACGAAGTAAAATCAATTTTAGACCCATTATTTGTAACTTTGTATATTCAGAATATAAGTAGACCTTATTACTTATTAAGAAGAATTGCCCAAGCGAGCGTAAGACAGAACACAGATTTACCAACGATTAAAGATTTAAGAATTCCAATTCTTCCCAAACCCACCCAGCAAAAAATTGCTAATTTAGTCCAAAAATCCCACGAAGCGAGAAAGAAAGCCAAACAACTTTTAGAAGAAGCAAAAAGAAAAGTTGAGGAATTAATAAAAAAATAAATCTATGAATAAAACAGTGCAAAAAATTAAGCAAATTGCCAAGGATGTGTATAAAAAATTAGGCTCTGGTTTTGATGAGAGCGTTTATGATAAGGCAATGCAAGTAGGATTGCGTTTGGCAAAAATCAGGTACGAAAGCCAAAAAGTGGTGGAGTTAAAATATAAAGATCATTATGTGGGCGAGGGCTATCCGGATTTGGTGGTTAATTTAAATGGCAATAGAGTGGTGGTAGAATTAAAGGCAATTAGCGGTTCGCTGGGCGCGTCAGAAGAACAACAGTTAAAAAATTATTTAAAAATTCTTGGCATAAAAAACGGCTTATTGATTAATTTTCAGCAGCCGGGCAAAAAACAAGGCAAAACCCAGTTAGAAGTTAAAGAGGTTTGTTTATAAAATTTGCAAATTATATGTTTTTAAAAGTTAAAGTTTCCCCTGAAGCAAAAAGAAAAGTTGAGAAACTAGTTGAGGAAAATTGACTTGAGGAAAATTAAATCAAAATCAGTCAATAAGCTTTTTTATCTAAGACAATCCAAGGGACAAGTGTGAGTCATTTGTTCAATGGAGTCGCAAACACCATCTCCGCATCTGCCAATTGGTTGTTGTGGTTGAGAACTTGGCAGTTGCTCTTGAGAAGAAGTTTTTTCGCTTTGATTACCGCCGGCCGCACTTTCTATTATCGAAGAAGGTGTGCCGGGAATAAATGTTTCATAAGCCATCAAAAATGTTCCATCTTTTAGTTTAGCCACAGTCGGAAACATTAATTTATGATACTCTTCTTTTGCCTCTTGGGTAATCGTTAAGATATATTCAGTGCTGTTTTGTTCCATTGTCCAATTTTCTCCATCAGTTGATAAAATAGACTTAAAACCTTCGTTTTGGGTATCGCCAAAAAGATAGATTCTATATCTTAAAGGGTTTTCAAGGGTTAAAGCATCGCCAATCACATAGCACTTATCAATGTTTCCATCTTTGAATTTAAAAGGACAAAATATTCCTGTTTTTGGCTGAATAAAAGTTACGCCATCTAAAGAAGTAGCGGGATTGGAATTGCCATTAAATAAATGCCAAGTATTGCCAAATTTTACCACTACGGGATCGAGAGCAATTCCGCTTTGAGGAATGTAGGTATGCTTTGCTCCGTTAAAATGAATTCCGTCATTGGAAAAGAAGACATAGGTCATTGGTGTTCCTTGGGCAGTGTATTGTGGGCAGGTGGCATAAAGCCGATAAGTTCCGTCAGGCATTAACAAAACCTCAGGATCAACCGGTGCCGGCGAACCGCCGGGCGTTTTACAGTGGGGAGCGTCGCTCGGCGCTTCAATAATTAATTTTTTGTAAATCCAGTTTTTGCCGTTATCAAAAGATATTGCCGCTACCGGAATGTTGTTTAAATCTTGGCTCTGTTCTTGGCAAGTAATTAAAACAAAGTATATTCTGACATTCCCCTCTTTATCAATCATTATGTCTGGAACACTTGCTCTGTCAGAGATTAATTTATTTATGCGAGTAAAATGAAGACCATCTTTTGAACTGGCTAATAAAATTCGGTGATAGGCGATTGGATTTTTCTGGGTTTGATCAATACCAGTGCAAGGTTGAAAGTCATTTGTCATTTTGACCTCAGAAGAAGTTGGCGCTGGTTTTTCACCTTTAGGAGCTTCACTAGAAGAAGTTGGCACCGGTTTTTCATCTTTAGGAGTTTCACTAGACTCGGGCAGGGCAGGAGTTGACGGAGCGGAAGTGGAAAAAGAAGAGGTTGTCTCTTGATTAACAGGAGTTTGACCATAATTTATTTCTGGACTTTTTAGTTTATTGAAAGGATAGAGAAACTTACTGGAGATCAACAAAACTACTACAACTATTGAAATTATAACCCCTAAATAAATTAAAAGACTTGCTCTGGGCATATATAATTTATCAATTTTATATTAAAATATTATATTAAACAATTTAAACAATTGCAACTCTCCAAATTTAAAATCTTTTTTAAAAAAAATTATGCAAAAAGAAATCAAAATTTAGTAGAGAAAGTGAGAGAGCGCGCAAGGGAAGTTTATCAAGAATTGGCAGAGCGAAGATGAGGAACAAAACATTCTAACATTCTGCAGAATATCAATCTTGTTAACTACAAATTTAATCGAAATTAATTGATTTTCGAGAGAAATTAAATTAAAATCAGTCAATAGGCTGATTTCTGGTTTTAAAAATATTAATTGAGGAATTTGGAAAACCTAACTAATAAATTAAATCTATGACTAAAATTTTATGATTAAAATACGGAAATTTAGAAAAGAAGATATAAGCGAAGTTGCATTATTAATTGTAAATACTTTTAAGAAATTCAATAGTAAAGAATACTTTAAAAAATCAGCCATTAAAGAGTACCTTAATCAATATGATCCAAAGAAGCACACAATTGAAGAACTTTATGAAAAATTTAAAAAAAGCACAATTTTTTATGTTGCTACGAGCGATAATAAGATAATTGGAATGATTAGAGGCAGGCCTGACAGAATAACAAACTTATATGTCGATGGAAAATACCATAAAAGAGGAGTTGGAAGATTATTATTAACTAAATTTGAAGCAGAGGCAAAAAAATTAAAAAGTAAAGAAATTAAAGTAAGATCATCTCTTTATGCAGCGCCCTTTTATGAAAAAATGGGTTACAAAAAAACAACTGGAGTAAGAAATTTTCACGGTTTAAAAATTTATCCCACGAAGAAAGTTATAAATTAAAAAATTTAATTTGCGGAAGCCAAACTTCTGCATTTTTTATTTAAAGTTAATATGAAACAAATTTAATATGAAACAATGAGATAAAATTTTTTTGAAAAATATTATTTAACATTTATTGCCCTAGTGAAAGATTTAAACCATTTTATATCAAAAAAAAGTAGCTCTTATTAAGCTTTTTAAATAATAAAAAATAACAAAAATTAAAAAATATGATAATAGATGCACACCTTCACTTACCTGCTGTTAAAAAAAGTTTTACTTTTGAAAAATCAAAAAGAAAACTGCTTGCTGATATGAGAAAAAATAGAATTAATTATGCTATTTTAATCCCTGATAATTTGCATGGTTCAAAAATAGGAGATTTGGATGTTTGTCTCAAATTAGTTAAAAATGAAAAGAAATTGTTTTTGTTGGGGACAATAGACATTAGAAAAGACAGAAAAGCATGGATAGATAAATTAGATTTTTTGCTTCAAAAAAAGATAATAAAAGGTATAAAAATATTTCCCGGCCACGATCCAATTTATCCAACAGATAAAAGATTAATAGATGTTTACAAGCTTTGTGTAAAAAGAAATTGTCCTATCGTGGTTCATACAGGCTGGAATTCAAACAACCCTGAAGCTGCAAAATATAACGACCCAAAGTATATTATTAAGATCGCAAAAAGATTTTCAAAACTGAAAATAGTAATTGCTCATTATTTTTGGCCAAAAGTTGAGTATTGTTATCAAATTACGAGAGGAGTTAAAAATATTTATTTTGATACTTCTGCTCTTGCTGATAAAGATGTAATAGAAAAAACAGGTTTTGATATTATAAAAAGAGTATTAGAACAATCTATGAAAGACAATCAGGAAAGTATTTTATTCGGGACTGATTATCCAATGTGTAATTTTAAAGCGCATATTAACCTTGTTAATTCTTTGAATATTTCAAAAGAAGATAAAGAAAGGATTTTTTGGAAAAATGCAGCAGAAATATTTAAATTAAAAGTAGATTAATATGATTAACATGCAATTAATAGAAATTAGAAAAATATTAAAGAGTAAATCAGATTTAAAAACTAAAAGGAACATACAAAAATTTGTTCCTAATATTAAAAAACAATATGGAGTAAAAATCTCAGGGCAGGGTTTTGCTAAACAAAAAGTTGAAAAATTATTGAAAAAAGTGGAAAATGATAAAGAGGATTATGTGCGAAAAGCCGAGGTATGGCTAAAAAGCGAATTGAAATAGTAAAATTTTAAAAAGATGAAGAAAATTATACTTTTATGAAAACCATTAACCAAATTAAAAAAGAACGATTCGAAATTCAAAGAGCGATTAAATTTTTAATTGATTGTTGTTTAGACAAAAAAGGAAATTCTAAAATTGCTAACGACAAGACGGTGATGCATTCTCTAATGATGGGTTTTAATTTGTTAAAAAGAGGTTATAGTAAAGATATTGTTATTGGCGCTATCTTGCACGATGTAGAAGAAGATGCCGGAGTATCAATTAAAGAAATAGAAAAGAAATTTGGCAAAAAAGTGGCAAAGATAGTTGAGGCAGTTTCTTTTAATCCGGAAATTACCAACAATAAAGAAAGATATCTCGATACTTACAGGCGAATAATAAAAGCTGGTCGCGAGGCGATTATCGTTTCTGTGGCTGATCACATTGACAATGCCGATTATTACAAATACATAAAAAGCAGGCTGAAAAAGAAAGAGGTTTATGAAAAATGGCAGATATTTTTAAAAGACGTTGCCTCAAAAATTAAAAATGAGCCAATTTACCAAGAGTTCAAAGAAAAATTCAATAAACTTTAATAACAATATGGAAAATTTTGAAATCTGTATTAGGGCAGTTGTTCAAAATAAAGGAAAAATTTTGGTTTGCTTTCACAAAGAGAAAGGATATTATTTTCTTCTTGGCGGGCATTTGGAATTTGGAGAAAGCATTCCTGATGCGCTTTTTAGAGAAGTTAAGGAGGAATTGGGAATTAAAATTAGAAAATTTTCTCTGATTGGTTTGGTGGATAATTTTTACGAAGAGGAAGGCGAAAAACATCACGAGATTAATTTAGTTTTCTATGTTATTCCAGAGAAGATAGTTTCAGAAAGCAGGGAGGACCACATTTCATTTTTCTTTTTTGATAAAAAGAGATTTTCAAAAGAAAAAGTTTTACCAATTGCCTTGCAAAAAGCAATTTTAAAATGGCAAAAAGACAAAAGATTTTTCTGGGCGAGCCAAATTTATAATGAAGTTATTCTTAATTTGTGAATCGAGCTATATCAACCAATTCAATATTGAAAAATAAAATTTGCTTAAATTTTGCTTTAAGTTTATGGAAGAAAAATTTTTTAGAAATATTGGGATTGAAGAGAGGAATCCTTTTACAAGGATTAAAGCCGATCTTTATTTGAAACCCGAAGATTTCATAGTAGAAGAAATTCACCGAGACGATGTTTGTTCTGTAAAAGCTCCAAAAACCAAATTAAAAAATTTTCAGTCAAAATATATACTTGCCACGCTTGTTAAAAAAGGTATTAGTACTTTCGAAGTCTGTCGAATTTTAGCTATTAAAAATTCTCTTAATCCAAAAGAAATTTCTTTTTGTGGATTAAAGGATACTTTTGGTATTACTGCTCAGTTAATTTGCATTCCGAATAAAGGAAAATTACAGCACACAAAATTTAAAAAATTCTTTATCGCTCAATTTAAACCATCCAATAAAAAATTGTCACTCCGAGATCACTTAGGAAATCGTTTTAAGGTAAGAGCAAGAAATTTTAATTTTGATAAGCAAATATGTAAAGAAATATTAAAACAGTCAGAAGAAAAAATTGAGGAAGGCCTCCCTAATTTTTATGGTCCTCAAAGATTTGGAATAAGACAAAATAATCATTTATATGGAAAGCTTTTAATTAAAAAGAAATATCGAGAATTTATTAAAAGATTTCTAACTGATATCGGAGAATACGAACCACTAAAAATTAAAAAGATTCGAAACGAAATTAAAGAAAATTTTAGTGATTTTAAAAGGTGCTATAAAATTCTTTCTAAAGTTTCCACATTGGTTTATGAACGGGAGATATTTGAACGTCTATTACAGAAAGAAAAAATTGAAAAAATAGTACAGGAGAACGAAGTTTTAAAGTTCTGTCTCTACAGTTATAATAGCTATCTTTTCAATTTAGCACTTTCCCTATTAATAGCAAAACAAAAGAGCAATCTTCGTAAACTTGCAGGTTTTCAACTGCAAAAACTTGGATACGATAGCAAAATAGATAGAACTACTTTTAAATTATATTCTGAGATTTTTAAAAAAGAAAAAATAAATTTTGACGAACTAAAACACGCTTACAAAAAATTTGGAATTCAAGGTCATTTGAGAAATGTTTTATTTTATCCTAAAAATTTTAGTTACATGATTAAAGATAAAGATATTTTTCTTCAATTTGATTTAGGAACTGGAGAATATGCCTCTCTTTTTCTGGAATTTATTTTTGATAATCGTCAGAAACCAAAGCTTGAATGATGATAAAAAAATCTTTAAAAAAGAATATCTTTATTGCAATATGTGGTTCAGCCTTCGTAGGAAAAGGTTTTGTTAAAAACTACCTTAAGAAAAAATTTAGCTTTGAAGAACCGCCAGTATATACCACAAGAAAAAAACGAAAAAACGAAAACAGAGACGAAAGAATTTTTTTAACCGAAGAAAAATTTCAAAAGAAGATTAAAGAAGGAGAATTAATTTTACCTCATAAGATTTACGGAAATTACTATGGATTTACTAAAGATGCCTTTGATTCCTCTAAATACCAAATTACCGAAATTCATGTTAAGAATTTATTAAAATTTCGAAAAATTTTACCCTCCGCTCTGGTTATTGCTATTCTTCCAAAAGATATAAACTTTCTTTTTGAAAGAGCGGAGAGAAGAAAAAAAGATTCTAAAGAGAGCGAAAAAGAAATCCAATCCAGATTACGTTCAGCTAAAAAAGAATTGAAAAAAATTCTTCAATTAAAAGAATATTTGAATTATATTTATTACGTGGATGAAGAGAACGAAAATTTAATCTGCAAACATATAGGAGATTACATTAAAAGTTTTTACAAGTTATGAATTTAGAAATAACGCTTTTTGATAAAAAATTAAAAACCCCCTTGATTTTAGGTTCGGGAACGCTTGGAGAGAATAAAGAAAATTTAATAAAGGCTCTAAAATATGGAGCAGGAGCAGTTGTGACTAGGACCCTAAGAATAAAAAAAGAAAAAAGAAAAATATTTAACCCGGCTTATTATATAGAAAATGGAATATATATGCTTAATACCGATAATCAAAACCTCACTCCTTGGGAATACTGGATAAATAAAGCCAAAGAAATAGAAAAATACGGAAGGTTAATTGTTAGTTTATCAGCGAGAGATCCCGGGGGTTGTGGAGAAATAATTTCCACCTTCGAAAAAAACTTTCCACCATCATTTTACGAAATCAATTTTTCGTGTCCGCATTCGGCAAAGCTTTATGGTGAAATTTCTTATCAAACTGTTGAAAAAGTATTAAAATTAGCGAGAAAGGAGACCTCGCAACCTTTGTTCTTGAAATTATCCTTGCAGAATATCGATTTAAAAAAGCTAAAAGACTTTGAAAAAAAACATTTGGTAGATGCTCTCGTGATTTCCAATTCTATTGGACCTGGATTAAGAATAAACATTGAGACAGGAAAACCATATTTGGAATCAATAGTGGGTGGTATGAGCGGTAGAGCAATTAAACCTTTGGTTTTAGCGGCAATTTATGAAGTAAAGAAAGTTCTGAAAATTCCTATTATAGGAGTTGGAGGAATTGAGAGCGCTGAGGATGTTTTAGAGTATATCATGCTTGGATGTGAAGCAGTTCAAATATATACAAAAACTCATCTTGACGGTCTTCAGATTTTTAGCGAGATTCAAAATAATTTAATTAAAAAATTGAAAGATAAAAAAATAGAGGAAATAAAAGGAATTTTTTGGAAAAATATTTAAATTTATGGAAATAGAATTAAGGGTAAAAATTAAAAATCCGGAGAAAATAAAGAAAAAGTTGAAGGAAATGGGAGTCAGGTATTTGGGTACAAAAATAGAAAAAGATCAATATTTTAGTTCACAAGAATTGTGTAAGAAATTAGGTTATTCTTTTTTGTTAAGAATAAGAAAAAGAGGAAAAGAAAAAATTTTGACAGTGAAAGCTGCCAAAAGAAAATTGGATGGAGTTTGGGAAGAGGTTGAAACAAAAATAAAGGAACCTAGAGTCTTTATCGAAATGTTTTCTCTAATAGGATTAGAAAGGGTAATAAATATTGAAAAGAAAAGAGAAAGTTTCCAATTGGACAAAATAAGGATTAATTTGGATAAATTCAAAAAATGGGGAAATTTCATAGAGGCAGAAATTATTTCGAGAGACAAAAAGGATAAGAAAAAATTATTTTCGCTTTTCGAAAAATTAGGCATTAAAAGAGAGAATATCATTGAAAAGGGATATATTACTATATTTTTAAAAAAAATAAAATCCCCCTTTGCAAAATTTGTCAAAAACTAAAAATTGTAAAATTTGTAATTTCCGCTATAATAAATTTAGTAAATTCAAAAGGAGGTGAGAAAAATGGGTAAGAGAGATGTATACGTAATTAAAGTATATTGCCGAAAATGTGGTACTCTTTTGTATAAATACCGAAAGGAGGGAAGAGGACATCTTATTAAATGTTATAAAGATAATATTCTCCGCGACTTCACGAATGGGGATTTAAAATGCCCAAAGTGTGGGGAAGAATTCGCAAAGGAGACAATTATTCATGGTAGGCCAGCAAATAAAATTATCCAAGGTAAAGTTTTTGTTAGAACCTAATGGGCACTTTTAATAGTGCCCTTTTTTTTCATTCAAATGAAAATATTTGTTTCAAACAAATTTAAAAAAGAAGAGAAGAAAACACTGAGGCGAAAGTTAGAAAAGATTATTTCAAGTTTAGAAAGCGCAGGCCACAAAACTTTTAATTTATTCAGGGATATGAATTGGAAAGTGAAAGAATTGCCACCCGGAAAAGCAATTTCTCTAGATATTCCCTCGCTCCCTTTTTTATTATCTAAAAGCACTAAAATTGCGTCGCATTTTTTAATGTTTTATTTTTTGTAATTAAAGTGGTATCATTTGATTATGAATTTTGCCAAAGGTAAAATTTGTTGAAATTCCATTATCCAAAGAAATTGATTGGATATATGGTTTTTTATTTCAAAATAAATGGGGTTGGGGCAAATATATAATTAAAAAGCACCCAGAAATTAAAAAGATTTTTTCTCTCAAGAAAGAAACGGAGCAGATAAAATTTATGCAATCTAAAATTTTAAAATTGGAATTAATTGGCGCACTCTTTATTATTTTTTTAGGCAGTTTGCTTCATTTTGCTTTTGAGTGGGCAAATAAGTTTTGGCTGGTGGGGATTTTTTCAGCGGTCAATGAAAGCACTTGGGAACATTT
>Ga0272448_1004795_pt1 | contig 15244 bp, 10 predicted proteins | sample YNPCB0191_FD_202220 | JGI IMG/M metagenome (GOLD analysis project Ga0272448, IMG submission 202220) | Hot spring sediment microbial communities from Yellowstone National Park, WY, United States - YNP-CB-019-1 | ecosystem: Environmental > Aquatic > Thermal springs > Hot (42-90C) > Sediment...
GCGACCTGGCGCTCATCGGCGTCATGGCCACCGGCACCGCCATCATCCTGGTGCGGTTCATGTTCGGCCTCGGCGCCGTAACCAACCTCAGCGACCGTTTCGCGCTGGGGTTCTGGATCGGGTTTGATGTGATGAGTGGCGTCGCGCTGGCCGCGGGCGGGTTCGTCATGGCCGCCACGGTGCACATCTTCCGCATCCGCCGCTTTGAGCCACTGGTGCGCCCGGCCATCCTCACGGCCTTCCTGGGCTACCTGCTGGTCATCGCCGCGCTGCTAGTGGATTTGGGCCGGCCCTACAACGTCTGGCGGCCTCTGGTGCACTGGCAGTACCACTCGGTGCTCTGGGAAGTGGGTATCTGCGTCGCCACCTACACCGTCGTCCTGTTCGTGGAGTTCCTGCCCGTCATCCTGGAGCGCGTGAATCAGATAGAGGCCGTTACCCGACGCTTGCCCACCGTGCCCCTCTACCGCTGGCTCAAGAAAGTGTCCATCGTGTTCATCATCCTGGGCGTGGTGCTGTCCACGCTCCACCAGTCGTCGCTCGGCTCCCTGTGGGTCATCGTCCCGCAGAAACTCCACCCGCTGTGGTACTCGCTGTACCTGCCGGTCTTCTTCTGGCTGTCGGCGGTGGCGGTCGGGTTCGCCATGACCATCGTGGAGTCCAACCTGAGTTCCCGCGCCTTCAAGCGAGGGCTGGAGCAGCACCTGCTGGCCGAACTGGGGCAGATTGCTTCGGTCGTCCTGGCGGTGTACCTGGCGGCGCGGTTTGTGGACATCACGGCGCGCGGCGCGTGGCCCCGCGCCTTTGAGCCGACGCTGCAGGCCGCGACGTTCTGGGTGGAGATGGCGTTGGGCGTGATCGCCCCCATGATCCTGTTCGCCGTGCCATCGCTGCGCCGCAACCCGAAGGTGCTGTACGGCGCGGCGTGGCTCGTGGTTCTGTTCGGCGTGGCGCTCAACCGTCTCAACGTCTCGTGGCTGGGCCTGCTGTCGTACACCGGCAACATCTACAGCCCCTCGTGGATGGAACTGGTCGTAACCGTTACCCTCTTGGGGTTCGGCGTGCTGGCCTTCTACCTGGCGGCGAAATACCTGCCCGTCTTCCCCGAAGAGGGCGCGCACGAGACGCACTAGGTTGCCACCTTCCCCTCCTGCGGGCGGACGGCCCCCACGAAAGGCTGTCCGCCCGTTTCCCGTGGATTTTACACTTTCACCACAAGCCTCTAATCTGCCTTTCATGTAGCCGCGCCTCATTCATGATACAATAATAGCAGTTCGCGCTGCGGTGTTGCCGCAGGGAGCAACCCCGCGCCAGATTGAGATGGAGGGCGGCATGCAGAAGAGAACCATCTGGATCATCCTGGTCATTGTGCTGGTGGCTGCGGCCATCTTCGGATTCAGCCGCTGGAACGCATCCCGCAAGGCCAGCAGCGCCGCGCCGCAGACATCCACGGTGCAACGCGGAGACCTGCAGGCCATCGTGGGCACTTCCGGCACGGTGCGCGCGGCCCAGTCCATGGACCTCACCTTCGGCATCGCCGGCACGGTGGTGGAAATTCTGGTGGCCGAGGGCGACAAGGTTACAGCAGGGCAACCGCTGGCCCGCCTGGACACGACGACGCTGGAGGCGCAGGTCGCCAGCGCCGAACTGTCGCTGCGCCTCGCCGAGAAGAACCTGGCGGACCTGAAGTCCCCGCCCACGAAGACGGAAATCGCCCAGGCCGAAGCGGCCCTCGCCAGCGCCAAGTCCGCCTACGAGGCCGCCAAGGCCAAGCCGGTGGAATGGCAGATCGCCCAGGCCGAGGCCGCCCTGGAGAAGGCCCGCAAGACGCTCCAGGAAGCCCAGGCGGCCTACGACGCCGTCTCGTGGCGCCCCAATATCGCCATGCTCCCCCAGGCCGCCCAACTCCAGCAGGCCACCGAAGCCTACCAGACCGCGCTGGACAACTACCGCATTGCCATGGCCAGCGTGAGCGACGCGCCCATCAAGAGCGCCTACGCCCAGATGCTCCAGGCCCAGGACGCCTATGACAAGTTGATGGCCGGACCCACCGAGGAGGAACTCCTCAGCGCCGAGGCCCAGGTAACCCAGGCGAAACTGGCGCTGGACACCGCGCGCAAGAATCTGGACAGCGCCACACTCAAGGCCCCCTTTGACGGCACCATCACCGCCATCAACATCATCACGGGCCAGACGGTGGCAGCGAACACCGTCGCCATGTCCATCGCCGACCTGGATCATCTCCAGATTCAGGCCAACCTGCCCGAAGTGGACGCCGTGCAGGTCAAGGTGGGCCAGCGCGCACAAATCACCCTGGACGCCATCTCCACGCAGACCATAAGCGGCCAGGTTACCAAAATCGCCCTCATCGGCACCGTTACCCAGGGGGTGGTCAACTATCCGGTAACCATCAACCTTGACCCCACCGACCTGCCGGTGAAGCCCGGGATGACCGCCAGCATCAACATCATCGTGGACGAGCGGAAGAACGTGCTCATGGTGCCCAACCGCGCCATCCGTTCCCTGGGCCGCAATCAGGGCTACTACGTGGAGGTCATGGTGGAGGGGCAGATCATCCAGTTGCCGGTTACCATCGGACTGAGCAACGGCACCATGACCGAAGTTACGGGGACGGGCCTGCGAGAAGGGGATACGGTGGTAGTGTCCACCACCACAACCACCAGCGGCCGTATCCCGGGCGTGGGCGGCATCGTCGGCGGCCCCATGGGGCCTTTTTAGGTGATCGCATCATCGCGCCGCTTCTGGCGGCCCGACGGGAGAAAGCCCTATGGCGCTGATTGAGATTGAGAATGTTACCAAAGTGTACCGCATGGGCGAAGTCCAGGTCCACGCCCTGCGCGGAGTATCGCTCGCGATAGAGAAAGGCGAGATGGTCGCCATCATGGGGCCATCCGGCTCCGGCAAGTCCACGCTGATGAACATCCTGGGCTGCCTGGACAAGCCCACGTCGGGCGTGTACCGCCTGGAAGGGGTGGATGTGGGGAGCTTGGACGACGACGCCCTGGCGCGCATCCGCAATCAGAAGATCGGGTTCGTCTTCCAGACGTTCAACCTGTTGCGGCGCACGTCGGCCCTGGCCAACGTGGAACTGCCCATGATCTACTCGGGCAACGGCAATCGGCGGCAGCGCGCGCTGAACCTTCTGGCATCGGTGGGGTTGAGCGAGCGCGCCCATCACCTGCCCACGCAACTGTCGGGCGGCGAGCAGCAGCGCGTGGCCATCGCCCGCGCCCTGGTCAACAACCCGTCCATCATCCTGGCCGACGAGCCGACGGGGAACCTGGACAGCAAGGCGGGCGCCGAAATCATGGCCATCTTCCACCGTCTGAACCGCGAGCAGGGCCAGACGGTGATCCTGGTTACCCACGACCCGCTCATCGCCGCCCAGGCCCAGCGCATCATCCGCCTGCGCGATGGCCTCATCGTGGACGGCGACGGCACACAGGAGGAAGCCGCATGAACGTGCAAGAGAGTCTCCGCACGGCCATCACCAGCCTGTCGGCCAACAAACTGCGGTCGTTCCTGACCATGCTGGGCATCATCATCGGCGTGGCCGCCGTCATCGCCATGCTCTCCATTGGGCGCGGCGCCCAGGCAGCCATCACCAGCCAGATTACCAGCATGGGCACCAACCTGCTCTTCGTGCGCCCCGGCGCCGCCAGCCAGGGGGGCGTCCGCATGGCGCAGGGATCGGCGGCGACGCTGACCTACGAGGACGCGCTGGCCCTGGCCGACCCCGTGCGCGCCCCCTCGGTGGCCGCCGTTGCGCCCGAGGCGTCGGCCTTCGGCCAGGTGGTGTACCTGTCTAACAACATCAACACCCAGATTACAGGCGTTACGCCCGAGTACGAGCAGGTGCGCAACATGCCGGTTGAGAGCGGCTCCTTCATCACGGCGCAGCATGTCGCCGCGCGCAGCCCGGTTGCCGTCATCGGCGCCAACGTCGCCGCCGAACTGTTCAACGGCGAAGACCCGCTGGATAAGACCATTCGCATCAACGGGCAGAACTTCCGCGTCATCGGCGTCCTCAAAGCCAAAGGCGGCACCGGCTTCGGCGTGGTGGACGACCGAATCCTGGTGCCCCTCACGACGCTGCAAAGCCGTTTGGCGTCCAGCGGGCGATTCCGCGGCGGCAACACCATCCAGACCATCAACGTCCAGGTGGTCAGCGAGAAGGTAACCGACCAGGCGGTTGAGGAGATCAGCGCCATCCTGCGCGAGCGCCACAACATCCTCTACCAGGATGATTTCACCATCACGAGCCAGAAGGATACCATTGAGGCCGCGAACCAGATTACGGGCATCCTGACGGTGTTCCTGGGTGGCATCGCGGCCATCTCGCTGCTGGTCGGCGGCATCGGCATCATGAACATCATGCTGGTCTCCGTTACCGAGCGCACCCGCGAGATCGGCATCCGCAAGGCCGTCGGCGCCCGCAAGCGCGACATCCTGGCGCAGTTCCTGACCGAGGCCACCTTGCTGAGCGTGGCTGGCGGCCTGGGTGGCATCCTCGTCGGGTACGGCATCTCGCGATTCATCACGGGCATCAACCTGGGCAACACGCAGATTAGCGCCGTCGTGGGCCTGGACTCGGTGCTCCTGGCGACGCTCTTCTCGGTGGCGGTAGGGCTGTTCTTCGGGATTTTCCCGGCCCAGCGCGCCGCCGAGTTGAACCCCATTGAGGCGTTGAGGTACGAGTAGCCGATAGCGAGCAGTCAGCAATCAGCGAACAGCAATCAGCAATCAGCGGGCAGCGATCAGGACTGACTGCTGATTGCTGACCGCTGGAGCGCGAGGAGGACACATGAAGAAGAACATCCTGTGGATCGTATTGGCCGTGGTCTTGATCGTGGGCGCGGGCGTGGGCGGCTACTTCTTCGGCTTGGAGCAGGGCAAAGCCCAGGCGGCCAACGTCCGCGAGCGGTTCATCGCCGAGCGGCTTGGCGCGACGGGGCAAGCCGCCCAGGGCACGCCCGGCGCCATGTTCCAGGGCGGGGCCGGTCGCACCGGCGTCCCCGGGCGCGGCGCAACCGGCACCATCAAAGCCATCAACGGCAACACCCTCGTCGTGAGCACCGCCCAGCAGGAACTCAAGGTGCAGGTTACCGCCGACACCCGCATCACCCTGACCACCCAGGGTAGCCTCTCGGACCTCAAGGTGGGCGACCGCATCATCATCGGCGGCCAGACCCAGGGCGACACGATGACCGCCACGCAGATTCAGATCATCCCCGAGACGCCCTGACGGAAAGCGCGAGGAGCGGCGCTCCGAACACGGCGCCGCTCCTCCTGCTGCCCCAACCACGCGCCCCGCGGACTATGGCTCAATCAGCCCCTTGCGGATGGCGTATTTCGTCAACTCAATGCGGTTGTGCAGGTTGAGTTTCTCCATGATGTTGGAGCGATGGCGCTCCACCGTCTTGGTGCTGATGTGGAGTTCCAGGGCGATCTCCTGCGTCGTGTACCCTTCGGCGATGAGGGTGAGCACCTCGCGCTCTCGCTCCGTCAGGCCGTCGTAGGTCTCCTGCTCGCCCCCTTCGCGCACGCGCCGCATGTAGTCTTCCACCAGCGAGCGCGCCACCGTGGGATACAGGTACACCCCGCCGCTCTGCACCGCGCGGACGGCTTCGGCCAGGGCCATGGGCGCGGCCTTCTTGGGCACATAGCCCGACGCGCCCGCGCTCAATATCTCAAAGAAGTACTGCTCGTTGTCGTACATGCTCAGCACCAGGATGTTGCACTCCGGGTGCTTCTTCTTGATCTGCCGCGTCGCCTCAAACCCATCCATGTCGGGCATCACGATGTCCATCACCACCACGTCGGGCTTCAGTTCGTCGGCCAGACGCACCGCCTCGCGTCCGTCGCCAGCCTCGCCCACGATCTGGAGTTCCGGGTCGGTCTCCAGCAACATGCGCACGCCCGCGCGGACAATGGCGTGATCATCCACCAAAAGAATGCGTATCGGGCTCATGGCCCACCTCCTGCGCGAAGGGCACTTCCACCAGGATGCGCGTGCCTGCGCCCGGGCGCGAGTCAATGAGCATCGTCCCGCCCAGCCCCTCGGCGCGCTCCTTCATCCCGAGAAGCCCCCAAGCCGGTCGCGGCGACAGCGGATCCATCGCCGCCTCCGGATCAAACCCCGCGCCATCATCCTGAACCTCAAGGATCACCCGCCCGTACTCGCTCCGCAACGAGATGTGAACGCGCTTGGCATTGGCATGGCGGATGATGTTTTTGACCGATTCCTGCGCGATTCGGAACAGTTCCACTTCCAGATGAGGGGGAAGGCGCGTCTTTCCCAGCGCAAGGTTCAAATCCACCGGCGGCAGGCGGTCCTTGTTGGATTCCACCAGCCACCGCAGCGCTGCCACCAGCCCCAGGTCGTCCAACAGCGTCGGCCGCAGGTCCGCGATGAGCCGGTCAATCTCGTCCATGGCCTGCAACCCCACGCGGAGCAAATCCTTGAGCCGCTGCTCGGCCAGGCGCGGATCCGACACGACGATGGTTTCCAGCGCGCTCATGCCCGTAACCAGCGCGGTCAGCGCCTGGCCCATCTCATCGTGCAACTCGCGTGCGATGCGCCGCCGCTCCTCCTCCTGCGCCGCGACGACCCGCTCCAGCAACCGACGGAGCATCTGCTCGCGGCGCTGCACCTCGCGGTACAGCCAGGCCTTCTCCATCCCGACCGCCACCTGATTGGCCAGCGCCTGCGCCTGTTGCAGTTCCCGATCCGTGAACCGCCCTGCCTCGTGCGGGTTGGACAGGCTCATGACCCCAAGCACCCAGTTCTCAGAACGCAACGGCACACAGATCAGGCTGGGGAGTTCCTCGCCCCCCGTTGCAATGCCCCGCCCCGACCGCATGACCTGATCGACCATCTCCAATGCCCGCAGGCAGGGCGTATCTATGCCCGTGCACGCCTTGACCGCCAGTTTGCCGGTGGATGGATTCAGCACCAGGATGCACCCGCACTCCACGCCGTCAAACAGCGCCACAATCCGCTCAATCGCTTCCTTTGCGAGCGCGTCCATGTCCAGGTGAGACGCCACCACGCGCGTGGTCTCCAGCAGGGCCGACAGTTCCCTCGCCAGGCGCGACAACTGGACGCTGTGCTCTTCGGCCTCCCGTCGCCGCGCTTCTTCGGCGCGCAGCGCCACCAATTGCGCGTCCCGCAGTGCCTGGCGTTCGGCCTGTTCAACCACCCCCAGCGCGTGGACGATGCCGTATGCCTCCGCGGCGAGCGCCGCCGCCCGCAGGTACTGAACCGGAAGGCCCAGCACACCCACGAACCACACCTCGTTGACCACCGAGGCGGGCCAGAGCACGCTGCGCGGGCCTGTAATGCCGTCCAAGACGGCAAACCAGATGGCCGCCCAGGCGGCAATGAGCATGTACTTCCCGAACGCGGCACCCAGTTTGGGGGCCATCTCTCGCCGCTGCAACCAGAACGCATAGGCCGCCAGCGCGCCCGCGGGCAACCCCAGCGTGTAGCGCGCCCACACATCGGCAGCCCGCGTCCAGGTCCCCGTGTCCGCCAGGGCCAGGCGCATGACGACTGCCCCCACCAGCCACAACGCCGTCAGCCCGGGCAGAATCCACCGCCGCCTGTCGTGCTGCGGCTCCACCTGTCGCCACACCACCAGCCCGTAGGCCGCAAGCAACAGGCACGCGCCCGCGAGCAGCGCCAGTTGCGGCACGCCCGTGCTCTCGGCCGCCGGCGCCCCGGGCGATAGTCGGTCAAGCGCCGCCACATCCAGCCACTTCTTCAGCGCACGCAGGAATGCCGCCGCCGCCAACAGCGCCAGGGGCCGGCCATAAGGGTAATCCTGAGCGCGGCCCATCTGCAACACCACAGCGAGGCCCAGCGCGAAAAACGCCAACCCCGAGACGAAATAGGCCAGGCTCATACTCGGAAGCCCCGATTCTGCCATCCGTTCCACTCCCATGCCTCATCGCCGATCGTGCATCACCGCACAAATGCAGTATAGCGCGCTTTCGGTCCAAGCGCAACAGCCCCGCCGGCTCGCTGCATTTCGGTTCGGGGGCAACGCCAAGACCCCAAGGGCCCCCGAGGCCCGTTGTCCGCAGGCACGCAGGGCGGCTTTCCACAGCCGCCGAAGCCGGGGGCAGGTATGGAAACCTGCCCTACGCTCGCTAACCGCTATCCACGAATAACACGAATCCACGCGAAGGCAGAATGGATGCAGACACGTAGGGCGGCTTTCCACAGCCGCCGAAGCCGGGGGCAGGTATGGAAACCTGCCCTACGCTCGCTAACCGCTATCCACGAATAACACGAATCCACGCGAAGGCAGAATGGATGCAGACACGTAGGGCGGCTTTCCACAGCCGCCGAAGCCGGGGGCACGCCCAGGTGCGACGCACTTCCGGAAGTGCGTTGCACCTTGGTCGCCAACACACGACACAGCCGAATCCTGCCGCCCCGCCTGCTTTCCACAGCCGCCGGATACTTCCCCTCGCCCCGCCTTGCGGGGAGAGGGCTAGGGTGAGGGGCCCAATCCCCTCGCCCCGCCTTGCGGGGAGAGGGGCAGGGTGAGGGGTTCCCTCGCCCCGCCTGCTTTTGACACAGACCCATGCCTGTGGTAAAATATATACAACCGAATACGCCAACCAAAGGCTGTGATGGAAACGAGTAGTCGGGCGGAGACGCCCAGCGAGTCCGGGGCCGGTGGGAGCCGGATGCGCGAACCCCGACGAAAATCCTTCCGGAGCCGCCAACCGAACGGAGGCAACTCCCAGTAGACTTGGCCGGGGCGCGCCCGTTACAGCGGCGGGGGTATGAACACGTACCCACAGAGTGGACAGGCTCGCCTGTCAAGCAGGGTGGTACCGCGGGAGATCGCTCTCGTCCCTATGGGGCGGGAGTTTTTTGTTGCAGCGGTTCGCATGCTGCGATCTGCCGTCGGCACGCCGAGGCAATCCCGTGTCCGCCGACCGCTGACCGCTGCTCGCTAGAGGCTATCGGCCAACGGCTAAAGGCTTTCTCGGAGGGGTCGCATGTTTCGTGAGGTTTCGCCACAGGTTAACTTCCCGAAGATGGAAGAGGGCATCCTGGAGTTCTGGCGGGCGCACAACGTCTTCGCCAAGAGCCTGGAACTGCGCAAGGACGCCCCGCGTTGGGTCTTCTACGAAGGCCCGCCCACGGCCAACGGCCGTCCGCACGCCGGACACGTCCTGCCGCGCGTCCTCAAGGACCTCTTCCCGCGCTACCGCACCATGAAGGGATACTACGTCCTGCGCAAGGGCGGATGGGACACCCAGGGCCTTCCCGTTGAACTGGAAGTGGAGAAGGAACTCAGGATCAACAGCAAGGCCGAGATTGAAGCCTATGGCGTGGAGGCGTTCAACGAGAAGTGCCGCGAGAGCGTGTGGCGCTACGTGAAAGAGTGGGAGCAACTGACGGAGCGCATCGCGTTCTGGATTGACCTGGAGAACGCCTACATCACCTACAAGACCGAGTATGTGGAATCGCTCTGGTGGATTCTCAAGCAACTCTGGGACAAGGGGCTCATCTACCAGGGGTACAAGGTCGTGCCCTACTGCGCTCGCTGCGGCACGTCCCTCTCCAGCCACGAGGTCTCCCAGGGCTACCGCGACGTGCAGGACCCGTCGGTATTCGTCAAGTTCCCCCTGCGCGATGAGCCGGGGACGTATTTCCTGGTGTGGACGACGACGCCGTGGACGCTCCCTGGGAACGTGGCGTTGGCGGTGCACCCCCACGTGGAGTACGTCCTGGTGCAGCAGGGCGACGACAAACTCATCCTCGCCAAGGCGCTGCTGGAATACGCCCTGCGCGGCGAGTATCAGGTCCTGCGTTCGGTGAAGGCGAAGGAACTCATCGGCAAGCACTACCGCCCCCTCTACACCTTCCTGCCCGTGGACAAGGACTACGCCTACGTGGTGGGCGCGGACTTCGTGAACACCGAGGAGGGCACAGGCATCGTCCACATCGCGCCGGCCTTCGGGGCCGACGACCTGGACGTGGGCAAGGAGTACAACCTGCCCGTGCTCATGACGGTGGACCTGCGCGGGCGCTTCGTGAACGAGGTAACGCCCTGGCGCGGCATGTTCGTCAAGGACGCCGACCCGCTCATCACCAACGACCTGAAGACCCGCGGCCTGCTGTACCGCGCGGCCAAGTACGAGCACTCGTATCCCTTCTGCTGGCGCTGCCACCAGCCCCTGCTCTACTATGCCAAGACCACCTGGTACATTGAGACCACCAAGGTCCGCGACCAGATGCTGGCGACCAACGAGCAGATCAACTGGTACCCCGAGCACATCAAGCACGGGCGCTTCGGCAACTGGCTGGAGACCAACGTGGACTGGGCGCTGGGCCGCGAGCGCTACTGGGGCACGCCCCTGCCCATCTGGGAATGCCAGGACTGCGGCCACCGCATCTGCGTGGGCAGTCTGGCCGAGTTGGGGCAGATGGCCGGGCGCGACCTGTCGGACCTGGACCCGCACCGCCCGTTCGTGGACGCCGTCGTCCTCAAGTGTCCCGAATGCGGCGGGCAGATGCGCCGCATCCCCGAGGTCGCCGACGCCTGGTTTGACTCCGGCTCCATGCCCGTCGCCCAATGGCACTACCCGTTTGAGAACCAGGACATCTTCAAGGAGCAGTTCCCAGCCGACTTCATCTGCGAGGCCATTGACCAGACCCGCGGCTGGTTCTACACGCTCCACGCCGTGGCCACCATGCTGTTCAACAGCCCGGCGTTCAAGAACTGCCTGGTTACCGAGTTCGGCACCGACGAGAAGGGCGCCAAGATGAGCAAGCACGTGGGCAACGTGGTGGACCCGTGGCCCATCCTCAACGAGCAAGGGGCCGACGCGCTGCGCTGGTACACCTACTCGGTGGCGGCCCCCTGGTATCCGCGCCGCTTCGGCAATGAACTGGTGCGCGAGACCCTGCGCCGCTTCCTGCTCACGGTGTGGAACACCTACTCGTTCTTCGTAACCTACGCCCGCATTGACCGCTTCAACCCAATGGAGCACACCATGCCGCTGGACAAGCGGTCGGAACTGGACCGCTGGGTGCTGGCCGAGTTGAACCTGCTCGTGGAGCGAGTGGATGCGTCCCTGAACGCATACGACGTAACGGGCGCCACCCGCGCCATTGAGGCATTCGTGGACGGGCTGAGCAACTGGTACGTCCGCCGTAGCCGCCGCCGATTCTGGAAGAGCGGCGAGGACACGGACAAGGTCGCGGCCTATCTCACGCTCTACGAGTGCCTGGTAACCCTGGCCAAGTTGATGGCCCCCTTCACGCCGTTCCTGTCCGAGGAGATGTACCAGAACCTGGTGCGAAGCGTGGACCCCAACGCGCCGTTGAGCGTGCACCTGTGCGACTTCCCCGTCGCCGACCGCGCCGCAATTGACAACACCCTGGTGGCCGATGTACAATTGGTGCGGCAGGTGGTGAGCCTGGGGCACGCGGCCCGCAACGCCGCGAATCTCAAGGTGCGCCAGCCGCTGGCGAAGGTCATCGTGAAGCCCAGAGATGACGACGCACGGGCCATCGTGGAGCGGATGGCGGCGGTCATCACCGACGAACTGAACGTCAAGGCGATGGAGGTCGTGGCCCAGGCCGACGACCTGGTGCGCTACGAGATCGGCCTGCTTCCCAACGTGTTGGGCAAGAAGCACGGCGCGCGGTTCCCGAAACTCCGCGCAGCGGTCGCGGCGCTGCCTGCGGCCCACCTGGCCCGCGAACTGCAGGCGGGCAGAAGCGTGCGCGTCTCGGTGGACGGCGAGGAGGTGGAACTCCTCCCTGAGGAAGTGGAGGTGCGCGTCCACAGCAAGGAGGGCTTCTCGGTCGCCGAGGAGAACGGCCTGGTGGTGGCGGTGAGCACGGCCCTCACCGAGGCGCTCGTGCGCGAAGGGCTGGCGCGAGAAGTCGTCCGCCGCATCCAGACGCAGCGCAAGGACGCCGGCTTCCGCATTGAGGACCACATTCGGGTTTTCTACCGCTGCGGCGCGGGGCTGCAGGCGGTGTTCGCGGAGTTCGGCGACTACATCCGGCAGGAGACGCTGGCCGACGAACTGGCAGAGGGCGACGCCCCACAGGGCGCCCACCTGCAGGAGCACAACCTGGACGGCGAACCCCTGGTCTTGGGGTTGCTGAGGATAGAAGGGTAGAAGGCTGTACACAACAACCGACAGAGGGAAGGGCGGTCATCCGGAGGAGGGAAGTCGCGCGGAAGCGAACCATGCAGGAACAACGCAACAACCCTAGTCCCAGGCTATCGGAGGCGCGAAGCCCGGTTGAATCGCGTCCGTCGGGGCTTGCGCCTGCGGGGCCGGGTACGTCGGGGCCGCCGGCTGAAGCGGGCCAGCAGGCGTGCCAGTCGGGGGGCACCGACCTCTGGAAGGCCCTGGGCCTGCCAGTCAGGCAGGATGCCTGCCCTGAGAATCAGGGGAGACGACAATGGTAGTCCGAAGTTACGAGCAACTGCGCACGATGTTGTTGAAAGAGCAGCAGCGGCTCAAAGCGGCGATTGCGCAGCATCCGGTTATGGAACGCACTCCCGCCGGATATGGCAATCACGCGGCAGATGACGCGACGGACGTTTTTGACCAGGCGGCGAATGTTTCCTTGCTGCAGAGTCTGTGGCGCAATCTGGAAGAGGTGGAGGCGGCGCTGAACCGCTTTGAGCAGGGCACGTACGGCCTCTGCCTGCGGTGTGGGGAAAAGATTGAGTGGGCGCGCCTGGAGGCGCATCCGCAGGCGGCCTTGTGCATGCACTGCCAGCGGCGGCAGGAAACACGGTAGGCCGCGCGACAACAGGTTGGCACCTTTGACGAAACACAGATGGGTACTGCCCTTGTGCTCGGTTTTGGCGCTTGCCGCCGACCAGGGGAGTAAGGTCCTGCTGCGCCATGCGCTGCCGGACGGCGCGGTCTGGGCGCCGTTTCCGCGTGCGGAGGCGTGGCTGAACCTGCGCGTCGGGGCGAACACGGGAGCCGCCTTCGGCCTGTTTCAGGGGGCCGGGGCGGTTTTTGTATGGGCAGCGGTCCTCGCCATCGTGTGCATCGTGGGGCTGTACCTGCGGCGGCCGACGATGGCAGCGCCGATGGCCGCGGCGCTGGGCCTCATCGTCGGCGGCGCGGCGGGCAATCTGCTGGACCGCGTGCGGCTCGGCGCCGCCGTGGATTTCATTCGCATCGGCCCGCTGCCCGCCTTCAACCTGGCCGACGTGTGCATCGTCGCAGGCGCGGCCGTGCTGGCGGCATGGCAGGCGCGGAAACGGTGAGGTGCCGGTGCAACCGTTACAGCACGTGCAACTCGCACACCCGCCGGAAATGGTACCCGTAGATGGACAGGGTAACGGCCAGCGGGAACAGCCGCGGCCGCCGCAACAGCGTCCACCCCATCAGCCGCCAGTATTGCAGCCGCTCCTTCCCCGCCACGCCCAACCGGTAGATGGCGCGGAATAGGGCCAGGATGTACTCCCCATCCAGAGGCACCGAAACCCGCGGCGCCTTGTACTCGCGCAGGAACGTCCTGACCCGCCGGTAGTACGGTTCGGGCGAGTAGATTTGCGACAGGATGTGCCGGTATCCCTCCCGCAAGGCTTCCAGGGTCATCTTGGGGACGATGTTCGTCGTGCCGTCCACGTTGTCGCCCGACATGGACGCGAGGATGCGCCCCTCGCCCTTCAGGCGCTCGTAGAGCCGCGTGCCCAGCGGCGCTTGCAGCAGCCCCACCATGGCCGTTACGATGCCGCTCTTCTGGATGAAATCAACCTGTCGCTGGAAGATGGAAGGGCCGTCGCTGTCAAAGCCCACGATGAAGCCCCCCTGCACCTGCAGCCCCGCGCGCTGGATGCGCTTCACGTCGGCCACCAGGTCGCGGTTCCGATTCTGCTTCTTGCTGCACTCGGCCAGGCTGTCGTCGTCGGGCGTCTCAATCCCGATGAAGACCGTGTCAAAGCCCGCCTCCACCATCAGGTGCATCAGCGGCTCGTCATCGGCCAGGTTGATGGACGCCTCGGTGTTGAAGGGGATGCCTCGCTTCCCCTTGCGCCACTCTATGAGCGCCGGCAACAGTTCGGCCTTCAGGCTCTTCTTGTTGCCGATGAAGTTGTCGTCCACGAAGAAGACCGGCCCGCGCCACCCCAGGCGGTAGAGGCCATCCAGTTCGGCAATGATCTGCGCCGGCGTCTTCACGCGGGGCACGTGGCCCAGCAGGGCCGTGATGTTGCAGAAATCGCAGTTGAACGGGCACCCCCGCGAGTACTGAATGCTCATGGAGGCGTACTGCCGCAGGTCCGCCAGTTCCCACATGGGCGCGGGCGTCTGGCGAATGTCGGGGAACTCGGACGCGGTGTACACCCTCTGCGGGCAGCCCGCCGCCAGGTCCCGCAGGAACGCGGGCAGCGTCATCTCGCCCTCGTTGAGCACGAAATGATCCACGTCGGGGAACTGATCGTATTCGCTTGTGAACAGCGGCCCGCCCGCCACCACCGGCAGATGTGCCGCCTTGCAGCGGGCGATGATCTCGCGCGCCGACTCCCGCTGCACCACCATGCCGCTGATGAAGGCGTAGTCGGCCCAGGCCAGGTCTGCGTCGGTGAGCCTGCGCACGTTGACATCCACCAGCCGCTTCTCCCATTCCGCGGGGAGCATGGCGGCCACGGTCAGCAGGCCCAGGGGCGGCGCCGACGCCTTCCGCCGGATGAATTTCAGCGCGTGCTTGAAACTCCAAAACGTGTCCGGAAACTCGGGGTAGATCAGAAGGATTCTCATAGGTTCACCTCACATGGATTCGGGCGTCAACGGCCTCAGCGGGCGCTCCGATTACAGGCTCGGGAATCCGCTTGCCGATGCCCGACGGGGTAATCTCAAGAGAGGCCGCGCGTAGTGCTTGTACTATACCTTATAATGCGCCAGCGGCCAAAAAGTTACGCGGCGCGGCTGACCTCACCTAACCCCTCCCACACCCTCCCCTTTCCTCTCCGCGCGCGGAGAGGAAAGGGGAGGGCCGGGGTCTTTCAAGGGTAGGTTTTTTGCATCGGGGGCGGGGGAGCGAGGGGCCAACGTCCTTCGGGAGGACCAGGCCACGGTTCGGGCACCAGTTGTCGCGGCAGGGGTGGCGGGTAGATCTTGCTCAGTTGTGCGTTCAGCCAGAGCCAGCCCAAACGGACGAGACGTGTGCGCCGTCGGCGAACACCTGCTATCACCCCTCCCAGAAGTGGGC
>Ga0272448_1004797_pt1 | contig 15244 bp, 10 predicted proteins | sample YNPCB0191_FD_202220 | JGI IMG/M metagenome (GOLD analysis project Ga0272448, IMG submission 202220) | Hot spring sediment microbial communities from Yellowstone National Park, WY, United States - YNP-CB-019-1 | ecosystem: Environmental > Aquatic > Thermal springs > Hot (42-90C) > Sediment...
CAGTCGAGGATGGCCGACTGGTCTGGAGGCTTGACGAAGAAGCTATCCAAACCGAGGCGCTGTTTGACGGTTGCTACGTGGTGTACACTGACTTGCCAGCCGAGCGGATGAGTAAGGACGAAGCGGTTGCTTCCTACAGAAAGCTCAGCCTGGTTGAAGAGGCTTTTCGGAACTTGAAGACTGTTTGGCTGCAAGTGCGGCCCGTGTATCACAAGACCGATGATCGGATACGGACCCACGTGTTCATATGCATGTTAGCGTACTATTTGCAGTGGCACATGCAACGGCGGCTGGTGCCGTTGTTTGAGAGCGATGGACGTGGCAAAGGGCGCAAGTGGAGCTTTAGCTCGGTGATGGCGAGTCTGCGGCAGATCAGCCTCAATCCTGTGCGGCTGGGCAAAGTGCAGTTTGAGCGGTTGACGGTGCCCACAGCCGATCAACAGCGGATTTTGGACCTATTGGGCGTGAAGCTCTGAGCGGTGTAGCCATTTTGGTGAAATCCAAAAGCGCCGTAACCTGCTGTGGGCAAGGCACTTACATCGAAACTGAAAAAGAAAATGGGTTGCGGGATGAACTTGCGCCGGCCAGGCTGGTTCCAAAGCGGGTGTCGGCGCTCGCTGCCGCCCGTTTTGCCGCCGTGCTCCAGAACATTCTGCATTCTGTAGCGGCGGTTCGGCGTTGTGCGGGACTGTCGTTTCTGTGCTGTACGGCAGCGCATTTTGCGGGTCTGTCATCCGATTTCTCACCGCAGAAGCACAGCGGCGCAGAGCTAAGGTAGGGCGTACAGTCCACTGTACGGCAAAGGTTGGTCATGCAGACATGGCTTGCGGGTTTGAATCTTGTTTTCCGCGCTCTTACGAGCGCGGCTACGCTTACCTGCGGTGCTGTAGTTTTGTCCTCCCATATGTGCAGGACTGTCTTGCTGCACCTGTGCTCGGGAAAAACGCACAACATTCGCACAACGCCGCTACAGAAGCTGTTGTACCGGCGCGCGCTCATCTAGGGCGCAGTTCCACTTGTGCCAGGTGCCGTAGAATTGAGAGCTGTTCAACTGCACTTGGGCCGAAACGAAAAGCGGTATCTGCGCTCGCTCACGCGCGCTTTTGTTATCCCACTCCAAACATCGAATGACGCCTTGTAGTGAAGTTAAGCAGCGTTGGTGGGATAGGTCTTCTTTGTTTCTACGGGCGCCACACTGCGCGCCAGAATTGTTGGGATGTATTCGGCTCGAGTGGATTTGTCACACAGAGTGTGCTGCCCGTAAGCAGGTTTGTTGAGACGGCTGTCCAGTTCGTTAGGTCGCTGGATGTTTCAATCACATAAGGCACAGCCGGTTGGCCATGAATTATGAAAACGAACTGGTCCGGCGTTGCATAAACAGGTTCGAGCCGCGCCGGTGCAGGTGCAAACGTGAACAAGGTCAGCGAATACGGCGGGAAGATGTTTGTGAAACTTTGGCCAACGAGAGCGTTCGTGAGCGCAATATCTTGCTTTGATATGTGTGCATTAGTCCGGGCAGCCTCGTCTTGTGGTATGCCATAGAACCTGACTGTTGCGACTGGCCAAGGCGCAAAATTTGTGAGTGCGATTCGCGCCGTGATGTTTGTAACTGCGTCCTTGTTAATCACCAGCAGTGCAAGTGCACCGTTTGCCTTACGCACCGCGTGCGCGGCCAACAACATGTAATCGTTAGATGTTTCGAGGACGGTGTCACCCGGTCCCATGAAAAACCGCATCATTTTTGCGCCGTAAAAGACCGGATGCCGATTCGTCGGGCCGTTTATCATTCCTATGTCGCCGTAGTCACGCCAGCCATACAACGTCGAATCGAAACAACCATTTGTATCTGTGCCGTTGCGCAGGTCCCACCACACGAAGGCGTTGAACTCGGTCTTGGCGAGCTGCCCCAGGCTGTCTGCATAATACAGTGCGTTCACGAGACTGGTTGACTGTCGGCCCTGCGAGCCTGCGTCGCTGTTGTTTTCTGTGACAACAAGCTCGATATTTTCGCCGCCTGCACCAAAATAATCTGTTATCTGCTGACGCAGGTCTGCTGCATCGGCACCCCAATTGACAGTTGATTGGAGCAGCAACGGATCACTTACCGGACAATGACTCGGGCGCGGCGGTGTCCATTGGGGGTAATGATGATGAATTACAAAATCCGGTCTCACGCCCAGGCTCTTTAGCGTGGCCAGCATGATCGGTGTCCAGCCGTAATTTGTCTGGCCGGTGCGCGGGTTCACAACAGGATGCAACGCGCAGTATTGATTCGAGAAACTGTTTTCACCCGGGGCAGCCACAACGCCGACTTTGATAGTCGGGTCAGCGGCTTTCATTTGCTCGATATACTCCTTGGCATAGACAGCGTATGTGAACGGGTCATGCGGATAGGTGTTACTATCGGTTTCCCACAGACCGTAACATTCGTTACCGATTTCCCAATATTTGATCCGGTAGTTGTTGGTCACGTTCGCATGCCGGACCCACGCCGCTGCTTCTTCCGGTGTGCCGGTGCCGTAGTTGACGGTGATGAACACATCGGCGCCGACATTTGTTGCGACCTGTATGAATTCTGTGAATGTAGTGTTCCATTGCCATGTGTTTGTGAGCGACCTGCCGGTTGCCCAGTGATATTCATCCGAAAGCGATCCGCCTGGGAAACGCAATGTTGTTGTGCCCATCTCGGTCAACAACGAGATTGTCCGGGTGCGTTCGGTTGAGTTATCGCCAAAATCATTGTCCCAAACGGCTGTATTTACGCCGAACCACCGTGAATCCACTAATCGGATTTCTCGAATTGCGTCAACACGCAGTTCAACAAGCGCAGGTGCAGGTTTGGCGAGCAATTCGATGTCATCCACGTACCATGTGCCAGCGGTACCAAATGAACTCAGTTGCAGTGTCAGCCGGTGCAGGTTCGATACGTTGGCAATACCAAGATCGGCTAATGAAACCACAAATTGTCGCCAACCGTTGGTAGGCAGAGCCTCCAGATAAATTGCTGCGCTGTTGGTTGTGCCGTACTCGGCGTAAACGCGCAAGACCTGGCCGCCTTCAGTTCCGCCGTTAGCCCAGAAACTTAAGGCGGAGTACGGGGCGGTGTTAAACTCGGCATGATGGAACGACAATCCCTGCCACGGGCTGAATGATACGCTAATTGATCTGGTCCCGGAGTGAACCGGCGCGGTATTTGTCAAATTCCGCAGCCCCCAACTCCAGTCTTCGAAGCCGTTTACGAGTTTGTCTGTGTAGATTGCCAGGTTCGCTTGTGCCAGTCCGGTTATGTGTGTGCCGAGACAAAATATCCCACAAGCCAGCAAAGGCTCTAAACGAAGTGTTCGCATGTGCAGTTTGGCTTAATGTCAGATGTATGGTAACGGTTTTTCGGTTGGTGCACGAGCTGCAATTTGCGCAAATGCCCGCTCCGGTTTACCGGTAATTCAGCCTTCACCACCTTGCCGAAGTACGTTCCTGAATCCACCGAACGTCTCGGATACTGTCACCTGCGTCAATGTTAAGCGGCAGCAAGCTACCCTCTTGAGGCGGCTGAATCGTTTTACCGTACCACTTGTGGATTTCGGAGTGTCCGTCGGCAAACGAGAAACCACATGCACCACCGTGATAACTTGCCGGGAAATCTACGATCCGCACGCCTTGTGCATCACCGCATTCGACAGCAAACAACGCGTCGTTAATACTGCGCGGGTGTTCGTCAACCGTGACCCATAGATGCGCTGGCGCGGGTTTCACAATGTGCGAGAACTTGCCGTAAGTGCGCCATTCCCTTTGTGCATCGTTATAAACGCCGGGTAACCAACCCCCACCGACCGGGTCACCACGTTTTTTGCCGGCCGGGAACGGCGGATTCCAAAGCGTGCCAACTGCAAGATTCATTGAAATGCTGCGCACGCGCGGTTTACCTCTTGCCATGCTTTTGTCAGCGGGACACTTGTAAACGGTCGGGTTTTTAATGAAATTTGCTAACACTGAAAAACGCGAGTCAACCAAAATTGCCCAATTTGTCGCATCCGTATCTGCAAGCATCGTACCCACAACCCAATTCCGCATCGGCGGATTGGCATTCGGATTAAAAGCGTTGTTGTATGGGTAGTCGTTTGGGGGCAGCAGATCGTCGTTTTCGTCTGCATAAAGGCGCCAGCCGAGCATGAGCTGACGCGTATTGTTCATGCAGCCGATGCCTTGAGCTTTTTGCTTTGCGCGGCCCAGAACCGGCAAAAGCAGCGCGGCCAGAATTGCGATGATGGCTATCACAACCAGCAGCTCGATCAACGTAAATGCGGCGTTAACACCTACATTACGCTGCAGTTTCATGTTCACAACATGCAGTTTGTCAGCCACTTGCTGCATCTCTTAACAACTTATGCTTGCTAGGCTGGTTTCTCAAATGACACGGGCGCCGGAGCACAAACTGCAGTCCCGGCGCCCGCTGCCCACTAATCAATTTCTGACCACTCGACTCACTGTTTTAACAGCCTGAAGAATGCATTCGGACCGCTTGGCAGGCTTGCAGCAGGTACCGCGCCGTATTCCGTCGCACCAATTTTATATGTGTAAGTCACACCTGCGTCACCCCACGGTCCGGTTACTGCCGGCGCGCTCTGCACTGAAAAGCCCGAGGCCGGCAAAGTCCAACTAAGCCACCAAGCAATGCCATCGGGCACCCATTGCACAGCAGTTGAACTGGTGGTACGCCACTCGTAATTTGCTGTCAGGCCAGGACCGCTGAAGTCATCGTCGAACGTGAAATCGCCGTTGACTTTGGTAATTCTGCTAAACGTGCCACTTACACGGTTGTTAACGCCGCTATTTTGTGTGTCGTTTTTGAACATTCCGAACTGTAGGAACGAAGCAGTGGGGTTAAAGTTGTTCGCCACCGCATCTGCAGGTAGTGTGAAGTTGGTCAAGACATTGCCGCTGGGTCCTACAAGCTGACCCTCAGTATCACTGATAAATACAAGTGACCAAGTCCCCAATGCATTAGGTGCAGCATTTTCCACCATCGTTCTGTTCTCGTCAGGTGGATTGGCAGATGGACGGTTTGTCTTCCAAGTGAACGAAAAGTTAACACCGCCATTGGTGCCGTTCTCAACCCGCATGATTGCCACATCAGCAGCGTTCCAGTCACATCCACCGTATGTCTCATTCCAATCCGGAGCAGAAGGGATCGTGTCTTTGTTCACAATAAAGATGTGAGCTGCGAACCCCGGGTGCTTTACTGGGTCTGGGAAGTTTGTGATCGTGAACGAATATATCACCGGCGTATCCACCGTGGCATAGCCGCTCCAGAAACACTGACCCACTCCTGCAGGACTGCAAATTGCTTCGCGCTGCCACTGCTGTCCGTCCTGGTCCATTATGATCCTCACACCGCGACCCGGACACTCTTCTTTGACAAGCCCGGTAATGGTCGGTGGTGCAGCCGGCTTCCAGACCACGACATTGTCAATGTAGTAAGTCATGGGTACTGTCTGTGACCCGCCAACTTGAAAAACGATCCCGTGGCTAAGACTCATCGGGTTGACCGGGAACCGATAGCGTGTCCATGTCCCAATATTGCCAGCACTCAGGTTGGCTTGACCGATCCACTGCCAACCCCAACCTGATGTGATCTGGAACACTTGGAAGATGCCATAAGTTGGCTGGCCTGCGGGTGCATCCAGATACAGGTCGCATTCCAACCACATAAACTTCGACGGATCCCAATCAAAGGGGCTAAACTGTACGACACCCTCCTGCCAACCGCCATTATTGGAATTATACTCGACGGTAAACTTCAGCGACCCGTCCGGATGAAGAGGCGACGGACTTGTATCGTGACTGACGGTTATCCCGTCTGCGGGTACGGGGCTACCACCTGCCCATGAACTGACGCCTGTTGTCACATCTTCAGGCCGCGCAAAATCGAACATCACTGCCTCATTCGGCGGCGTGCCGTCCCGGATCACCACATTGTCGATGTAGATGATTACATCTCCATTATATGTGCCCGAACTCGACTGAATCTGGAGCTGGAGGTGAGCCTTCGGCCCGTAAGCAGATGTAAAAGCACGTTTCACCCGCCGATAAGAATTGTATGTATTACCTATACTGCCGACCCACATGCTGTCCCAACTCCAAGAAGCATCCCTGGCGACAATTTGCAGGTTGCCGTAAAGCCCGTTACCATCCGTTCCCGAGCTTGGGTCCACCATAAGGTCGAGTTCAACACCGAAGTACCCGCTGGTATCAAATTCGATGTCCACGGTTGGATTTGCCTCTGTACCATCAACGGGTATGGTTATTTTTAAGCACCCGCCACCATCACGTCCGTGCGAGCTATCCCACTCCACAGTAAAGCCAGTGCCGTTCACATACCATCCTTGCACGTCGGAGTTGAATGTGTACGCAATGTCAGCCGCTTTACACAACCAGCTCCAACTTGCTAATGTCAGCGCCACAACCGTCAAGACAAGCTCCTTTGTGTATTTTTTTTCGCGTTTCATAGCCAATCCTTCCACGTTAGGTTGTTCATTTTCGTTTCAGGTTCCGTAAGCTTCAATGACCAAATGCGGATTCATAATGCCGCGCCTGGTCCTACATTGTTTTCCTTGCCTTTATACCAATTTGCCCTGGCGGCTGGCATGTCATCAAAACTGGTGATGCCGGTTTGGCGCGGAAAATGGCATTCAAGCCGTGCGCGCGGGCAATCACAAGGCGCGTTGTCGGCTTGCTTCGTAAAGGAAAACTGCTGCTGCAGCACCAACATTGAGCGAATCTACGCCGCCGTGCATTGGAATAGCCACTGCATGTTGACAAGCTGCCAGTACCTCGGGTCGAATGCCGTAGCCTTCGCTGCCAAACACAATGCAACAGTCACCTTGCAAATCCGCTTTTGCCAATGGCAGCTCAGTTGCATGCGGATGCGCCGCTACCGTCCTGAAACCAAGCCCACCCAACTGCCGCAATGTCGCTGCAAGGTCTGCAACTTCAATAATATGCAACTGAAACACTGCGCCCATTGAACTGCGAACTGCGCGACGTAAAAACGGGCTACTGCATGTCTCGCCTACAAGCACGGCCTGAACACCAAAAGCTGCACAGGTCCGCACCAACGTACCCACATTTTCGGCGTTTGTGAGTGCGTCAAGTGCAACAAACAGCCTGGGCGATGTACCCTTGGCCAGCACAGACTCCAACGTTTCGGGCTCCGGCACCCTGCCGATGGCAAGTACACCTTGAAACATTGAAAAGCCGACCAGTTGTTCAAGCAGCTTTTTCTCAGCCAGGTAAACCGTTATCTCACGTTCAGGCCGCGCACGCAGCAACGGTTCAAATTCAGCCAGCCACTTTTCCGGCATCAGCGCGTTAACAACTTCAAACCTGCTTTCGAGTAGCCGTTGCACAACCTTGACACCTTCAGCCACAAAAATGCCTTGCTGTCGGTGTTCGACCGGTCGTTTCATCGTCCGGTACGGCGCAAGCGCCGGCAGATCAAGCGTCTGAATGTGCACTGTGCGAATTACAGCCACGACGCATCCGATTGACTGACATTACGACTCAGCACCCAGCCGGTTAAAACAGCTCCGGCGTCCATTGTTCGTTGAGTTGCAGTGGGGTGAAGACCGGATTATTTTTGCCCTGGTGCAACTCGATTGTTGCACTCGGGACAGTTTGTGATGTCAGCTCGATCCTGACATGCGCGGCACCGATGCTGCGTAATCGGTTTTGCACGACTTGATAGGCAAGCTCGGGCCGATTGCATTCACGACTCAAGTGACCCAACAATACACAGCTCAAGTCCGCAGTTACAATCTGCTCGAGCGCATCTGCAGCGGCGTCATTAGACAAGTGACCGTACCTGCTCATGATGCGTTGTTTCAGGCGCCATGGCCGATGCGGACAATCCCGCAGCATCTGTAGGTCGTGATTTGTTTCCAACACAAGCACGTTCGCCGTCCGCGCCCGAGCAATGACAAGCTTTGTCACGTGACCCAGGTCAGTTACGAACCCGATCCGACCCGCCTCGGTATGCAGGATGAATCCGACCGGGTCCTGTGCATCATGTGGCAGCGCAAAACTTTCAATCCCGATGTCACCAAGCTCGAATTCCGACCCTGTGGTGAAGATGCGCCAGTCAAGCCGTTGAGCGAACTGTTGTTGTATGGCGTCCTTAGTTGCCCGGTTGCAATACACCGGTACGCCAAGCCGATCAGCCAGCCCGATCAATCCCTTGACATGATCACTGTGATCATGCGTGAGCAAGATGCCGCTCAACCGTTCCGGTGTGCGCCCGATCTTTGCCAGGCGCAGGCGTGTTTGGCGTGCGCTCAACCCGGCGTCTATCAACAGGCGTGTATCGCCCGACTCGATAAACGCGCTGTTCCCGCCTGAGCCACTGCCAAGAATTGTCAACCGCACAGCCACGGCGCACACGGTAATTTGCCAAAGCGCGCTTTGCAATTTTAATTGTCGGGGGTGGCGCGCGAAACACGGTTTTTGCGTGTGTTATTTGTGTTCTATTCGGTGCGTGAACGGATTAACCGGGGGCGACGGGCCGGCGCGTATACAGCCATTTTCATGCCAAAAACTGCTTGAGTTTAACCGTACTGGCACTAAATTTGCCTCGGTGACACAAGGTTTACAACTGAGTCAAAGGCTGTCGCAGACGCTGGTGCTTGCGCCGCAACTGCAGCAATCGCTCGCGCTGTTGCAGGCGCCTGTGCTCGAGTTGAAAGCGTTGATCGAGCGCGAGCTTGAGCAAAATCCTGTGCTCGAGGAAGTGCCGGCCGCAGAAGCTGAGCCGGCCCAGCAATCAACCGGGCGCGATAAAACAATCGAAGAACTTGACCCGAGCGAACCGCCTGCAGACGTTGCAGGTGATCCTGCCGCTGAAACAGCCGAGCCGACCAACACGGATGATTTCGACACCGAATTCAACAGACTTGCACAACTTGACGATGAATGGCGCGATGACCTCGGCCAACCTGCCGCAGTTGCCGGGCACTCGCCCGAAGAAGAGGAAAAGCGACAGTTCATGTTCGACAGCCTCACTGCAAATTCGTCTCTGCACGAATTTTTGCTCGAACAAGTGCGCTTGTCGGATATCCCGGCTGAAAAACGGCCAATCGCAGAGCTTATCGTGGGCAACATTGACGATTACGGGTACCTGAATGTGACCGTGGACGAACTCGCAGCCACAGCAAGTTCGCAGTTGCAGCGCAACGTGCCGGCTAGCCTTGTGCTTGAGGTGCTGAAAGAGATTCAAACGTTTGATCCGCCTGGGGTGGGAGCGCGTGACCTGCGCGAATGCTTGCTGTTGCAACTTGAACGAGCCGGCCTGAAACAATCGCTCGAATACAGAATTGTCTCTGAGCATTTCGATGCGCTGGGCAAACGTCGTGTGCCCGAGATCGCAAAGGCGCTCGGTGTCTCAAAGGCAGATGTCCAGGATGCAATGGAACGGATCAGCCGGCTTGACCCGCGCCCAGGCCGGCAATACGCCCCAGACAATGACCAGTACGTCGTGCCGGAGGTGTTCGTGACCAAGTCGGGCGACGACTACGTTGTCACACTCAACAACGAACAAATCCCGCGCCTGCGCATTAGCAACACATACAAGGAACTGATGTCGCGCAGCGCAGTTGACATACCGGCGCTCGAAAGCGCGTTCAAGAGCAGCCCGCGCAACCTCAAAAAGGCACTGAGTGAAGCTGTTGCCGCCATAAAAGCCAACGAGGATTCAAAGGCAATTGCACTGCTGCGCGCAATTGCCGAGCAACACAAGCTTACCCAAACACAAAACGATGCGCTTCAACATGCAATTACGCAGGTGATGGAACGACGCGCGTTTATCGAGGCACGCAACTATATCCGCGAGAAAATTCGTGCGGGTAAGTTCCTCATCAAAAGCATCGAGCAACGACAGCAAACCATCCTCAACATCGCAAAGGAAATCGTCAAACGACAACGCGAGTTTATGGAAAAAGGCGTTGCGTACCTCAAGCCGATGACAATGAGCCAGATCGCTCAGGTGGTGGGTGTGCATGAAACCACAGTCAGTAGGGCGGTGTCGGGCAAGTACATGCAAACGCCCCAGGGCATGTTCGAAATGAAATTTTTCTTTACCACAGGCATTCAAACCGCCACGGGCGAAGGTGTCTCGAACACAAGTGTCAAGGACATGATCGCCGACATTTTCAAAAACGAAGACCCAACCAAACCGCTCTCAGACCAGGAAGTCGTCAAGTTACTGCGCGAAAAAGGCGTTATGATCGCACGGCGCACGGTTGCAAAATACCGAGCCGAACTTGGCATACTGCCGTCAAACCTGCGCAAGGTGTACTGACACTGCGCCGGTAGGCGTGTGTCTTCTAGCCCGGATATTTCACACGGTTTTCTTAGCGCAGATTTCCAAGTCTGCTGTATCGCAAGTTTCAAAACTTGCGGTGCACTAAATCGCAGTAAAACTTTGCCTGGCGTGAAATCAGCGTCACAGCAGGTTTCTCACGCAGAAGCAGCGGTATGCGCTCCAATGGTTTCGCGACGGCAGCACTGCAAGTTTGCGAAATATCCAGGCTAAAAAGCGAACCCAACCATCTTACAAAACGCCCGGCACGCGTCTATGTGTGTGCAGCGCGCACCTTGACATTAGCAGTTCAAACACACAAATTTTTCGCCTTATGGCTGATGCCAAACATAATATTCAACCCGCCGCATGTGCAGGCGAGGTGATGGAAAAGATAGTGTCGCTGTGCAAACGGCGTGGGTTCATTTTTCAATCTTCAGAAATCTACGGTGGCATAAACGGTTTTTGGGATTACGGCCCGCTCGGTGTCGAGCTTAAAAACAACATCAAAATGCTCTGGTGGCATGCATTGACACGCATGCGCGATGACATCGTCGGCCTTGACGCAAGCATCATCATGCACCCGCGCATCTGGAAGGCAAGCGGTCACGTTGACACCTTCAGCGACCCGATGGTTGACTGCAAGAAATGCAAGGGCCGATTTAGAGCAGATCAACTGGCTGAAACCCCATGCCCACTTAAGCCAAGCAAGACTGTCGCCGAGTGCGATGGCGAAAAGACCGAGCCGCGTCCGTTCAATCTCATGTTCAAAACCACAGTCGGCCCGATCGAGTCCGAGGAAAACATTGCTTACCTGCGGCCCGAGACGGCCCAGGCAATCTTCGCACAGTTCAAAACCATACTCGAAACCGCACGGCAGAAGGTGCCGTTTGGCATCGCCCAAATCGGCAAGGCATTCCGTAACGAGGTCACACCGCGCAACTACACGTTTAGGTCGCGCGAATTCGAGCAGATGGAATTGGAGTTTTTCATCAGACCCGACGAAGCCGTCGAAGCCATCGCAGGTCGCGTGCTTCGAGCCAGCGAAATTGACCCGCACCAGCCGAACCCGGACACAACCGCCTGGGGTTGGGAAGCGTGGCTGAAATACTGGGTCGAACAACGCATCCGATGGTACGAAAGCATCGGCCTGCCACGCGCAAAGCTGGTCGAATATTGGCAGAAACCTGACGAACTTGCACACTACGCCAAGGCATGCGTTGACATCTTATTCAAGTTCCCATTCGGTAAACGCAACGCAAACGGCGAGTTGATCGGCGAAGAACTCGAAGGTATAGCCGCACGAAGCGATTTCGACCTGAGCCAGCACCAACGGTTCTCAGGCAAGCCAATGACAGTTTTTGATGAGGAACTCAAAGTTGCTTGGGCCAAACTTACCCCGGATAAACAGGCCCACTTAAAGGCCAGATACGGCCAAACCCGACTCGGATACTACCTCAAGATGGGCGAGCCGGCCGACAAGGCCGAAAAACTCGCTCAAGCCGATGCCGATGCGTTCACAAAAGGCTATTACGTGCCGCATGTCATCGAGCCAAGCGCAGGTGTTGACCGGCTTGCGCTTGCGTTGATCTGCAATGCCTACGACGAAGACATGGCCCCGGATGAACACGGCAAGCTCGAACCCCGCGTTGTGCTACGGTTCAATCCGCGCGTTGCGCCAATCAAAGTCGCTGTGTTCCCTTTGCTCAAGAACCGGCCTGCCCTTGTGCAAAAGGCACGTGAAGTGTATGAACTGCTGCGACCGCACATGAGAGTTTTTTATGACGATGCAGGCGCAATCGGCAGACGTTACCGTCGCCAGGACGAAGCCGGTACACCATACTGCATCACAATTGATTTCGAGACCCTGGGCGAGAAAGGCCACGAGCTGCGCGATACTGTAACTGTGCGCGACCGTGATTCGATGAAACAAGACCGGGTGAAAATATCCGAGCTTGTGCAGTTGTTGCTTGCCAAGACGCGCTAATCCCGCACATTTCACAAACTTGCAGCGCCGGCGCGGCGAAATCGTTGAAGCGCATCTCACCGTTACGGGACAAGCCCGATGTGTCGCTTGCCTGCACCGCAACCACTGAGGTAAGCAGACCAATTTCCAGGCCGGCGCGGCTGCAGGACTTGCTGAGCACAGCGGCAGGTGCCCCATCGCCTGTGCCAAGCCAAGCCTGCTTATCCGTTGCATGCAGGTGTGCCGCAGGCGGGGAGCAGACTTGGAGCGCTGCGCTACGAAAAACCTGTGAACCATTCGCGCTGAACATGGAGTGGTGAGGTATTGTGACACTGGTTGCCCCCACAACACACCAACAGTTTCGGACGCTCAAAGTCCGAGTACTTTCCTGAGTGCATCCAAACAGCGCCGGTTCTGACTGGCTGTACCGATGGTAATCCGGATCCATTCCGGCAGTTGGTAACTTGCCATCGGCCGGACGATCACACCCAGCTTCTGCAGTTCGGTAAACACGCGTTGGCCGTCCCCGACCTTGACCATGACGAAATTTGCCGCTGAAGGCACAAATTCAAGGCCGAGCTTGCGAAACCAGCGCTCGTAAAACTTCAGTCCGCGCCAAGTGAGCTGCTGGGTCCGCTCGACGTGCCGTGTATCGTCAAGCGCAGCCAGTGCGGCTGTTTGCGCGACCGAATTGACATTGAACGGTTGCCGAGTTTTCTCCAGCGCAGCAATAAACTCGGTGTGGCCGATGCCATACCCAAGCCGCAGCCCCGCCAAACCGTAGATCTTTGAGAATGTACGCAATAACAACAGGTTCGGTCTTGTACCGGCACGCACCTCAGGCAAAAGGTCCAATCGCTCAGGTAAAAACTCGATGTACGCCTCATCCAACACAAGCACAACGTTCGCCGGCACAGCCGTTACAAACCGTGCAAGCCGGCCAGGCTCAACCCATGTACCGGTTGGATTGTTCGGGTTTGCCACAAATACAACACGAGTTTTGGGTGTGATAGCCGCCAGCATTGCATCCAGGTCGTGTCCGTAATCTTTTGCAGGTACAACCACAAGTCGTCCACTAAACAAATGCGTCACTATCGGGTACACAGCAAAACAGTACTGCGACACAACCACTTCGCTGCCCGGCTCGAGCACTGCATGACCGACAAGCTCGAGTATCTCATTTGATCCGTTGCCCAAGATCAGGTTTGCTGGTGTTACACCTAGCTTAGCCGCAAGTTTTTGTTTCAGATAAAATGCGTTGCCGTCTGGGTAAAGGTTGATCGAGCGCAGTGCGCGACGAATCGCCTTGAGCGCAAGTGGCGACGGGCCGAGCGGATTCTCGTTCGACGCGAGCTTGATGATGCCATCGGGCGACACACCAAGCTCGCGCGCAACCTCTTCAATCGGCCGGCCTGGTTGGTACACTGGCAATCGCTCCAGGACAGGATTAAGCGCAAATGGTAGTGTCACGGTCGTACCCGGGTTGAATGCTCTTGAAGTTGCAGAATTATGCCCCTCACTGTGACGGCTCGCCGGTGTCGGGATACAGGTCGCGGTATGCAACAGATTGCACCCCGACAAGCGCTGCTACACCCAAAATATCGCGTGAATTAGCACCACGTGACACGTCTGCCGCCGGCCTGTCAAGCCCGAGCAGGATGTGCCCGTAAGCACGCGCCCGCGCGATGTGCCGAAGCGCTTTGCCAGCGATATCGGCAGCAGCTAGGCACGGGAAAATCAATACATTAGCGCGTCCGGCTACCTTGCTTTTCGGCATTTTGACACCGGCAACCTCAGGCACAAGCGCAGTGTCAATCTGCATCTCGCCATCGAAATCGGCTTCGACTCCGAGCTTCTTTGCCTTGCGCTGCGCCAGTGCAATTGCAGCGTGCACCTTGCCAATTGCAGGGGGTAACGCACGACACCGCGTCGCATACGAAAGCAGCGCCACGCGCGGTTTAAACCCGAACAGTTGCCGCGCAAACTGTGCCGCTGCAACCGCAGCGTCAGCCAACTGCTCCATGGTCGGCTCGGGCACAACTGCGCAGTCCGCCAGCACAAGCACGCCTGACTCGCCTATAGCGGCGTTCTCCAGCTCGAGCACAGTACAGCCAACTGCCGTGCTGAAACATTTGCCAAGTCGAATCGCCTGCAGCACCGCACGCAGCACAACAGTTGTCGGCTGAGTTGCCCCGGTAACAAGGCCGTCGGCCTGGCGCATTGCAACCATCATCGCGCCGAAATAGTTCGGGTTGAGCATCGTCTCACGCGCCTCGGCCAGTTTCATGCCCCGTGACTGATGGTTCAAATGCAGTGCATGTGCGAACTTGTCCAGGTCTTCACTTTCCTCCGGGTTGATAAGCCGGATGTGATCAAGCGGAATCTTCAATTCCGCAGCGCGTTTCTCAATCTCGCTGCGTTTCCCGAGCAAAATCGGCGCGCCAAGCCGCAAGCAGTGAAATTGCCGCGCAGCCTGCAACACACGCGGCTCGCTCCCCTCAGCAAAAACTATCCGCCGAGGATGCCGCTGCAGCTTTTCTATTAACCGGCTAATCAGTTGCATCCCCATTAGGTTAGAACAATACGAAAAAACCGCAACTGTTCTCGAAAGGCCCAATGACAGTCCGCAGCAAATCTTTCGCCTTTGGGTACGGCTCCATGCCAGCGCAGGACCGCTCGAGCCGCTTTCAGACTCATGTTGGCGTGCGAATTCTGTTCCTTCGCTACCGTCGCAAACAGTTGACCGGAAGCGCTTTGTTGCGTTCCCCCAGTGGCTGAGTAGCCGTGCCGCACCATTTACAGGTTAGGTAACACGGCAACCACGCCGGCAGCAAATTGGCTGGTCATCAAAGAGATTCTCATTAACACAGCGTAACTTAGCGTCTCTGCACACCTGCGGTGAAGAATTAGCCGGGAGATTTTGGAGTGCG